>Ga0164295_10001845_pt1 | contig 17604 bp, 10 predicted proteins | sample GEODES006metaG_FD_111798 | JGI IMG/M metagenome (GOLD analysis project Ga0164295, IMG submission 111798) | Oligotrophic lake water microbial communities from Sparkling Lake, Wisconsin, USA - GEODES006 metaG | ecosystem: Environmental > Aquatic > Freshwater > Lake | place: USA: Sparkling Lake... | reverse complement strand
GGCCGGGCTTGGCGCTGATCCTCGGCCGCCGGGGCGTGCCGGCCGCCGAAGGCTGATCAAGCACTTCATTGGCTCCTCAGGCCGTTACGGCGTCGTGGGGCTTCCCAGCTGCCGGCGGAGAAACTCCGCCCGGCGCCTCGAGGCGTAGGGCGTTTCGGCGGCACCGTGGCCTGTCCCCGGCATGACGAGCAGCTCGAAATCCTTGCCCGCCTTCACGAGCGCCGCGGCCACCTGCAGCGTCGAGGCGGGATCGACGTTCTGATCGAGTTCACCGACGACGAGCAGGAGCTTCCCTTCCAGCCTGTGGGCCTGGACGGAGTTCGAGGCCTCGTCCCAGCTGGCATCGAGCGGCCAGCCCATCCACTGCTCGTTCCACCAGATCTTGTCCATCCGGTTGTCGTGGCAGCCGCAGTCGGCAACGGCGGCATCGTAGAAATCGTGGTGGGCGATGAGGGCCCGCATCGCGTTCTGCCCGCCGGCGCTGCCGCCGTAGATGCCGACGCGCGAGAGATCCATCCAGGGGCGCGTCGCCGCCGCCGCGCGGAGCCAGGCGATTCGGTCGGGGAAGCCGGCGTCGCCGAGGTTCTTGTGGCAGACGTCGTGAAACGCCTTGCTGCGGTTGGCTGTCCCCATGCCGTCGGCTTGCACGACCACGAAGCCCAGCTCCGCCAGCTGCGACATCGATCCGTACGACGTCCGCCAGGCGACCGGCGTGTGGCTGTCTTGCGGGCCGGCATAGACGTTTTCGATCACGGGGTAGCGGCGGGCCGGATCGAAGTCGGAGGGGCGGAGGATGATCCCGTGGATATCGGTGATGCCGTCGCGCCCCTTGGCCACAAACCGCTCCGGCTGCGGCCAGCCGGCGGCCACGAGGGCCGAGTCGTCGGCCGTCTCGAGGTCGCAGAGCTTCGCACCGTCGGCGGCCCGACGCAGCTCGTGCCGCGGCGGCAGATCGACGCGCGACCAATGGTCGATGTAGGTCTGGCCGTCGGGCGCCCAGGTGAGCTCGTGCGTGCCGTCCCCTTCGGTGAGCATCGTGAACGCGCTGCCGTCGAAGTTCACCCGCGTGAAGTGGACGTGATAGGGGCTTTGGGCGGGATCGCGTCCAGAGAGACGGACGACGACGGAGCGGCTCTCCTCGTCGACCTCCTCCACGCCACGCACGACCCATTTCCCCGCCGTGATCGGCGTCGCGGAGCCGGTGGCGATGTCAATGGAATAAAGATGATGCCAGCCACTCCGCTCGCTGCTCCAGAGGAGCTTCCCCTCGGCGGGAAGATAGCGGAGCCAGGCGCGGTTGACCCAATCGATGAATGTTGGGCTCTGCTCGTCGACCACGGCCGAGACTCGTCTGGTGGCGACGTCGATCTTCACGATCCGCATCGTCTGGTGGCCGCGCTCGTTGTAGCGGAAGAGGAATGCCGAGCTGTCGGGGAGCCAGAGGAAGTCGGAGATCTCCCACGGGGTAGCGAAGAGTGATTCGTCGAGCGGCACCTCGGCCAGCGTGTCGAGATCGAACAGATGCGGAAAGCGCTCGTCGATCCGGTCCCCTGGCTTGTCGTAGCGAAACTCGATCACCCGCGGCTGCTGCTGGTCTTTGGGCGTCGATTCGACGATCATCACCTTGCGATGCCCCCCCTCGCGCACTTTCAGGGCGATCATCCACCGGCCGTCGGGCGAGACGAAGCGTTCGTCGGTGAAATGAAAATCGTTCGTCGCTCCACTCGTCAGTGGCTGCTCCGTGCCGTCGGCCCGCTTCGCCACGAGATCGCCGTCGCGGAGGATAACCTCGGCTCGCGGCGTGCCGGCGTCAGGCTCTGTTGCCCGGGGCCGACGTTGCTCACCAGCCCCGCTGGGCACGACATCGGGCTCGAGCGACTCGATGCGGAAGGTCGATCCGCCGAGATCGGCGGCTGCGGCCGCCAGGAGCGTGCCGTCGCTGCGCTCGAAGCCCCAGACATGGCCGGCAAAGGTGTGCTGATCGCGGAAGGCCCCGGGGGCGAGCTCGCCGTAGGAGCGGCGCTCACCGCTCCCTTCGACCCATACCGTCTTGAGATCCTCGGTTGTCGCGTTCTCCAGACGAATCGACGTCTCGGGGCCGTTGCCACCGCGGAGGGGACGGTCGAGGCGTAGCCGCCGCACCTTCGCGGAGCGCAGCTCGACGGCGAGGGGCTCGTCGGGGGCAAGGACCCGCCTTTCGCCGGAGCGACAGTCAACCCGCACCGCCTCGTGGGTGGAGACGCCCGTTCGCACCCGGTAGACGAGCACGGCGCCGTCGTCGATCCAGCGTGGCTCGATCCGTTGGCGGAAGACTCGGCCCTCCGCTCCGGCGTCGTGCGACGTCACCCGATGCCAAGCGGCGTCAAAGTCGACAGACGGCTCGGCGGCCGGGCTCGCCGCTGCGGCGGCGACGACGGTGATCGCGAAGGCGAGTCGCAGGAAGTGACCGTTCATCGGTGTGTGGCCTGTGGTGTGCCGAGCCTCCGGTCGAAGGAGTCGGCGATCGTCCGCCAGAGGTGGATTCGGTCCGGGGCGCCGGCGATGCCGTGCGGCCGGCCGGGATAGATCATCACCTCGAAAAGCTGCCCTTGCTTCTGCATCCGGGCCACGAGTGCCGTCGTGTTCTTGCGGCCACGGGCCACACTATGCCAGCCTTGCCCGCAATGCGCAACTCTATCTATTCATCCAAAATTGCCGAAACTGCCTGGCGCAAATCCCGTGCCGAACAGGACTGCTCCCGTCCCCGATTTCACGAGACGAAAGCCGCGATCCCGAACACGCCGAATCCCGCATACAATCCCCAGGCGGAACGTCCCCGCGGCGGCCGTGGCGGAAAGCCCGGCGGGGGCGGCCGCTGAGCGACCCGCCTGCCCCCCGTAGAGGCCGGCCCGTCGCACAGGGTAGCCGGCAACCGACGAGACCGGGGCGATGGGCGACGTCACGATCACCTATCTCGAGATGACGGATCGGGCGCACCTCCGGCCCCGGCCCCACCCCGATCCGCTGTTCACGGTGCGCGAGGCCACCGTTCGGCAGTGGCAGGTCAACCGGTTTTTTTACGCGTGCGTCGGCGGCGGCTATCGCTGGCACGACAAACTGCCGTGGAGCGACGAGCAGTGGCGGGCCTATGTCGAGGATGAAAGCCTGCGGACATTCATCGCCTCCTGGGGCGGCTCACCCGCCGGCTACTTCGAACTGGAGTTCCACGATGACGCGGTCCAGATCGCCTCCTTCGGCCTGCTGCCCGCCTTCATCGGCCGCGGGCTGGGGGCCGCCCTGCTGACGCGGGCCCTGGAAGAGGCCTGGGCCATGGGGCCGAGCCGCGTCTGGGTGCACACCTGCACGCTCGATCATCCGGCATCCCTGGCCAACTATCGGGCGCGGGGCATGGTGCCCTACAAGACCGAGCAAATCCGGGACGGGAGCGGTTTATAACGGCTACCGAAAGTCGCTCCCATCCCCGATTGCCGTCTACAAACTCGTGGCCACAAGAGCTCGGCGACGTCACTCCGTCTCGTCTTGCTTACCAGCTTCAGCTTCCTTACCAGTTTCGTCTTGCTTACCAGCCGCGTCTTGCTTACCAGCCGCGTCTTGCTGCTCTTGCAGCCGCTTGGCAATGCCAGCCACCTGCGCGTCGAGACTGGCCTTCAGCTTCACGACTTCGACGTCGAACGTTTTCTCGGCCGCGGCCATCACCCTCTCGAGTTCTGCCACCGACCGCTGTTCGAGCTTCTTCAGTTCGGCCGCAGTCTGCTCCTCAATGTTTCTGGTCGTCGTGTCGACCCGCTCCAAAGCCTTCTTCGATTCGGCGTCGACCCGCTCCATGGCCTTTTTCGATACGGCATCAAGTCGCTCCGCTGTCTTTCGCGATTCCGTAACGGCCTGCTCCGTGGCCTTCCTGCCCATTTCGGCGAGTTCCACTTCGATCTTTTTCTTTAGATCCTGCAGTTGTAGGTCAAACCGCTCACGCAAAGCTTTCGATTCGGTGGCAAATGACTGGTGCAGGCCCTGAATCTCCTTGCCAACGCGGTCGTCGACTTCCTGCGACCCGGTCGCCAACTGGGCCTGCAGCTTGGCGGCCTCCTCGACGAACTTGCTGTCGAGGGAGTCCTGGAGTTCTGCCTTCGTGGCACTGACACGCGAATGCACGCGGAGGGACACATCCCGGGAGAGCCGGGCATAGAGTTCCGCCCGCCGCTTCTCCCAGACCCGGTCGAAGGGCCGCGCTAAAACGGTATCCGCCACCAGAAGCACCGTCAGCATCGCGACCAGACCGCACGCCATCTTGCGCATCGAAGCCTCCTTGCGGGCCACAAAGCCCGCCCAGAATCTGTCGGCAGCGATCCATGCCGGCAGTTACAGCGGCCGCAGCGGAAGCAACCAGATTGCCTGACACGCGAGGTTGAACCGTTACAACCCGCTCAACCGGATAAGAGAAAGCGAACGCAGCCTATCGTCCCCGATTTCCTCGGCCACGAGCCGCCTCCGCTTTCACATCCACAGCCTCTCACCCGCGTCGGACGCGGGGCGTCGGCGAAGCCGCAGTATCAACGGTCGGCTCCAGTCGGGCAGCACACCGGCGAGGGTCACTTCGCCGGCCAGTCGACGAGCTGGCCGTCGGCGATCAGGGATTCTCGCAAGGCAGCGACGTTCACTTGCTGCACGGTCGTTCCGCCGCGGCGGGCGATGTCGGCCGCCACGCCCGCGGCATGGCCGAGCATCATGAACACCGGCTCCATCCGCACCGACCCATAGGCCGCGTGTGACGCCGACAGGCAGCTCACGACGAGGAGGTTTGTGCACTCTGCGCCTCGGGGACGGATCGCGCGGTAGCTGATCGGGAAGGGCGGGCCGGCCTTCTCCATGAACCCGCGCTCCCGATGCAACACTTGCCTCTCGTCGATGTAGAGCGCGATCCCGTGGCAGTCGAGCGGATAGGAGGCCAGGGCGATGCCATCGTCGACCCGCAACTCGCCGCGAGCATGCCGTTCGGTCATCACCTCGTCCGACACCATCCGCCGGGCTTCCCGGACGTAGAGCTGCGGGGGAAAGTGGCCGCTGTCCGGGAACTCGTCCCGCGGCAGACCCCAGCGCTGCATCTCTTCACGAACCTCCTTCGGCACCCGCGGGTCGTTGCCGAGGAACCAGAGCAGGCCGAGCACATACGACTTGTGACGGGCGAAGATCTTTTCGCGGGTGTCGTAGTCGCCCTCGGGCCAGCCGCCGCTCGCGCCGACCATATCGCTGCCGAACTCACCCCCGGAGTTGGAATCGGTCTTCCTGTTCGGCAGGCGATGGAAGGTGATGCCGAGCGGCCGGTCGGGGCCGGCGAGCGCCACCGCGGCCGTCTTCGCAGGGCCCGGTCGCACGTCCTTCATCGTGGCGATCATTCGCGCAAGCAGTTCATATTCGAGCGGCTCGTAGTCGGTCGGCTTGTCGATGGCGATTCGGTTCTCGGGCACATCAGTGAGGCAGACGCGGAAGTTGTAGGCTTGGAGTTTTTCGTCACCGCTGCCTCGGGGGCCAGAGGGCGTGGCGAGCACGCGGGGCAGGAGTCCGCTGGTGGGATCGTCCGCCACCACGAACGGACTGATCGTCGGGAATGCTCGGGGCGTGAAGGGGAACGAGCCGTTGAGCGTCTCGCCATACCGATCGTTCGGTTCGCGACCAACCACGTAGGTCACGCCGGCCCTCGCCATCAGGTCGCCTTCGTACGTGGCGTCGATGAACACCCCGGCGACGAACTCCCGGCCGCTCTCCATGCGGATGGAGTGGATGCGGCCGGATCGCCTGCGGACACCCTCGGCGAGGTCGAGCCGCTCCCCGAAGACCACGGTCACACCCGCCTCGCGGACGAGGTCGGTGAACACCCGCTCCGCAGCCCGCGGTTCGAAGATGAACTGCGCCTCGATCGCCTCCATCTTCGGTCCGTCGACGCCCCAGATCACAGGCTGCCGCGCCATGAACTCGTGGCGACCCTGGTGCAGCCAGTTCGCGGGGTCGACGTAGAACCGGAAGATCCGGCGGTAGAACTCCCACGCCAGGCCGCTGATCGTGGACGTCGCCCCATTGTCGGTCATGCCCAGGCCGCCGCTCGACATGCCGCCGAGCCTCCGGCCGGGCTCGATGAGCACCACGTGGCCGCCCCGGCGGGCGGCGGCGACCGCGGCGATCACGCCTCCCGAGGTTCCGCCGTACACGCAGACGTCGATTGGGCGGGATTCAGCGGCGGACGCGGCGCATACGAGTACGATCGCGACGAGCGAGCGGACGCAGGAAGAACGAAGCATGGGATATCCCGGGCGGTGAATCAGGGGCGGCGACTGGGCGGCTGAGGCGGCTTCCGTCGCCACACGGCGAGCCGCAAGTCGTCGAAGCTCGAGACCCGGTCGGTGTTGAAACGGAGCGAGGCAAATGCGATCGGCGGAGGCTGATCGAACACGAACCACGCCACTTCCTCGCCGTCGACGAAGAACTTCGCCCGCCAGTATGGCTCTCGGGTGTCGAGTTGCACCATCCTGGTGTGGGTACCGTACTTCGCGTCGATGTCGTTGATTCGGCCGAGCAGCGACGGGCGGCCACTGGCGAAGTTACCCCCCTTGGAGGGATCAGGAAAGGCCCGCTGCGCGATCCAGGCGTAGCCGCCCGGATTCTTCCAGAACTCGATCGCCGAACTCACCGACCGGCCGGCCTCCTGAAACGCGAGGCCGCCAGACGCTTTTTGACGGCTTGCCGCCACGACCGTTAGATTCGGCGGCCGCAGGGAGATTGCTTGGGAGATACCGGTGTCGTAGCGTATCCACCGACGGAGATTTCTGGGGATGGAATTCGTCCGGCGATGTGAAGGGTTTGGTCGCGTCATGATGATCCGGAAACCCAGTTCGAGCGTCCCGCATCTGCCGCTGGCGTGCTGGATCGCGGCGGTGATCACCACCTGCCTTGCTCCGGCCGCGATCGCGGCCCGATACGACCTGGCGATCTACGGCGGCACGAGCGCCGCGGTCACAGCGGCCGTCCAGGCCACTCGCATGGGCAAGCGGGTGGTCGTGATCTCACCCGACGAGCACCTGGGTGGGCTCTCGAGTGGCGGGCTGGGAATGACAGACACCGGCAACAAAGCGGTGATCGGCGGCCTGGCTCGAGAGTTCTATCACCGCATCTGGAGGCACTACCAGACGCCCGCGGCATGGGTCTGGCAGCAGCGGGAAGAGTATGGCAATCGTGGCCAGGGCACACCGGCCATCGACGGCGACGCCCGGACCATGTGGGTCTTCGAACCGCACGTCGCCGAACAAGCTTTCGAAGATCTGATTCGGGAGCACGGTGTCGAGGTGGTCCGGAGTGCCTGGCTGGACCGCGAGCGAGGCGTGCACAAGAACGGAGGGCGCATCGTCTCGATCACGACGCTCGACGGCAAAGTCTACGAGGCGGCAATGTTCATCGACGCCACCTACGAGGGCGACCTCATGGCCGCGGCCGGGGTCGACTACCACGTGGGCCGCGAGGCAAACGCCACCTACGGGGAGGAGCACAACGGTGTGCAGGTGGGCGTCCTCCACCACCAGCATCACTTCGGGGCGGTGAAGGTCCCGATCAGCCCATACCGCGTGCCCGGTGATCCAGCCAGCGGCATCCTGCCCAGAATCAGCCCCGATCCCCCCGGCGAGTTCGGTGCGGCCGACAAGAAGGTGCAGGCCTACTGCTTCCGGCTGTGCCTCACGAAGGATCCGCGAAACCGCGTCGAGTTCCCCAAACCTGCGGCGTACGACGCCGACCAATACGAACTCCTGCTCCGGGTTCTCCAAGCCGGGTGGTGGGCCTACTACCAGAAGTTCGACGAGATTCCGAACGGTAAGTCCGACTGCAATAACCACGGGCCCTTCGGCTTCGACAACATCGGATTCAACTACGCCTATCCCGAGGCTTCGTACGAGCGACGGCGGGAGATCATCGACGAGCATCGCACCTACCAGCAGGGATTGCTGTGGTTCATCGCCAACGACCCCCGAGTGCCGCTGGACGTGCAGCGGGGGTTCCGCGAGTGGGGCCTCGCCTGCGATGAGTTCGCCGGAACGAATCATTGGCCCCACCAGATTTACGTTCGTGAAGCCCGGCGGATGATCGGCAGTTATGTGATGACGGAGAACGAACTTCGCAAGAAGAAGCCCACGCCTGATTCGGTCGGGATGGGCAGTTACACGATCGACAGCCACAATGTTCAGCGATACATCACGCCGGAAGGCTCCGTGCAGAACGAGGGCGACATCGGCGTGAGCACCGGCGGGCCCTACGAGATTGCCTACGGTTCGCTCCTTCCCAAGCAAGGCCAGGTCGAAAATCTGCTCGTGCCGGTGGCGGTTTCGGCGAGCCACATCGCGTATGGGAGCATTCGGATGGAGCCGGTGTTCATGATCCTAGGGCAGTCGGCAGCCACCGCCGCCGCGCTGGCGATCGATCGCGGGATTGCGGTGCAGGAAGTGCCCTATGCGGCGCTCCGGGAACGCCTGCTTGCAGACGGGCAGGTCCTGTCTGCGGGCGACAAGCCGGGCATGAGAGGAGCCCTCACACCGCAGCCATGAACAGTTGGTATATGGTAAACCCAGGCTTGCTCTGAATCGCCGTGATAGCGTTGAGCTTCGCTCAGAAACGGGCTAACATCCCGTCGAGGCAGGTCGGTTTACGGCGAGTGGGACGCGAGTCGGGGGAAGCAGACGGGTGACGCATGAGATTGTGGCTTCGCATCACGTTGCAGCGGGCGGTCGTGCTCTGCATCTCGGCCTGGGTCGTCGCGTTCGGGGCGACCTCGCGAGGGCAGTCGCTGACCGGGCTCTGGGAGTTCTCCAACGGCGCCGACCTGACCACGGCCACGGTCGGCGCTCCGCTGACGATCAACGGTACGTCCCCCACCTGGTTCGCCTCGCAGACCTACGGCTCCACGACGCTCGATGGCGTGATCAACACGGTCGTGGGATCATCGAACTCGATCCTCGTGACCCACGGCATCGGAGCGAATGGCGGCGGCGTACGGACCAACGACTACACCTTCGTCTACGACGTCCGGAAGCCGACCGCCACGCTCTGGCGAAGCTTCTACCAGACCGATCTGACCAACACGACCGACGCCGAGTTCTTCGTGCGAGGTTCCGGCGACGGCGCGCTCCTCAACACCGTCGGGCGGAGCGACATCGGGTTTTCGCCGACGGCGCTGGCGGCCAACGTGTGGTATCGGCTCGTGGTTTCGGCCGAACTCGGGAACTCCTTCACCGCCTACCGTGACGGTGCGGCGTTCTCCACCTACGCGGTGCCGGCCGTCGACGATGCCAGTTATTCCCTCGATCCGTCGCAGGTGCTGTTTTTTGCCGACCAGACCGTGTTCCAGGACGGCACGAGCGAGAATCACCAACTCACGATCGGTTCGATGGCCGTCTACGGAGGGTCGCTCACGGCCGGTCAGGCGGCGTTGCTGGGCTCGGCGGGATCCACCTATCCCACGCTCGACAGCCTCACCTGGGCCGGAACTCCAGGCAACGCCTCGTGGAATACGTCGGCGACCAACTGGCTCGCCAGTGGCTCAGCCGCGACGTTCGCGACCGGTGATAGCGTCACTTTCGACGACTCGGCCACGGCGACCGGGGTGGACGTGGCGACGCCGGTCACCGCGAGCCGGTTCGCTTTCGCCAACGCCACCAAGGCCTACACGCTCCAGGGCTCCGGTTCGATCGTCGCGGTCGCCGGCATGACGAAGACGGGGGCTGGGATGCTGACGGTCGCCCTGCCGGTCAGCGTTCAGGGGGGCGCGACGTTTTCGACGGGCACCGTCGCAATAGGCAACGGCGGCACGGCTGGATCGCTCTCCGGCGACGTCACGATCTCGTCCGGTGCGACCCTCGCCTTCGACCGTTCCGACGACGTCGTGACGGCGCTTTCGATCAGCGGCTCCGGCAATGTCGTGAAGGCGGGCGCCGGCAGGCTCACGCTCACGGGCACGAGTTCGTATGCCGGTTCGACCACCGTGTCGTCGGGCACGCTCGTTACGGCGGGAGCATTCAGCGGTTCGGGCGGCCTGACGGTCGCCGGGGCCGCCGGGCTGCTGGTCGGCTACGGTTCCACGCCAAGCACGCTGGCGGTTCCCACGCTCTCGCTCGGCCATGCGAGCGGTCTCGGTTTCACCCTCACGGGCGCGGGGCTTCCGCAGGCTCCGCTGATCTCGGTGTCCACGGCCAACGGGCTGTCGCGGACGGGCACCACGACCCTGTCCATCACCAGCGGCCAGGGACTGAGCACCGGCACCTTCACGCTCATCGACTACGCCGGCACTACGATTTCCAGCGGCTTCACCCTCGCGTCGCTGCCGCGTCGGGTGGCGGCTGGGCTCGTCTACGACACCACCAACACCCGGATCGACCTGGCCGTAACCTCGGCCGACTCGATCATCTGGACCGGCAGCCTCTCCAACATCTGGAATGCGGGCACCGATGTCGACGTCGGCGGCACTCCGAACTGGAAGACCTCGTCATCGGGCGCGCCGACGAACTTCATCGACGGCGATCGGGCGATGTTCAACGACACCGCGAGCCAGTTCACGGTCGACGTGTCGCAGACCCTCGCGGCCGGCTTGGTGACGATCGACAACACCAGCCAGCGGTACGTCTTTGCAGGTGCCGGCAAACTCTCGGGCGTCGGCGGACTGGTAAAGCAGGGGGCGGGCGAGGCCATTCTCTCCACCAACAACGACTACACCGGCGGCACCGTCGTGACCTCGGGAACGCTGCAGATCGGCGAGGGGGCGACGACGGGCGCCATCACTGGCCCGGTGGCCGTGGCCGCTGGAGCGACGCTTCGCTACTACCGCGGTGCCACTTCATCCGGGTTGACGGTGAGGAACTCGTTCTCCGGCGCCGGAACCATCGAGTTCGACGGCACCGGCACGGTCGGCCATTCCGGCTACGTTCTCAGTGGCACGGGGACCGACTTCACCGGAACCGTCGTGATCGACCAGGCCCGTCTGGGGCTCGGTTCGAACGCCGCCGCGGTCGGCGCCGGGGCGCTCGTCGTGGCGGCAGGTGGGCAGGTCTGGACCGGCAGCAGTTCAACGGTCACGCCGACGTTCACCAACGCGCTCACGCTCTCCGGGTCCGGCTGGGCGCAGGGGACGGGCAATCGCCTCGGAGCGCTGCGGCTCGATGGCCGGGCCGTCTGGGCCGGCGAGATCACGCTCGCGTCTGACGCGCGGATCACCGCGTGGGGCAGCGCGGGCACGATCACAGGCCGGATCACGGGCGCGCACCGACCTGAGTTCGGGGGCGTGGGCTCGGGGCAGGTGACGCTCGCCAACGACAGCAATGACTACACGGGGGGCACGTTGATTTCGACCGGGGGCGTCACGGCGGCGGCCGCCAATGCCTTCGGGCCCGGGGTCGTGACGGTCTTGTCGACGAGCCAAGACAGCGTGGCCTTCAACCGGCCTTCCGGCTCGGTGACGACGGTCGCCAACGCCTTCGTGCTTCCGGCGGTGGCGGTCAAGACACGGGTGTTCACGCTGCTCGGGACGCCCACGACGTCGACGACCGTGGTGCTGTCGGGGCCGATCAGCGGCGGCTCGCCGACGTCGAACTTTCAGATGGCCGACACGAACGTCAGCGGCAATCACAACAACGTCCTCGTGCTGGCGAACGGCTCGAACTCGTTTCAGGGAACGATCACCGCCTACCGCGGCTACCTCGGTTTCACGAGCAATGCCGCCCTCGGCCATGCCGACAACGATCTTGCGGTCAACGTGGGCAATGCGGCCGGTGGTCTGCGATTCGAGGCGGATGGCATCACGCTAGGGGCGTCGAGGACGATCGACCTCTTTGGCCAGGAGGTGATCGACACGCAGGCATTCACCGGTCGCATCGCCGGTGCGATCGGGTCTTCGACCGTAGTCGGCGGGCTGACGAAGCGGGGAGCCGGTACGCTAATCATCAACGCTGACGCCAGTTACGCGGGGCCGACGGCCATCGCGGCGGGCACGCTGCGAATCGAGGCATCACTCCTCGGCTCCGGAACGGTGTCCGTGGCCTCGTCGGCGACGCTCGCGGGGTCGGGGACGGTGGCCGGGCCGGTGGTGCTGGCGTCGGGCGGCATCCTCTCGCCGGGCTCGAGCCCGGGCATGCTCACGATGCAGTCGACGGTCACCTGGGGTGCGGGGGCCGCTTACAACTGGCAGCTGCTGAGCACCACCGGAACGGCCGGCGTGCAGTGGGACCTGACGCGCGTGGGCGGATCGCTCGAGATCGCGTCGACGTCGTCCGATCCTTTCACGATCAACCTCTGGACGCTCTCCGGCGCGGGACCTGACGTCAACGGTCCGGCATCCGGATTCGATGCGGCGCAGAACACCTCCTGGACGATCGCTTCGGCCGAGGGCGGCATCTCGAACTTCGCGGCTGACAAGTTCCGTGTGGTCACGTCCGCCACGCAAGGCACCGGCGGCTTTGCCAACCCATTCGGCGGCGGCACATTTTCGATCGCCCAGGCCGGCAGCGATCTCCAACTGGTCTACACGGCGGGGATCGCGCCGACCGTGATTACGATCGACGTGCCCAGCGGTACGCAGACGCAAACCCAGGCCGGCTATCCCACGCTTTCCGGTTCGATCCCGCTCCTGAAGACCGGGGCCGGGACGCTCGTGGTGGACCAGGCCAACACGCTCACCGGATCGACGACCGTGCGGGGCGGGGTGCTCCGGCTCGCCGATGGAGCGGCGCTGGCGACCAGCAGGATCGTGCCCGTGGCGGGTGGCACGGTCGCCCTGACGACCGCGCTGCAGACGACCGTCGGTGGACTCGCTCCCAACGCCGGCGGGCTCGTCGACGTCGGCAACGGGTTCGTCACCGTCGCTGCCGGCCTCCCGGCCGCCGACATGGTGGCGGCGATCATCACCGGGCTCGGTGACGGCAGCTGGAACGGGACCAGCGGCATCACGTCGACCGTGGCGGCTGCGAGCGGGGGTACCCGGACCGTTGGCTGGCTCGACTACGGCGATGGAACTGTAGGCTTCGCCTTTGCCGCAGGCGGTGATACGAACCTCGACTGGCAGGTCGACATCCTGGACGTCGGCAACTTCCTCGCCGGCGGAAAGTTCGATGCGGGTACGCCCGCGACCTGGATCGAGGGAGACTTCACCTACGACGGCTTCGTGGACATCCTTGACGCGGCAGCGTTCCTCTCCACGGGCTTGTTCAATACCGGGATGTACAACGCCCCTGGCGGACAGGCGCCCGTTGCGGCCGTAGTGCCGGAGCCCGCGTCCATGGCCGGTGCCGTATTCGCACTGCTCCTGCTCTCGCTGTCGTCACGCCGTCGCGTTCGCCCATCTGGAGATTTCGTGTCATGATGCGTCGCTCATCCATGCCGCTCGCCCTCGTCACCTGCCTGATCGGGCTCGCCACGGCCGGTTTTGCTTCGGCCGCCGACTACTACTGGGACACCAACGGCGACACGCTCGGCTTCGGCACGGCCGGCGGGACCTGGGGCTCGAGCAGTTTCTTCAGTACGAATTCCTCGGGAACCGTGACGACGACGCTGGCGACCACAACCCCAGCGGATGGGATCGCCTTTGGCACCGATACGGTAGGATTCGGCCTCGCGTCTGGAACCGTCACCGTGTCAGGCAGTCAGAACATCGGCAACCTTTCGTTCGGAGCCGACAGCGGGGCGGTGACGCTCTCCGGCGGAACGCTTTGGATCGGGGCGAGCACCGTGTCGGCGGCACCGGCCGTGAGCACACTGCTCACGCGGGTGCGGGGCACCGGTAGCCTGACGAAGTCGGGCACCGGCACACTAGCTCTCAACGGCAACAACGATTACAGCGGCGGCACCGTCGTGTCTCAAGGAACGCTCCAAATCGGCACCGGCCTGGTATCGGGATCGTTCACGGGTTCGATGAACATCGCCACCGGCGCAACGCTCCGGGTGTTCCGCGGCGGCACCCTGTCGTTTGCCACCGTGGGTATCACCGGTGCGGGCGGCCTGGAACTGATCGGCACCGGCACGGCGAACCAGTCCAGTTACACGCTCACGGGTACCGCCGCCACTTTTTCCGGGCCGGTCACGGTCGATAAGGCCCGTGCCAATATGAGCAGCCGGCCGACGGCACTCGGCACGGGCACGATCACGATTCTGCCAGGTGGCCAGATCTACACCGGCACCGGGGCGAACGTGTTCACGAACGCTGTCGTCGTGTCGGGCACGGGGTGGGGACAGGGTGGTACCGGCGCGTCGTTCGGAGCGATTCGGCTCGACAGCGGAGCCACCTGGGCTGGCCCGATCACGCTGGCCGGCGATTCCGTCCTTTCGGCATGGGCCACGACCGGCACGTTCTCCGGAAAGATCTCCGGGCCTCACGTGCTCACGCTCGGTGCGGTCAGCGGCGGCCAGCCAACGCTTTCGAACGCCGGCAACGACTGGAGCGGTGGCACGGTCGTGGCGTCGGGAGGCGTGACGCTTGGGTCGCCGACGGCCTTGAGCTCGGGGGTCATCACGGTGTCGTCAACCTACGGCAAGTCGGTCGCCTTCAACTTCGGCAACGGCACCACGGGAACCGTCGCCAACGCGTTCGTGCTGCCGGCAGTAACCGCACAGACCCAGGTGTTTCCGATTCTCGGTGCCCCGACCACGCCCACGACCGTGCGGCTCACCGGCACGCTGTCCGGCGGTTCTCCGACGTCCGACTTCCGGATCGCCGACTCCGATGTCACGGGCAACCACAACAACGTGCTGATCCTCGATAACCCTGGCAACACGGTGCAGGGCACGCTGACGGCCTTTCGAGGCTGGCTTGGCTTCACGAGCAACGGCGCCCTCGGCAACGCCGATAATGACCTCGTGGTAAACGTCAACGCCAACAACGGCGGCCTCCGCTTCGAGGCCGACGCGATCACGCTGTCGTCGAGCCGAGCGGTGCAGCTGGCCGCCGCGGAAGTGATCGACACCCAGTCGTACACAGGCCGGATCGACGGCGTGATCTCGGGTGGCACAGCGACGAGCCAGCTCACGAAACGGGGTGGCGGGTCGCTGACGCTCGGTGGGGCGAACACCTATGCCGGCGGCACCGTGGTGCAGGAGGGGACCCTCGTGGCTGCCAGTAGCACCGCGTTCGGCAGCGGTACGACCACCTTCGGAGCGGGGGCGGCGGTTGATCTCAACGGGCAGGCCGTGTCGAGTCCGCTGGCGAACGCTGGTGGCACGCTCACGAACGCGGGTGGCTTCACCGGCGTCCAGACGGTCTCGGGCCCAGCGACGTTCTCTAACACCGTCGGCGGCACGTTGAACGTCGCCTCGGGAGGGATCGTTCGCGGGAACGGCGTCACCTTTACCGGTCCGGCGACGTTCTTGAGCGGTGGCACGCATGCGCCCGGCACCTCCCCTGGCACGCAGACGTTTTCCGGAGGCTTGCAGTACGACGCCGGTTCAGCGCTCGTTTGGGAGCTGACGGCCAACACGTCCTCGACCTCTGCCCGCGGCACGTCGTTCGACGCGGTGAACGTCACCGGCGGCAATCTGCTCGTCTCCGCCTCGTCGGCACTCGACGTGGTATTCAACGCCGCTGGGTCGACTGTCGCCTGGTCGGATTCCTTTTGGAGCAGCGATCGTGCCTGGACCGTGATCGATTTCTCGAGTCCGTCGCCGGCGACTAGTTCGGGCGTGTTCTCCCTCGGTACGGTGAGCCCCGACAGCCTGGGCCAGACGTTGCAGTCCGTAGCGGGGCGTGAGTCGGCGTCGTTTTCGGTCGGCACGCTCGGGAACGCGATCGTCCTGACGTACTCGGCGGTTCCCGAGCCGTCTGCGATCGCCATGGTGGCCGGCGCCGGGGTCGCGGTTATTGCCTTGAGGAGCCGTCGACGGCTGGCGGAGTCGGACAACGACCGAGACGAGGTAAACCGATGATTTGCACGCGTTCACCGGTCCGCGGCGGATTCACGCTCGTCGAACTCCTCGTGGTGATCGCGATCATCGCCACGCTGATCGGCCTGTTGCTCCCGGCCGTTCAGAGCGCGCGAGAGGCGTCACGCCGGATGAAGTGTGGCTCCAATCTCAAGCAGGTTGCGCTCGCTCTCCACGGGTACCACGACGCGAAGCGGTCATTGCCACCCGGTGCGGACGAAGACATCCAGCTGAGTTGGCACGTCTACATCCTGCCCTACAAGGAAGAGGCGGCGCTGTTCTCAAAGTTCGACTTCAGCGAGGATCCGCGGGACGGTGCCTATCTGAATCCCGGCAAAAACCACAGCAACAACCGGCTTGACGACTACCTCTGTCCCTCGAGCAGCGTCGTCAACGCCGTCGAGACCGCCAACAGTCAGGCACTCATCTCAGGGACTTACACGACTCACTACTACGGCAACATGGGGCCCAAGGGCCCGTTGTCCGCGGGCTTCGGGAACTACAAAGGCAACATTTCCGGTCAGCCGAACGCGACCTGCAGCGCGACCTTCGGCGGGCTCTCCGACCAGGGCGTCCTACGGACGAACCAGCCGCGAAAGTTCAAGGACATCACCGACGGCCTCTCCAAGACGATCATGGTCGGAGAGATCTCGTGGGAAAAAAAGCCCGACGGGATCGCCTACGCCAAGTATCGGCACTGGCATCGCGGCGGCATGCGGGCAGCAAACTGCCACATCGCGGGCTGCAAGAACATCTCACAGCCAATTAACTCGCGGTACGACGCGGTGTTCAACGACATCAGCCTTGGAAGTCAGCATCCCGCGGGCACGAACATCGCGAGATGCGACGGGTCGGTCGCATTCACCGGCGACTCGACCGACTTTTCAGTGCTTCTCGGAATGGCCAGTCGGGACGGCGCCGAGGCGCTGGTAGCCCCATGAATCGCAGAACTGCGTCGATTCTCCTGGCGGCATGCCTGGTGGCGGCCGGCGGTTGTCGACCGGGCGGTGTGACCCGGTATGACGTGTCCGGCACGGTCACCTTCGCGGGGGAACCGGTGCGTGTGGGCACGATCACGTTCGTGCCCACGAAGGGCAACTCGGGGCCCGGCGGTTCCGCCGCCATTCGCGACGGTCGCTTCGACACCGCGACCGGTCAGCGGGGGCCGACGGGAGGGCCGCACACGGCGGTCATCACGGGCTTCAATGGCAAGGTCGTTCCCGGGCTGGAGGTCGAGGAGGGCGTGATGCTCTTCAACGAGTATCGAGTCGACGTCGATCTCCCAAAACAGGCCGTCGTGCAGGATTTTGAAGTCCCAGCGTCGGCGAAGGTCAAGCCGACACCACCCCCGCCCCCCGGCCGGAAGGCGTGACGATGGTCGTCGTGGTTTTGATCCGCATCGGCCCCGATGGGAACCTGGTTGGCCAGCGGCGGGGCTGATAGTCGCCCAGGCCGCGGGTTCCATTTCGACCGGAGAGTCCCCATGCCCGTCCGCTGTTTTGTGCTTAGCCCGGTCGCCGCCGTGCTGGCCCTGACCGCCGCGGCCCATGCCGCTGACACACCTCGGCGCACCGCTGGAGCCGCTTCTACTTTCACCTGCTCGCGGCCCGCCCACCGACTGGGACGCGGTCTGCGCCGACGCGAGAAAAACGCCACGGCAAGGGGTGAAGGGCGTTT
>Ga0164295_10001841_pt1 | contig 17612 bp, 11 predicted proteins | sample GEODES006metaG_FD_111798 | JGI IMG/M metagenome (GOLD analysis project Ga0164295, IMG submission 111798) | Oligotrophic lake water microbial communities from Sparkling Lake, Wisconsin, USA - GEODES006 metaG | ecosystem: Environmental > Aquatic > Freshwater > Lake | place: USA: Sparkling Lake... | reverse complement strand
GCTCACGCTGGCCTTTGATCTGAGTGTGACGAGTGCGCGGGCGGTGCGTGTTTTGATCGAGTCCTTCAGTGCAAAGCATGAGCGGACAGGAGGACGTGAAGGCTTGGTTTATCCGGCCTCGCCCGAGGACTATCAGCGCCATGTGCTCGATCTCGGCGCGATGAAAGCTGCAGGTGAAGGTGAGTACAATGCTGCTGATCCGTTGGTGCAAATCAGCGTCATGATCAGCGGCGAACTCGGCTGGGCTACAGGTGCGTTTCATCAACTGCGGCTCGATAATCTGAGCTACGCTGCTCCTGCGTTTTATGTCAGTCCTAACGGTAAAGATTCTGCTGGTCGAGGCAGCGCTGATATGCCGCTTGCCACTATCAACAAGGCACTCGAAATTGCTCGGCCCGGCGACATCATCCTGCTGATGGATGGCACGTTTATGCGTAAAAATGAAGTCGCTCATTTTGTCCGTGCAGGTTCGCCTGCTGCGTGGATCACCTTGAAGAATCATCCCGGACAGAAACCAGTGCTAACGAGTGCGCATTGGAACTTGGTAACGATCGGCAATACCGATCCGAGTAAGCTTTCTGACACCCCAGCACTCGCTTACCTCGAAGTGCGTGGGCTGACGATTCACGGTGTGGCTGAAGAGGTGGAAGCCAAATACAAAGAAGACATCGGCAAGGTCAAGGGAACGACGAATGGCAATGGTTTGTCTGTCGATGGTCGCTATAGCAAACACAAGCCGCATCACCTCCGCATTGCTGATAACGAAGTGCGTCATTGTCCTGGTGGAGGAATCAGTGTCATCCATGCGGACTACGTGCAGGTGGAAAACAATCACGCTCACAATAATTGTCACTGGATGATTTATGCAGGCTCAGGCATCAGTATTTATCAGCCCTTCAACTTCGACCTCACCAAAGGCGGACACAAGATGCTCGTGCGCGGCAACCACACCCATCACAATTACTGTACGCAGCCCTGGGTGGCCACAGACAAGCTTTCCGACGGCAACGGCATCATCGTCGATGACACGCAAAACCATCAAAATAAGTCTATCAACGGCGTCTATCACGGTGGCTTACTCATTCAAGGCAACCTCAGTCATGACAATGGTGGCAGCGGCATGCATAGCTATGCCAGCGATCACGTGGACTTCATCAATAACACCGTCGTTAACAACAGCACGGTGATGGATTACGGGCAGCTATCTGTGACGCAGTGTGGCCATGTGCGCGTGCTGAACAACCTCCTCGTCGCGCCAAAGGATAAGCCGCTTAACCGTGTGAATGGCGATTTCCACGATGTGCAACTATCCCACAACCTCTTCTTTGGCGAAACGAAAGACATCGTTCTCGGAGACCATGCTACCCTCGCCGATCCGCTATTTAGAGATGCGGCCAAAGCGGACTTCCATCTCGGTAAAAAAAGCCCCGCGAGAACCGCAGGTGGCGCATGGGAGATTGCGCCCATCAATGACCTTGAGGGCAAGTGGCGTTCGATGGATCAGATTTGTTTGGGGGCATTGGAGGAGTGAATCAGAGAATCGGCTGCAAGGTGCTGATGAGTTGAGCGTTGCCGATTCATTCGCCGAACACAGCCCTATGAGACAGAGATTTATTGCCTTTTTGGTTATTGCTTTAGCTGCCGTCGCTCATGGTGCTACGACAAAACCCAACGTCGTGCTCATCATGATTGATGACTTCGGTTACGAATGCCTGACTGCCAATGGCGGTGAAAGCTACAAGACGCCGGTGATGGATCAGCTTGCAGCAACGGGTGTGCGTTTTGAACAACTGCACGTGCAGCCCCTATGCACACCGACGCGTGCTGCTTTAATGACGGGTAGGATTAATAAACACAACTACACGCATTTTGGCCACCTTGACCCATCCCAGAAAACATTTGGGAATCTGTTCAAAGACGCAGGCTATGCGACCTGCATCACAGGTAAGTGGCAGCTCGACAATGGTCTTCAAGGTCCGGCGCATTTTGGATTCGATGAGTATTGCCTCTGGCAGTTGGTGCGTCGTCCCGGTCGTTATAAAAACCCGGGTCTCGAGATCAATGGCAAGGAGCACGATTACTCGAACAACGAATACGGGCCCGACCTTGTGAGCGATTACGCACTCGATTTCATCCAGCGGCAGAAGGACAAACCGTTTCTCCTTTACTATCCGATGATGCTCACTCATTCGCCCTATGATGCTACGCCGGATAGCGTTGATTACCGTGGAGCTGAATCTAAAGAGGGCTCCACGAAGCAGGGGCACTTCCCTGATATGGTCGCCTATGCGGACAAGCTTATTGGTCAACTGATTCTCAAGCTCGAGGAACTCAAGCTACGCGAAAATACGATGGTCCTGATCCTTGGTGATAATGGCACGGGCCGAGGAACGCCATCGCGATTTCAGGGCAGAGATGTTCAAGGAGGGAAAGGATCAAGCACGAATTGGGGAACTCGAGTTCCGGGTATTTGCAGTTGGCCGGGTCACTTCGCCCCTAATGTGATTTGTCGTGATATGATCGATCCAGTCGATTATTTGCCAACTATGTGTGAGGTCGCAGGTGTGAAAGTGCCCGCTGAGTTAAAGATTGATGGTCAAAGCTTCCTGCCGCAACTTCGCGGAGAAAAAGGAATCTCGAGATCGGCACATTATGTTTGGTACAACCCCAATGGCGGTGCTGAGGCCAAGGTTGAGTTTGCTCATGATGCCAATTATAAGCTGTACGCGGACGGGCGTTTCTTTAATGTAGCCAAGGATGATCTTGAAAAAACTCCTCTTGATGAGGTTAATCTTGATGAAACGGCTAAGGCTACAAAAGCCAAGCTACAGGCACTCCTGAAGCAGCATGGAGGTCCTCGTGAGGACTATTTTGTGAAACAGGCTGAACAAATGAAGGCAGGGAGTGGTGAGGGCTCAGTAGAGAATAAGCCCCTGAAGCAGCAGGCCACATCAGGTGCAAAGAGTGAGGCTAACTCAGGATCAAACAGGTTCTTGGAGCGTGATGCCAATCATGATGGCAAGATTAACTGGGAGGAGTTCTTGGAGTCGGCCTCGGCTAAAGACACGGCCAAGGAGCGGTTTGAGATGTTTGATGAAGACAAGGATGACATGGTTTCCCTGAAGGAATTCAGCAAACAGGTGAGAAAACCGAGCAAATGATTGAATTGAAGTTTGTTGAATCGCTACCGATGAAATACTGGCACTTGCTTTTCTCTGTTTTGCTGATCGCCCTAAGTCGATTGGACGCTGCTGAATCTAGACCAAACATTCTTTTGATCCTTGGCGATAACTGGCGTTATCCGACGGCCGGGATTCTGGGGGATTCGATGGCGAAAACGCCAGCGTTTGATCGCCTAGCACGAGAAGGTGTTTTGTTCACCCACGCCTTTAATCCAGTGCCTTCGTGTTCGCCTACCCGCTCTTGTTTGCTTACCGGAAGAAAGGCGCATGAACTTGGTGAGCGTGCGAGCTTGTGGAGTGGGTTTCCAAAAGACACGCCAGTGGTCACGCAGTTGCTGCGGGACTCTGGTTACCAAATCGGTTATGCGGGTAAACCATGGTCGCCGGGTAACCATGAGATCTCTGGTTGGAAGGAGAATCCTGTGGGACCGAAGTTCATAGATTTTGCCGCTTTTCATTCGAGACGCGATACCGCCAAGCCTTTCTTTTTCTGGCTGGGTAATACCGATACCGCAACGAAAGCAGGCAAACTTCCTTACTTAGCCACTGCCAAAGCTAAGCTGGATGCCACGAAACTCACACTGCCGCCTGAGTTGCCGGACTGTCCGGAGTTGCGTGATGATCTCATGAACTATTATGGTGGTGTGATGAAGCTGGATGAAGAGGCTGCGCAAGCTGTCGCTGTCTTAGAAAAAGCAGGTGAACTGGATCACACAGTCGTGATTTACACGAGCGATAATGGCTGGCAGATGCCGCGTGGTTTAGCCAATTGTTATGATTCGGGATCGCGTGTGCCGTTAGCTATCCGCTGGGGTAAAACTCTAGCTGCTGGGCGCAAGGTGGAGGCGTTCGTTAATATCGCGGACTTGGGCCCCACCTTTCTTGAACTAGCCGGCCTCACGCCGCCGCCAGTGATGTCTATGCATAGCATTAGGAATCTCATGCTCGGCAAGCCGGATGCCTTTCAACGCGATGCTGTTTTCATCGAGCGTGAGCGTCATGCCAATGTTCGAAAGGATAATAGGAGCTATCCGATTCGAGCCGTTCGCACCCGCGACTTCCTTTATCTGCGGAATCTGCGTCCTGATCGCTGGCCCGCAGGTGATCCCGATGTGTTGTTTCTGCATGGTCGTCCTTATGGGGATGTGGACACGACAGGAGTTAAAGATTTCCTTTTAGCGCATCAAAATGAGCCTGCTTATGCGAGATACATGGCGCTCATTTTTGGCAAGCGTCCCGCTGAGGAATTTTATGACCTGCGGAGGGATCCACATCAGCTGACAAATGTCGCCGATAAGCCTGACTATCAAGAAACGATCCAACAACACCGCTTACGTGTGGATGAATGGATGAAAGAGACTCACGATTCTCGGCTCGACCCAAGTTATGACGGTTGGGACAATTTCCCCTATTATGGTAAATCGCCACGTCGGGATTAAAGTGGTCAAAGAGCGGGGAGAAAAAATGAGAGGCAAGAAAATGCTGCTCGCGGACGATTCACGGAACTGCCATCATCGCATCTCCATGAAATTCATTCCTGCTCTAGCTTTTCTTTTTGCCATCACGGCTTCCGCCAAAACTGATTGGAGCCGGTTTCGCGGTCCCAACGGAAGTGGTGTGGCAGATACTCAAGGCCTTCCAACGGCAGTAAACGAGGAGACGACGCTGTGGAAAGTCGAACTAGGCAAGGGTTGGTCCTCTCCTGTGCTGTGGGAGGACAAGATTGTGGTCACTGCCGAAACGGATGCAGGAAAGCGTGCGGTGATCATGCTCGATGCTCAAACAGGAAAAGAACTTTGGCGGCATGAAGAGAGCTTTGCTGAACATAAGAAACATAATTTTAACAGCTTTGCCAGCAGTTCACCGTTTGTGGATGCAGAGCGCATTTACGTCAATTGGAGCACTGGCACCACGATTCAGGCCCTGGCGCTGGATCACGCAGGGAAAGTGCTTTGGAGAAATGAGCATGTGGCCGATTACATCCATGAGCATGGCACAGGCATCTCGCCCATCGTGGTGGATGGTGTCGTCATTGTACGCAGTGAGTTCGACTGGCAGCGTGAGGGCAAGGTCTATACAGAAGATCCAGCCCAGCAGGCCTGGAAGGCTTGCATCGTTGGCTTGGATGCGAAATCGGGGAAACAACTTTGGAAAGATGAGTTGCCGAACTGTCTGAATACCTTTTCAACTCCCGTGGTGCATGTGAGAGCTGACGGCAAAAACGAAGTGATTTGCACGAATAACGCCAGTGGCGTGATGGGCATTGATCCGACGACAGGAAAGAAAAATTGGCAGCATAATCCTGGCTTCACTCAGCGCAGTTTGGGTTCAGGTATTCTTCAGGACGAACGCTATTTTTGCACCTTCGGCACAGGCGGTGGCGTGAAGGAATTTGCGGCTATTGATGTGAGTGGGGCTGAGCCAAAACTCGTGCCTTTTGAGTTTAGCAAAGGTCTGCCCTATGTGCCGTCTCCATTGGTGATGGATGGACTGATGTATCTGCTAGGTGATGGTGGTATCTTGAAGTTGGTGGACTTCAAGACGGGCAAACAGCTCTACGAAGAGAGGCTCAATGGCAGTGCTGGAAGCAGCAAGTTTTTCAGTAGCCCTGTGGCAGGTGACGGTAAGTTTTATGCCGGAAGTCAGCAGGGAGATTTGATCGTGGTGAAGGCCGGACCAAAGTTTGAGCAGATCAGCGCCAGCAAGCTGGATAGCCCAATCAATGCGAGCCCAGCCATTGGTGAGGGTCGCCTCTATGTGCGCACCGAGAAGATGCTTTGGTGCATCGGCAGCGGTAAACAGCCCGTGCCATAAACTGTTATCCTCGTTTCCACACGACCCAGCATTCGGGTGGATTTGCCTGGCGATTGATCGGGCGGAAAATTTGCACCTCAAAAGCTCGTGAGGACAGTGCAGAGGCCCATTCGGTGATGGCGCGTTGCTCGTCGCTACCACCTTCGTGGCCAGGATAGACGGCGACAGTGAGGAGTCCACTCGGTGCCAGCATCTCCAAGGCAACGGCGAGGGCTTGCAGGGTGGTCGTTGTCTGTGTGATGACTGTTTTATCAGAGCCTGGTAGGTAGCCGAGGTTAAACATGATGGCATTTATCTTCCCATGCCATCCCGCAGGTAGATGATCCCTCATGGTCTCATGGCCGGCATGGATCACGTGTACCATGGAAATACCTGCTTCGCTGAGTCGCCTTTTGGTTTCAGCGACTGCAGCTTCTTGCAGATCGAAGGCCCAAATGTAACCAGAGTCGCCGACGAGACGGGATAGAAAGAGAGTGTCGTGACCATTGCCTGCGGTGGCGTCTATGGCGGCATCTCCCTTTTTCAGGCGATCAGCCATGAGCAGCTGAGCCCAGCCTACGGCGGAAGGTAGACCACCGGTGGAGCTGGCTAGTCGAGGAAGGGTTGAGATCTCATTCATGCGTTTGACGAAACGGTTGTTTTGGCGATTCCCAATACCGACGATTATGGAGATGTCTATTGGTTGAGATTTTTTCTCTTTTGCAACGTTATTTGGTGTTGCCGATGACGGGTTCCTCGGCGCATTCTCAATTCCCTATGAAGTTATTTACGCTCGCCGTTCTGGCTCTTGCTCTTTGTTTTAATGATACCGCCGCTGCTGCGGATGCGGTGAAGCTGACTCGTCTCTATGAGAAGATCGAGACGAAATGGCCGATTGCTGTGGCCATCGCACCGGATGGATCAGGGCGTGAATTTTTAGCGCTTCAGCGTGGACAGATTCTGATTTTACCCAAGGACACGTCTAGCGCTGAAGCCAAGGTCTTTTTGGATCTCGCTTCCCACAATATGGAAGCTGTGAATGGTAAGTTTGAGGAGGGTTTGAATGGCTTTGCCTTCCATCCGAAGTTTAAGGACAACGGTCTTTTTTACCTTTGCTATACCCAGCAGAAACCAAAGCGCCTCATCATCACTGAGATGAAAGCAGTGGGTGACAAAGCAGACGAAAAAACGGAGCGTGTGTTGCTGGAGATCCCGTTGATCAACTGGAATCATCATGGTGGAAACATTGTCTTTGGCCCCGATGGCTTTCTTTACATCGGCGTGGGAGATACCTCGAAGCGCAATGACGAGAAGCGCATGTCCCAGCTCACGGCGGTGATGGTAGGCAAGGTGTTGCGCATTGATGTGGATAGCCGCGAGTATCATGGGGCCTACGGCATCCCAGCCAGCAATCCCTTTGCCGATGGTGTGGACGCGCTGCCGCAGATTTATGCGTATGGCATTCGTAACCCTTGGGGCATGAGCTTTGATGCCAAAGGCCACCTATGGCTCGCGGATGTGGGTCAGGATCTTTGGGAAGAGATCAACTGGATCACCGCCGGTGGTAACTATGGCTGGAGTTTCCGTGAAGGCGCGCGCCAGTTTCCTTTACGCACCGATGCACCACCAGCTGAGGCGAAACTGATTGATCCCATTTTTGAATACAATCATGGTGAAGGCTTAAGCATTACGGGCGGCACAGTTTATGCAGGCAAAGGACATGCGGATCTTGTTGGACAGTATGTTTATGGTGACTTTGTGATCGGCAAGATCTGGTCTCTACGCGCCAATGATGGGGGTAAAGTCGAAAGCAATACCCTGCTTTATACCAGCCCACAGACCGCTAGCGATAATCCAAAGAAGAAGCCAAGCGTGCTAGTGAAGCCCACGGCCTTTTGTGCCAACGCAGCAGGCGAGATCCTCGTGTTGGACTGGAATGGTGCGATTTATCGCATGGATAAGTAATCAGCGATCTCGCAGAACCCAGGCCGAGACACAGCCATCATGCGCTTGAGCGGCAGTGGCTGCGAAGTCTGCCAGGTAACCGCGACCGTATTGGGTTTGTGGCCAAGACGACGAGCGTTCGGTGAGGTCAGCATGGAGATGGATGGTGCCTTTGAGCAGGTCGAATTCGATCTCATCGCCATCTTGAATCGCTGCGATGGGGCCACCGACGGCAGCTTCAGGTGAGCAGTGAATGCCCATGACTCCGTGAGAGACCCCAGAGACGCGACCGTCGGAGAGAAAGGCCACTTTGCCATCCAGCTCTGGCACGGCCAGGGCAGCACTGGCCACAAGGAGCTCGGGCATTCCTGCTGCAATGGGTCCGACACCGCGTAACACGACGAAATGGCCAGGCTTGATCCTGCCTTGGGCCGCGGCTTCTGAGACATCCGTGACTTTGTCAAAGCAGATGGCTTTGCCTGTGAATTGCGGATTGAGTCTGGAGGAGACTTTAAAGACCATGCCGTGCGGGGCCAGATTGCCAAAACAGATCTGGATGTCGGCGTAATCTTTGAAGGGGCGACCAAGGGGCGCGATGAGCTCTTGGCCCTCGGGCACATCGGGGCAGTGAGCGACGTTTTCCGCCAGAGTCTGCCCTGTCACCGTGATGCATGACCCATCCAGCAGGCCAGCTTTGAGGAAATGTCGCAGCAGCATGGCAGTGCCGCCGATGCGATGCAGATCCGCCATGGTGCCTCGACCCCGTGGAGCAAAGTTACAATAGACGGGCGTGCGACGGCAGATTTCCTGAGCATCACGCAGAGTGAAGTCCACCCCGGCCTCATGAGCCAGCGCCAGAATGTGCAGCACGCCATTGGTGGAGCCGCCCATGGCTGCGATTGCGGTCATGGCATTGGTGATCGCGGCCTTGGTTAGGATGTCTCGAGGTCGCAAATTGAGCTCTAGCAAACGGCGCATGGCTTGTCCGACACGGAGGCAGTCCGCCTTTTTAGCATCGTCCACGGCTGGGATGGAAGATGTGTCAGGCAAGCTGAGACCCATGGCTTCTAGCGCGATTCCCCAGGTGTTAAACGAAGCCGCAATGCCACAGCCACCCGCGCCGGGGCAGGCAGCGCGGATGATTTTTTCGGACTCGTCAAAGCTCATCGTGCCACTGTTTGACTGGGCTTGGGAGTCATAGGCATCCAGAATGGTGATGTCTTTGCCCATGTGGCAGCCGGGTAGGATACTGCCACCATTGACGACGAGCCCGTGGCAGTTCATGCGGGCAAGCGCCATGGCAAAGGCGGGTCCGTTTTTATCGCAATGATGCAGGCCGATCATGCCGTCGTAACGATGTGAGCTACAGATCATCTCGGCCCCATTGGCCATGATGTTGCGAGAAACAAGGGAAGCCGCTCCACCCTCATGACCTTGAGTGATGTTATCGCTCACCGGACTGACTCCAAAAGGGAAAGCGATCATGCCCGCCTCTTCACAGCCTTGGCGGATGAGTTGGGCTAGTTCATAAGCGCGTAGATTGCAGAGATTGCCATCAAGAAGAGGTGTCGCGATGCCGATTTGAGCTTTATCAAAGTCCGCTTCCTGAAAGCCAAGCCCCCAGTAAAAAGATTTCACGCCACGCTGCCAGCCATGCGTGAGGGAGGATGAGTTCCAGTTCATTTTTTCCGCCATAAGAGGCCGCGATAGTAGCTGCCGAGGTGTGATTACCAACAGAAAAAAGTAAAGTGGGTCGGCCTTCATAAGCCGGATTTTGTTCCTTTGGTCTTTCGACTTCTGGCGTGGTCATTTATCTGACGACTCCTTTCGGAGCCGACCCCTGCTTGCGCAGGATGCGACTATTACCCGGAGTTATCCATCCTGCTGCTTTCGCAACCGGACTTACGGCCAGGCGGGCCTTTCTCCTGTTCTGTCTTGCACCGCGTGGGGTTTATCTTGCCTCCTTCATTGCTGTCGGAGCGGTGGGCTCTTACCCCGCCATTTCACCCTTACCCTTCTTCGCTCTTACGAGCTACGAAGGGCGGTTTCTTTTCTGTGACACTTTCCATTGCCCTGAGTTGCCCCAGAACCTCCGACGCTTGCGCGCGGCACGCTGCCTTATGGTGTCCGGACTTTCCTCTCGTCCGCGCCTAGCCGAAGCCAAACCGACGAGCGACCACTCCAGCCGACCCATTTTAATCTTAGACAGGTTCAAGAAGATTCCAACAGAGAATTTCCTGCTGCAGGCTTCCTCGGATCAATCATCCGTTGAAAATAATACCACATTAAAATTAACGTCTTTGCACTGCGGCATCTTGTATTAACCCTGAGTCATTCGGATTACGCGTCCATGGCGACGGGGAAAGATACGCCGTCATGCTGAATGCAGTAATTGAGCTTTAGGCTCCAGCCAGCAAAGCGCGGGCGTGTTCTCTGGCAGACTCGATCTTACCGCCGAGCATTCGGGCGAGTTCTTCGAGACGTTCGTCGTCGGTGATCTCTCGGATGGTCGATTTGGTGCGGTCACCAATGATGTCTTTGGTGACAACGAAGTGGCTCTTGGCCAGTGAGGCAACTTGCGGGAAGTGGGTGATGGCGATGACCTGATGCGTGGCTCCGAGCGAGGCCATTTTACGACCGACAGCTTCGGCGATGTTGCCGCCGACATTGGCGTCGATCTCATCAAAGACCATGAGTGGAACGATGTCTTGCTTAGCGAGGGCACTTTTGACGGCAAGTAAGACGCGGGACATTTCACCTGAGCTGGCAGTGAGACGCAGGGGTTTCAAAGGCTCACCAGGGTTCGGCGCGAACTGGAAATCGACCGCTTCAAAACCGTGCCTGGAGGGAGCTTCGAGCTGGTCGAGTTGGGCCTCAAAGACACTGCGCTTGAAGCCGAGGTCGGCGAGATGGGTGGCCACTTCTTTAGCGAGTTTAGGGGCGGCTTTACCACGCTTGTCGCTGAGCTGCTTGCCTAGCTTATTCACCTGAGTGCGGCGGTCTGCGACGAGTTGGGTGAGACGCTCCAATTCCTCACCTCGGTTTTCAATTTTGGCCAGCTTGGCTTCCGCTTCAGTTTGGAAGTCCAGGATGGCTTGGATGGTGCTGCCGTATTTGCGTTTCAGGGTCTGGATGGTGTGGATACGCTGATCGAGCTGGGCGAGTTCGGCAGGATCAATCTCCAGGTCCTCGGCGTAATCCTGAACGCTGCTTTCCAGCTCGGTGAGTTCAATTTGAGCGGACTGGAAGCCTTCAAACAGTTTAGCAGAGGCGGGATCGATTTTTTCCAACTCATGAATGCTACGGCCGATCTCGCGCAGGGCATCCAGCATTCCAGCGTCTTCGCCACCACTGAGTCGGCTGGTGATGGCTCCGCAGAGCTCGGCCAGACGTGCACCATTGGCGGCGATCCGGTGACGTGATTCGATCTCTTCTTCTTCGCCAGGCTTTAGTTGCGCGGCGGCGATCTCGTTGACCTGAAATTTGAGCATGTCGAGCTGCTGGGTGCCCGAGCGTTCGCTGTTTTCCAATTCATCTAGCTCGGTGACAGCTGTTCGCCATTGTTTCCAGGCGTCTTTATAAATGGTGAGGGTGTCGTCCAGACCAGCGGCTTGATCCAGCATCTCAAGCTGGCGTTCCTGGGAGTTGAGTGACTGATGATCATGCGGGCCATGAAGATCGACGAGCAGTTCGCCGAGAGATTTCAGCACCTGAATCGTGACAGGTGAGCAGTTAACAAACTGTTTGTTAGCTCCGCCAGCACTGACGGCACGTTTGATGAGCAATTCACCCTCCTGGCAGGGATCCAGCCCTGCTTCATTCAGGACGGCATCGACAGCACGACTGTCTATGAGATGAAAGCTGGCTTCGACCGTGCAGGTGTCCTGTCCGGTGCGGATGAGGCTGCGGTCGGCGCGCTCGCCGAGGATGAGCTTGAGAGCTCCGACGATGATGGACTTTCCCGCGCCGGTCTCACCGGTGACGCCGACCAAGCCGGGGGCGAGGTCCCAGGTCACATCTTCCACGAGGGCGAGGTTGCGGATTTTGAGAAAGGAAAGCATGAGGTGGGTGAATGTGGTTAGGTGTTCGCATGAGTATGCTTCATGCGCAACTGCAATTCAAGATGCACTGTCGTCATTTCAGCGCGAATGACAGTCTCGTCTTTTGAAACCTTTTCTCAATCTAGCCCAAGCCCGCACTCCCGAGGGAGCTGAACTGACTCTGCACTCTCACGACGGGCATTTTTACCTGCGGGTGAATCGCCAACCGTTGATGGGAACAAATGCGTCTGAATCTGAGACGATGCTGGCGGAGCTGGCCTGTGCGCGAGTCGGCGAGCTGTCAGGAGCGAGAGTTTTGATCGGTGGTTTGGGCTTTGGCTTCACTCTTAGACGGACCCTAGAGGTGTTATGTGATGATGCCAAGGTTCAGGTGGCAGAGCTTCTGCCTGAAGTGGTGGCTTGGAATCGCGAACATCTGCAAGAAGTGAATGGAAAGCTTCTGGATGATCCGCGAGTCGAGGTGACGGTGATGGATGTTTTTAAAATCATTGAGGAAGCTCCCAAAGGTCACTATGACGCGATCATGTTGGACGTGGACAATGGCCCCATCGCCATGGTGCAGGACGGCAATGCGCGACTTTATCAGGGACAGGGACTGGTGGCGATCACGCGTGCTTTGAAGCCTGGCGGGCGAGTGGCCTTCTGGTCGGCGAGTCAGGACACAGCTTTTGCCAAACGCCTAACGAAGGGCAATTTTAAAGCCGAGGTGGTGCCTTGCAAAGCTTACCCTCAGGCGAAGCGGAAGACCCACACGATCTTTGTGGGAGATCGTCCGGGGTGAGGGCTGATGCAGCCAGTGCTCTCTCAGAATTTTTAAACCGCTAATAAACGCTGACAGCCGCTAATATTCAGAGTTCAGAACCCCATTTTCAAGGTTTCTTAGATTATCGTTTTTTGGGTTTTTATTAGCGGTTAAAGTCTGCTTCTTCTTCAGCTGTGGCTTGCTGAAGCGGTGCTTCTTCGGAGGGTATGTCCTCAAAAGCCTCTTCCGTCGGCTCGGTCGTTTTGGCCTTTAAATCGGGCAGGGAGTCGATGTAAAGCTCTTCGACTTTTTGCCGTGCCCAAGGGGTTCGGCGCAGGAAGACGAGGCTGGACTTGATGCTTGGATGAAAGTTAAAGCAGTTGATTTTGATCATCCGGCCAAGCATCTCCCAGCCGTAATGAGCTTCGAGTTCTGTGAGCATTTTCTCCAGGGTAATGCCATGGAGTGGGTTTTTGGGGCCGGCGGCGTGCATGAGTTCTAGAAGCGCAAGCTATCACGCAGAGAGGCGGTGGGGGCAAGTGAGAGAATGTGGTGGGCCGTTAACGATCTAAGGTGAGTGGCAGTGGTTTTTGGGCACTTTGTTTTGAGTGTAAAATAACAGTTTCCCTTGAGGGGCAAGGGAATTAGCCTCTTGAGGCATAATGAATGGATTGAGGATTGCATTAAATTATACGACTTTGGCTGTGGGTCTGGGTCGGTGGCTAAGGCTGAATCCGCTGGCTTTTTTAGGGCTGGTGGCTGTGGTCGCGGTCATTTTTTCGGAGTGGATGCGTCTTTCGCTGAGTGTCTGGCTCGTGTTTGCAGTGATCTTGGCCTTGTGGGTTGTGTGGATACGACGCTCGGTGTTGTGGGGGGCACCGTTGGTCTTTTGTGGATTTATGCTTCTGCATGCAGGGTCATTGGATCAGACTTTTTCACATCCTTTGCGAGAGCGGTTGTTGCACATGCCGGACCGTCCAGCAGCCGTGGGGGTGATGGGGCGGCTGTATCCATGGACTGAGGGGGCGGAGATGGATCAGTCACAGGCCCTGTGTGATGTGATGGAACTGCGCTGGGGTAGATCGGGATTGTATCTGCCATTGCGTGCTCGCATCAAAGTGGCGCTACCGCATGGGCTTAAGCTTACGCAGCCAGGGATCTATGAAATGGAGGGAGATTTGTCTTTGCCGCGTTCACCGCAGAATCCGGGGCAGTTTGATTCGGCGCTGTATGCATTGCGCTCGGGGTGGGTGGCCGTGGTAAGAGCCGATAGCATGGTATTAAAGAAGGCTGAGTGGTGGTCGCCAAATTTTCATTTGCTGCTATGGGCAGAGTCTTCTCGTCAATGGATCAGTCAGGCGCTGGCCCGTGGGATTGAGGATCGCGTGGAAGATATGGCAGTGCTGCTAGCGATGGCACTGGGAGCTTCTGATGCTGCTGGCGAGGAGATTGAGGATGCTTTCCGCGATAGCGGGACATTGCATATTTTTGCAGTTAGCGGTCTGCATGTGGTGATGTTGGCGGCTGTGGTGGCATTTGTTCTGCGCTGGCTCGGCCTGGGGAAGGGGCGGGCCGTTGTTTGGCTGATCGCGATTGTGTTCGGTTACGCCTATATCACAGGCTGGCGTCCCTCGGCGGCACGGGCTGCTTTCATGATTACACTGGTGCTGGCTGCGCCAAGGTGGAATCGCCGATCGTCGGTGCAAAACAGTTTGGGCGCGGCGGTTCTGATCCTGCTGGCTTATGATAGTCATCAGCTTTTCTTGCCCGGGTTTCAGCTTTCCTTCGGCGTGCTGTGGGCCATTGCTTTCATGACACCATCGCTGCTGGCGGTATTGCGTCCGTGGACAGAGCTAGACCCTTTTTTGCCGCCTGCGATTGCGAGTCGATGGCAACATTTGAGTGCCGACTGTCGGCAGTGGCTGGCCAGCTTGGTTTGTGTTTCTTTGGCGGCATGGATTGGTAGTTTGCCTTTAATGTTAGGCCATTTTCAGACGGTGACTCCTGTTGGATTGTTGGCGAATCTTTTTCTGGTGCCCATATCAGGCATTAGCATTGGGGTATCATGCGCTAGCCTTGTTTGTGCTGCGCTGGGTGCCAGTGGTCTCCAGATGCTGGTGAACGGTTTGAATGCCTTTTTAGCGTGGCTGATGGTTTTTCTGGCAAGTTGGTTTTCTTCGTTGCCTCTGGCCCATTTTACGCTGGATCTGCGATTTGAAACAGTGCCACCACCGGTTGAGCTAAGAGTCTTTCATCTCTCAGGCGGTGGTGCGGCGAACCATTTAAGAGTAGGGGATAGCCAATGGCTTCTGGATACGGGGAATGTGCGTGCTTGGCGTGGTGTGCTGCGGCCATTTTTTCGCCATCAGGGGATCAATCAGCTCAATGGTGTCATCCTTTCTCATGGTGATATGGCGCATGTGGGGGCGGCTGATCTTGCCTACCGGTTGGGGAAGCCGCGCCTCTACACGAGTGTGCATGAGCCGTGGCAGTTTGATCCACCTTTTGCAGCGATCCCTCAACTGGCGAAGAAGGTGCCAGTGGATAGCGTCGCCTGGCACCGCTATCAGGCAGAGGATCGAATCGAGATTCAGGGGGGCGATGCCATGCCAGTTCATGCGAAGGTGCTCTATCCCTTGCTGCAAGATGATGCCGAGAAGGCGGATGATCGCGGTTTAGTGCTCATGCTGCATGTGGGGGAAATGCGTGTTCTTTGGCTGGCTGATGCTGGCTTCATTACAGAAAAAAAGTTATTAGAGCGCGGCACGGATTTGACCTGTGATGTGGTGGTTCGGGGACAGCATTCGGCGGATTTTTCCGGACTTACAGAGATCCTGGTTTATGCCAAACCAAAGGTGCTAATCAGCGCTAATGATTCACGATTTCCAGAAGAGACCTTGCCTTCTAGATTGCGTGATTATTGCACTTTACAGCAGATTCATCTCTTTGATCTGGAGATTGCAGGCTCTGTGCAGTTGGGCTTTACGGGCACTGGTGCTGAGTTGAAAGCTTTTCGCAACGGGCAGACGGCCTCCATTGTTTCTTCTGCAAGCCAATGATTCAGACATAAGCATTCTTGCAACATCGGCTAAGCTTGCTCGTTTGTATCTTCCCTTTATGAAGAAACCTACCAGTCTCCTATTTGTGTTCGCCTTGGGCAGTACGGCTGCTTTTGCAGCTGATGATAAACCATCCCCGATCGGTTACTCGGATACGCCGATCATTCCGGGAACGCAGTGGAAGGTGCATGACATTGACCGTCCACGTCCTGAAGCGGTGACTCCTGGTGAAAAACTGGGCCAGCCGCCAGCGGATGCGATCATCCTCTTTGATGGCAAAAATGCAGATGCGTTTTTATCGAAGAAGCTGGATGAAAAGGGTAAGCCGACGAAGGAGATGATTCCCTGTGTGTGGAAGATCGATCATGGTGAACTCGTGGTCGAAGGCGGTGATGCCTGGACGAAGGAATCCTTCGCTAGCTGCCAATATCACATTGAGTGGAAGAGTGAGCCTCATACCAAGGGCAATTCCCAAAAGAAGGGCAACAGTGGCACTTTCTTCATGGATCTCTATGAGTGTCAAATGCTGGATTGCGATAACAATCCGACCTATGCCGATGGCATGACCGGATGCATTTATGGCCAAACACCGCCGCTGGTAAATGCGGTCAAAAAATCTGGCGAATGGCAGACCTACGACATTATTTTTACCGCGCCGAAGCTGGAAGGAGATCAAGTGGTGGAACCAGCCTACGTAACCACTTTTGTGAATGGTGTTTGTGTGCAGGTCCACACCAAGATCATGGGGCCGACGAAGCACAAGAATGTCACCGATTACAGTGGTTCATTCCCTGTGGCTGCCCCGATCCGCATTCAGGATCACAAAAATGATCCACCTGTCCGCCTGCGCAATATCTGGTTGCGTAAGCTGCCTTAATTCCATTTCACGTCTCTTTGAAAAACGCTCTGCCCCTAGTGGTCAGGGCGTTTTTTCTTTTTCCATCAACAGAACACGGAAGGAGCGCCCCATAAAGGCTGGATGAGTGAGTGAGTGATACTGCCGCAAGAGAGCCTGAGTGGCTGCGTCCGGCGGTCGTCCTTCCAGTGTGGCTAGCCAAGGCAAGCCTAACTTTCCAAGATAGCGGCCCTGATGCGAGTAGACTTGCTCCTTCAGTCCAGCGGCTTCACCGACCTCCTTAAGGCGGGTGAAATTCACATGCGTCGTGAGATCACACTCACCGAGATCCTCCAGGATATGATCATCAGTTTTGTGATTGCGATAGCGACGGATCGTGCCCGTGTGGCGCTCGGTAGAATAGAGTTCCTCATGATCTAAACCGTAATCGGCGATGAAAATTTCTCCATGGAAGGGGGCTGAAGCTAGCTCACGCACCCAATGCAGTGTCGCAAGCCCGACTTCCGTGGTGTAGCCTACGGGTAGATCTTTCGGCAGTCGTGCGACTTCTGCCGAAAGTTCCTCTGTTGAAATTGGGCCAGGATCAAACTTAAGCTTTCCATGGTCATCCGCTCTGACCCATAATTCCTGCCAAGCTGAGCCATCCCAGCGGACAAGATGCACAGGCATGGCGTCTGGCAGTTCATTGCAAAGAAAAAGGGCCGGGCGCTCTGGGATGGTGGCTAGGCTACTTACCCAGCTGACGCGATTGCCAAAAGCAGCAAGTTTTCCTCTCTGAACCGCCTCGTATCGCGGATTTGGCTCGACGATGACGTAATCGTATTCGCAAGCGTTCATGACGTCCTCGGCGAGCTGACCATCATGCGCGGCTTGCTCGATGATGCAAAAATCGCTGGGTTGCCCAAGTTTTTCAAAAGTCTGCTGGGCTAACGTCGTCAAGAGTCGCCCATAAAGGGGTCCGACACTGACCGACGT
>Ga0164295_10001840_pt1 | contig 17612 bp, 18 predicted proteins | sample GEODES006metaG_FD_111798 | JGI IMG/M metagenome (GOLD analysis project Ga0164295, IMG submission 111798) | Oligotrophic lake water microbial communities from Sparkling Lake, Wisconsin, USA - GEODES006 metaG | ecosystem: Environmental > Aquatic > Freshwater > Lake | place: USA: Sparkling Lake... | reverse complement strand
TAATCAGAAGCCTCTCCTAAAGCAATATGAGCAATATGTGGCAAAATTTGTGGTTCAGGTAAATGAGATACCTGAGTTGAATAAGCTGCTCCTAAGTAAACAAGAGCCATATATACAATCATAAGAAGGGACATACCTAAAGCCATTGCAGACAAGGTTGGCTTAAAAGGAATTTTATCGCTACCGCTCGTTTTAAAGTATTGAACTAAACTAACACCAAAAAAGATCGCAGCCATAAGATCCATTGTATTATAGCCTTCAAAAAATCCAGCTTTAAAAGCTCCCATTGGTGTTGTTGTGCTTGGCACAATGCTGCTAGCAGATGAAAGCGCAAAATAAAGAGAACCACCAATAACCAAGGCTAAAGCACCAAGCTTCACAGGTGTAAAATATTTTCCGATGACATCAACAATTTTTCCATTACCAAAGGTAGCTAACCAAATAATAGCAACACAACCCAAAGCAAACGCCCAAATAGGGGTTGTAGGGACAAAAGATTGCCAAGCACCAAAACCAACCGTGATGCAGCGAGGAATCACTCCAAATGGGCCAATTAAAAGCAATATAAGAAATGGGACTATCCAAGCGCCAACTTTTCCAAGCCATCTAAAAAACTGATCTTGTGAGCCTTTTAAACAAGTTAAAGCCGCTAATCCTAAAAAAGGGACAATGACTCCAGTGACTGCTAAACCTATCGAAGAAAAAACCCAATTGGATTGTGTCTCACTTCCCATTTTTAGAGGAAACACAAGATTTCCTGAGCCAAAAAACATAGCAAAAGCAGCAAACCCAGCTATTAAAACTTTAAAATTGGAAACAGTGGCTCCATTTGACGACATAGATATTGAGCTCCATCGATTGGTCAACTAATCAAAAAACAGAAAGTTATGAAACTCTTTTACAAATTAAAAGTCAACAAAATAATATATCAGATTTTTTCACAAATAACAATTTATTAAATATTAACAATTAGTTATAACTTCTTTGTTACATTAAAAAATTGACCGAGTAGATAATTAAATTTTTCCGGATATTCTAATTGTGGAAGATGGCCACAATCCTCAAAAATGACAAGTTTTGATTGTTTAATCAATCTATTTGCTACATAAGCATGATCCAAGTAAATGATGGAATCTTCTTTTCCCCATATAATTAAAACAGGCATTGTTAGTTTATGGATATCTTTTTTAATATTTCGAATGATAAATCCTTTAAAACCGAAAAAATCAACCGCGGTTCTCGTAATTTTTAAAAGAGTTGGACCCATCTCTGGGTGCAATGAAAACTCAAATAGCTTATCTGCGAGTTTGGGAGTCACTGCAGATTTAACATATGTATTCTTTCTTAAAGCACTCATTAATCCCCGTTTATTTGGCTTCACAAACATTTCACCAATAAAGGGCAATGAAAAAATGCGAAAATGCATAGGAATATTTTTAGAAAATCCAGCACTTCCCAATAAAACCAAGGACTCAATAACCTCTGGATGCATTTCTGCCATTTTTGTAGCAATCAATCCCCCCATAGAATGGCCAACTATATGGACTTTTTGGATAGACATTTTTTTTAAAAATTCAAAAACAAAAAGAGGGAAATCTTCAATTTTTTGTTTTCCTTTTGGTTTATCTGTTAATCCAAAACCCAATAAATCTAACGCAATTACTTTATGATTTTTTGAAAGTTCATGAATGTTTGATTCCCAAATTTCCACCGAAAAGGCAAATCCATGAAGTAACAAGATTATAGATTCTGAATTTCCAGATAACCAATAACGAGTTTTATATCCATTAATATCAATAAAACGATCTTCTAATCCAATCATAAGAAAATTCCCCAATTCTCTGTAAAAAAGAATCTTTACATTTTAGGGAAGACTACATTATTTTTAAAAATTTTAAACTTGGATGAGAGAATCTTGCTGATATGAATTCACAAACACAGGAGAAGCATCGAATCCTAGCACAAGAGCTCTATCTGCCACAGACAAATCTAAATAAGGTAACCAGGCTTGCGGAGCATTTTTTGTTGTAATGCCATATCTTAAAGGGAACAAAGCAGTAGGATGCAACTGTGGTTTTGAAGGAGGTCTTTGTAACTTTATTCCTAACTCTTCAATCGTTTTTGCACCTTTTTTCATATTACAAGTTTTGCAAGCTGTTACGATATTTTCCCATGTGGTTTTCCCACCTTTAGCAGAGGGAAGCAGATGATCTAATGTTAAGTTAGAAGCTAATCCAGAACACTGACAATATTGACAACGAAATCCATCTCGCAAATATATATTTTGCCTTGAAAACCTTGGACCATTTAATCTTTTGTTTCTTGGTCTACAACCTTCCAACCGGACAATCCATGGAACTTTCCAAACTCGAGAAACTCCATTTATAACACGCTCGGAATCTATGATTGATGTCACTCTTCCTGCATAAAGAAGGACGAATCCTAGTTCCATTGTGACGACTTTTACCGGTTCATACCTTGAATCAAGAACAAGCACTTTTCTTTCAAAACTGCCCATAATACATCCTGGTTACTTAAGAAAAATCATCAGGCGCGCCACTTCCTAATCAATTTTTAATTAATAAATTGATGAAAATCTTAATCGTAATGTTTTTCTGTTCTAACAAGTATCTTATCGGTCGAAAAAAAACAAATCAATAGTGTATGAGGTCAAAATTATATACCGTGGAGAGGGTCCGTGGTGGATAGTACAATATAAAGACCGACAATTGCTAGAATAACAATAATAAGTATAACAAAAGAAAACAAAAAAATCTTACTTAAATTTTTTTTATTTTTTTGGTTTTGATATTGTTTCCAAAGTTTTGAAGCATCATCAGATTCTTCATGTGCAATTTGTTCATGATTTTCAGTAACATTTTTTAATTTATCAATTTTGTTCATTTCCATTATTTTTTGCTCCGGAATAAATCCAGTCATATTGAGAACTATATTTTAGGCTCAATAATTCATTACTTTCTTGTACTTTACTTACAATGCCTTTTTCAAAATCGGGAAAACAATTCACTCTTAGTAAAAAAGGATCCATAAACCCTGAATTTAAGGAGCTTCTTAAAGAATTCCAAATCATCTTAACTCTTGCAAAACTTGGTCTTTCTACCACCAAAGATTTTGTTTCGATGTAATGTCCATAGTATAAAACTGTTAACTTATGATAGAGTTGTTCCCATAAATTTTCATCTGTCCCACAAGTTTTTTCAAAAAGACCTTTTTCAACAAGTTGCAAAAGTAAGGAAGGATTATTTGCCAAAATATCTTGCAAAACAGCATAACAAGCCAAAGAGAGAACAAGGGTTCTGCTTGTCAATTGTACGTTTTCATTCGTTCTCAATTCTTGAAAAATCCAGGGATTTCTCAAAGCTCCACGGCCCACAATGATTTTTTCTACCAAAGGAGCTTGCCCCATTGTATTTTCCAAGCTTTGTGAGTCCACGATATCCCCGGAGCCTACAACTGGAAAATCACATGTTTGAGAAGCCATATCGATCAAATTCCATTTAGAAAATGAAGTATAGCGCTCTTGACGAGTTCGAGCATGAAGGGTGAGTTGAGACATTTTCATTTTTGCAACAAGTTTTAACAATTTGGGAAACTCATCATTCGTGTGAAATCCCGATCTCATTTTTATGCTATAACGAGATTCACCTAGTTTTTCTTGAATGCCTGTTAAAAACTCTTCAAAAACTTCTAATTTTTCGAGCAAACCACTTCCTGCATGACTTCCAACAACCTTTGGAGATGGACATCCGCAGTTGATATCTACAAAATTTGAGTTTTTTAATAACGGTGTCGCTATTCGTTCTAGATCGGAGGGACTTGTACCCATAAGCTGAGGAATGAGGCGGTATGAGGTTAAGCCTTTTAGGTCAAAAATTTCTGCTGCATACGTTGAAGGGACTCGTTTCCAAGGGTAGTCTCTTGTCACACGCAGAAAAGGCGTCATTGCAAAATCTGGCTGTGAAGTTAGGGAAAACCAAAGTCTTGTAGCAAGGCAAGTAACACCTTCCATAGGTGCCAAGCCAAGTTCCCTTTTTTTTGGATTTTCATTTTTTTTGAGCAATGGCACAACAGATCCTTTTAGTTAAAATACAAAGGCCCAAAGAGCCTAATTGTAAATTGATATATGTGAATTTGGTTAAAGCTTCAATAAGAAAGAAAACAGGCTAGATAATATGGAAAATATTCAAATGCACGAACGTATTGGACTGACTGGGGCATCTAGTTTTTTAACCTCACTTGTTTTAAAAAGACTTGCAGGTCTTTCAAGCATTAAAGAAGTTCATATTTTTGATATCAAACCACCCTCAATCGTTTCTACAAAGTTTATTTTTCATAGAGTTGATTTAACTAAAGATGAAGCAAGCTCAAATATAGCAGCTGTATTAATTGAAAATAAAGTAACTGCTTTTATTCATGGTTCCCTTTTTTCAGGACCAACAAGAAGAAAATCATATCATCATGAAGTTGAATCCATTGGTACTTTTCATGTTTTAAATGCCATAGCAGAATCAAATATTAAAAGACTTATTGTTCATAGTGCTACATTTGTATATGGAGCACACCCTAAAAATCCAAATTTTATTCATGAAGATTATACGCTCGTTATGCAAGGGCCTCAATTTGTTCGCACACGCGTTGATGTAGAAAATCAAATTCAAGATTTTGTAAACACATATAAAGATTGCTCTGTTACAATATTAAGATTTGCACCAATACTTGGTCCTAATTCTACAAATATAAGAGCAAGATACTTTTTTGCTGGAATCATACCAAAAGTCTTAGGCTATGATCCTCTCGTTCAATTTATCCATGAAGATGATGCTGTACGTGCACAAATTTCAACCTTATCTAATAATATTCCAGGCATATTTAATATTGTTGGTAGAGGTGTGTTACCTTTAAGCACGGGAGTTCATATGTCAGGAAAAATACCTGTTCCTTTTATTTCGGCAATGTGTCGTTCCTTTTTTTCAGCAGGATATGCATCTCGAATTTGGGAATTGCCATCTGATATTGTCCCCTTTTTTCAATACATTTGTGTGGGAGATGGAAAAAAAGCTGCCGATAAATTAGGATTTATTCCTAAATATTCAAGCAGACAAGCTCTTAAATCCATGATTGAAGCGAATCGTCTTCGTAAAATTGGATTTTCAATGCCTTCTTCTACTTTAGGTGAAGATGAAGCTTATGCATCATCACAAGGATTTCAACAAATTTTTTAAAAGGTAACAAAGCTATGGCTAGGCAGTCCAATGAAAAAGTAAACAATTCTACAAATCAATCTAGTGATAACTTGCAAAATTTTTCAAATCAAATATTTAATATTAGAAGAATGTTAATTGAACAATTTAATAGAATTGAAAAAGATCTTCAAAGCAAATTTAGTAATAATCAAGAAAAATTTGCAACAAAAGAAGAACTTTATAGTGTTTTAGGAAAAATGCAGGAATTTAGACAAGAAATTGAAAAGACATTAGCACCACAAGAATCAGAAGTAGAAGAAATTATTTCTGACGATATTTTCACAGGACTAAATCCATTTAATTTAAGAAAAAAATATCATGAACTTTCTTTAAAATTACGAAGCGAAGAAGTAGATCCCTTTGGTTATGATCCAATTTTTGACAAATTTGTTAGGCCACTACTAGACTTTTTTTATATAAAATACTGGCGAGTAGAAACTTATGGGATATCGAATATTCCATCAAATGGCCCTGCTTTATTAGTTGGAAATCACTCTGGTGGGTTACCTTATGATGCCACTATGCTTAAAGTAGCAATCCAAAAAGAGCATCATATGCATAGAGAATTACGCTTTATGGTCGAAGACTTTTTATTTCACTTTCCCTTTTTAGGTTCTTTAATGAACCGCTTTGGCGGTGTCCGCGCAAGCCAAGAAAATGCTCAACAACTTCTTGAAAATAACCATCCTGTTGTTGTTTTTCCAGAAGGTGTGAAAGGACTTGGAAAACTTTATCGCGACAAATATCACCTGGCACGTTTTGGAAGAGGAGGATTTATTCGCCTATGCTTAAGAACCCGAGCTCCTTTAGTGCCCGTTGCTTTTATTGGACCTGAAGAAATTCATCCGATGCTGGCACGCGAAACTACTTTTTCAAGAATGATTGGTGTTCCCTATACTCCAATCACATGGACTTTTCCCTGGCTAGGGCCTTTAGGATTAATTCCTCTACCAAGCAAATGGAGCATACATATCTTGCCACAAATTGACTTTTCCAATTTTGGGCCTGGAGCAGAAAAAGATCGTGTACTTGTTTATAAAATGAGTAAAATGGTGAAAGAACAAATTCAAGATACCATAGTAGATAAATTAAAAAATAGACGTAGTATTTGGTTTGGATAAGGGGTTTAAATGTCTCAAAAAATAAGAGTTATTTACAATCAAAAGGGTGGCGTAGGGAAAACGACAATTGCTGTGAATTTAGCAGCATGTTCAGCTATCCGCGGAAAAAGAACATTACTAATTGATTCAGACCCTCAAGGAAATGCTTCTTCCTATATTTTGGGTTCAAATAAACAACCTGAAAAATCATTAACGCATTATTATGAAAGTTGTTTACATTTAAATATATTTAGACAATCTATTTTTGAATATATCACTTCACAAACACGTATTCCAAATTTACATTTAGTTGCTTGCAATAGAGAATTAGAAGAACTTAGAACAAAACTTGAAAATAAACATAAAATAATGAAATTAAAGGATGGATTAAAAAATAATACATACGATCATGTTTATTTAGATCCACCACCAGCAAACGATTTTTTTAGCTTAGCTTGTTTAATTGCAGCAACAGAAATTATTATTCCAATTGACTGTGATGCTTTTAGCATTCGCGCTGCTCAAGAAATAAAGCAAACAATAGATGAGGTTAAACAAGACCATAATCCAAGCTTAATTGTAAAAGGAATTGTAGTTAACCAGTATCAAAAGGGGACAAAACACTCATTAGGAATTATTCAAGAGCTAAAAAAAATAGGATATCAAGTTCTCGAACCCTATATTCCGACCAGTATAAAAGTTCGTGAATCTCACTCTGAAGTAAAGCCTATTGTTATTGGATATCCTGATCATCCTGTAAGCCAAGCACTTTTTGGTTTATTTGATGAATTAGATAAGACTGAAAACAAATTAGATTCACAAATAGAAATAAAAAACATTCAAGCAAAACAACAATCACCAGAAGAATCCAAAATTCATATTTAATGATGAAGTGTTAATTTAGATATAAAATAATAAAATTATTTTATATCTATAAATACTTTTACTTTAATGTCTTTAGTATAATCTGCATGAACAGATTGTGGAGATTTTCCTTGCACTAAAAACTCTCCTTCATAGCTTCCTGATTTTAATGAAGGATTTTTTAAAATATCAAAAGATACAATTAAATAAGCTACTTCAGGATCATTTAAAGTTGCAATGTTATTAAGCTCTGTAAAGGATTCATAATGTATATATCTTTGTGCTGATAATACAATTTCTTTAAATCTTCCGTCTTCTTTATGAAAAAGTTTTACTCTAACTTCAGTATTTGCTGTTTTTGATATTGTATTGAGATCATTATAAATAGTCATATTAACAGGAGATATAACATTATTTTGATTTGGTATTATAAAGTAGATAGGTCCATCTTTGAGCTCAGCAGCAATATTACCCGAATTAAAAGATTTTAAAGGAGTAACATCATTATGAGTAAAAATAAGACAATTATTAGAATTTATAGTTTCTTTGCAATCTTCTCTGCTTGCACTTGTTGCAAGATCATTAGCATAAATTACGTTTAAAGTAGTACTTCCCGAACCCATTCTATCCATTGATTTTGGTTGTGGGTCTAAAAAAGATTTACTACAGCTCGAAAAGGTAACGATGCTTACGATGGATATTAATATTCTTAAAATTTTATTATTTTTTAATAATAAACTCACAATAACCTCAGAAATTTTATATTTTTAAACATGCATTTATGAATACATAAAAAAATACATAAAATGAAAACAAACACGTTTTATTATACACCGACTTAGATTACAGTTTCGTGACTTTGATATTAAAACACAAATCCTATTTTTAAATCTAATAACATGATAATACTAAATAAATTTGTTCATAAAAGTTTAAAAGCGAATATTTTACATACTAGTATATTTTTTAATGATCATAAATCGCATAATATATTTCATAATTTTTTATTTTTTTTATAAAATAATAATTATAAAAATTTTCTCTATAGCAAATTTCAATTTTAATCTTAAAAGTTATTTATAATTATTAATAATTTAATTTTAAATAGATACTTCTTATATAAAATTACAATCCTATGAATTCATATAAATAAATAGTAATTCTATTTAAGAATATTTAAATTAAAATAAATATTCTTAATATAAGGAATTTATTATGAATAAATACAAGAATATATTAACAATAGATAGAAAAAATTTAGAAATTTTTAATTTTATAATTTATTCAAGAAAAATAAACGATTATAATAATAAATTAAGCAGATAACATTATTTATAAAATAAAAAAGATTATTTATTGAATCCCTCTAAGCTTAATATACAAGGTTCAAGTATGTTGTTTAAATCATTTATGAATTTTATTATAAAAGATCTGAATTTCTTAATGCAAGATTTTAAAAAAATAATTAATAATAATTCCTTCATTTTTGATGATTTTATAGTAAAAAATGATATAATTAATTGCAATAATATAAGCACTCAATTTTTAAAATCAATTAGCTATAGCAGCATAAAAGAGTCTACATTTACCGATGTACTAAAAAATTATCAAATTAAAGATGATTCAGAAAATCAAAAGAATAAAAATATATTTACAAAAAATATTTTTATTCTTTTGATTCTTGATTTTTTCAATGAATTTATTGAAAAAAATAAATTTAATATTAATTTCATAAAAGACGAAGATTTTTTTAAAAATATTCAAAATTTTTTTCAAATAACTTCAAATGAATATATTCCTATAAAATTAAAAATTCTAAGAAACATTCAATTAAAAGCAGCCATTGAAAAAACAATAAATCAATATTGTCAAACAAAAGGTTTAAACTCTTGCCTAATAAAATTTGATTTTTTAATAGAAAAAAAAGAGAACACTTACCAATTTAAACAAAATATGGAAGATTTAATTTTCAATACTGATTTTAAAAATACAGAATTCTTAAATAATATTTTCAAAAATCTTTACAATAAAAGAAAAAAGTTTCATTTTTTTAATATTTCTCAATCTGAAAATATTTTAATAAATAATATCAATCAAATAAAAATTGAATTAAATGAAGAAACATCAAATAATAATTTTGATTTTTTTGAAGTTCAGACAAAAAATAAAGAATATTTATGTATTTTAAAAAAGAAAAAATTATCATTAATAGGTGAAAACACATTTATCCCGAATTATAAAATTTCAGAATTCAATTTTAACACAAATTTTGAACATAAAAATAAAATATATACCGATATTGAATCCATATTTACTGATTATATCTTTGAATTTTCAAAAATCATTTATCCAAAAGAGGATTTATTACCAAAAAAACAAAAAATTTTACCTCATACCAAAAAAATAAATTCACAAATTTTATTACAAAATGAATTAGATTTACAGCAATCTGCTATTCATCAAAAAAACATTTTTCAAAAAAAAGGTTTTGAAAAATCGAACTCACCATTTTTTCACATTGAACAACCAAAAATCAATAATTCAAATGCTTTTAAAGAATGGGGTAAACCCTATGATTCTTATTTTCGTAAAGTAGTTCATGTTAGCAGAAATCAGACTCAATATGATCATCAATTTATTATTGAAATGGAAAAAGATGGGGCAATTAATGATTTAGCAAATAAAATTTTTTTGAAACACCCTGATAAAACAACATGGATTCAAGTAGACGCAAAAACAAAACAATTCAGAGTTATCTTTGGTAACTTGAATAAATTAACAAATAAAAGTAGAGTTTATATTGCAGGTCATGGCAGTGCCTATTTAAATTGCATTACAAAATCATATCACTTAACAGCGATTGAAGTGGTTCATCTTCTTTTTAAAGAAAATCTTATGAATGCAAATTCAGGGGAAAAATTAATGACTCCATTAATAAAAGTATGTCCACAAAAAATAGGAATCATAGCCTGCCAAATTGCGGCACAAAATTATAGAGAAATAGAAGAACAGTTTTGCGCAATTATCCTAAAAGAAGTTTTTAAAATATTTGGGGAAGAGACTGAAGTTGTAGGATTTACAAATAATATTAGTATACTTCCTTCAGGCGGGAAACGTTTAGTGAAACCGGGTATGAAAGCAAGTTACAAAATGTTGCAAGGAGAAGTACAATTAAATATATTTGCTGCAAAACGAAATCCTGTTAACTGGTAAACTAAAATAAAAGATCTTCATAAAAAGCACCAAACTTCAAGGATGGATCACATATTTGAAGCTCTAGTATCCATCTTTCTGAAGAGGGGATAAAATCAAGATCAAAGAGAGACAATGAAGTATATTTTAAATGAGAAAATTCAGAAAGGCGATGTCCCTTTACATAAGATGGCTCTAATAAATAATTCATTTTTTCTACTTGAGTTTTAGAATAATCAAAAAGTTGCTTTCCTGTAGATTCTGTTGTTTTCCAGTAATGAAAAATATCATCAAATAAAACTTTAATATCTTTTGTTATTTTTTCATATTTTGGATTTGAACCCATTACAAAAGTTTTTCCACAGTCCCCTTCTACACCATCCCAGACAGGCCCAATATCAATATAAAAAATATCATTTTCATTTAAGGTAACATTTTCTCTATAAGTATCATTAAAACTAAGAATAGTAGATGCACCAAAACGAATGTGCGTTTTATGCCAAAATTTTCTGACACCTTGCTCCATAAAATATTTATTTGCTAATTTAATCGCTTCAAGTTCGGTCATTCCAGGTTTTATTAAGTTTTTAATATCTTCAATGGCTTTCCATGTTTTATTGCGAGCAGTTGTAATCATGACTTGAATGGCTTCTTTATTCATTTTTTCTATTTCTGCTTGAGATATATTCATAAAAAATTACCTTTTTTGCTTTAAAGACTCTAATATTTTAGAAAATATTTTTATTTCTTTTTGATTTATAATATCAAAAGTACAATTAGAATGTTCAATCTTTTGATTTTCGTTTTCAACTAGAGAAGAAGTTAATACTTCTACAGATCCTAAATTTAATAGATTTTCTAATTTATTCAACTTTAAAGTTATTTCTTTTAGAGATATTATTTTTTTGGAGGAATAGGGATCTCTTATAATAATTTGGCCAAATCCATTTAATATTAAACTATGATATTCTTTTAAATCAATTTCTTGGGCTGAATTAGCAACAAAACTGAATCGATTTCCATCTCCATTAAAACCTTTAATAATAACTACTCTCATGCCTAATTTGTTAGAGATTTGAGAAGACAAAGGTTTTTCCAAATTAAAAGAAAAAATTTGTTTACCTTTATCATCTTTACAAATCATATCATAAGAAAAAGCATTTAAACTAAATGAGAACAAGACTGAAGTTAAAATACTTTTTAATCCTAACAAATACATGACTCACCTTTATGATCTCAATTTTTTACGAGATAACACAAAACCTCATAATTATCAGTACCTGGGAAAGTATCAAATGGTTCAAAAATAACTGGAGTATATCCATGAACGGCAAAAGATTTTAAATCTTTTAACATACTGCTAAAAAATGAAGATAAATATAATACAGCTTTTGGCTCTAATTTTTTTATTTGTTCTATTGTATTCATGCCACAGCCATTCTTTGGGGGATTCATAACAATAACATCAGCTTTATAAATTCTTTTTTCATCTATCAATTTAGAAATGATATTACTTGATTCCCCTTCATAAAAACCAACATTACTAATATTGTTACTTTTTGCGTTTCTTATTGCATCTTTTATGGCAAAAGACGAATTATCTACACCAATTACTTCACGAGAAGACCTCGCTAATGCTAAAGAAACACCACCTGCTCCACAATATAAATCGATTACTGTTTCTTTTCCAGTAAGCTCCGCCAATTCTTCAATACGATTATAAATGCGCCTTGCCATTAGTGTATTTGTAGGCATAAAACTTGCAGCAGAAAATTTTAAAATGATATCACTATACTTTTCTTCAATGAGGTCTTGCCCAACCAGTAACTTTAATTCTTGTTCTTGTTTTTCTTCATTTTGATCAGGGGAAGCTACTTGCATAAAAACACCCTGAATATTCGTAAATTTCTCAGAAATATCTCTTGCAAATGGTCTTAATAAATTTAAATCGGCTTTGGTAACAACAAAGGTAACTTGAGCCTGCCTTGTATAATGAGAGGATCTTAAAATCACACAATGCAATAATCCATCTTTTTGTTTTGGAGTATAAACGGAGACATTATGAACACGAATTCCTGTTCTAATATAAGCTGAAATATCATTCATTACATTTGTTTGAATAGGACAACGGCCTGTATCTACAACTTCATTTGAAGACTGATTATAAACGCCTAAATCAATCCATCTTTTTGGATTTGCAAAATTTGAAAATTGAGAGGATTTTAAACCAGAATGTTCCGATGCCACCATTTTAACATGGTGTTTATAGCCAAACTTTTCTTCAGATTCGATACAGTCTTTCACAATAGATCGTTGAAACTCATCACCTGCTTTAAGAAGACGAGATTTAAAATCAGCCGTTTTTTGTTGGAGTTGTGTTTTATAAGCTAAATCTAGGGAAGGACATGAACCACATTTTTCAAGAATTTTACAAGGTTGTTCATGCATTACTCTCTCGGAAACACCTTGACGCATGGTCATCATTCTAATATTAGGGGTCGAATTATTTTGTTTCCAAACAAGCTTGCTTTCGTTTTCTTTGCTAAATTTCCGAGAAGGGTTTCTCGTTGAATTTCTATCGGAAGAAGAGGGTCTACTAGAGCGAGAAAATGCAGGCTTCTTATTTAAATCTATCATAATAAAACACACCAATATTAAAATTTTCAAAAAACGGAAAACAATAAGAAAGAATAACTTAATGACTAGGTGCTTAAAACCATAGCCTCACTTTCAACCTTTTCAGTACCTAAGTTCGGGTTTGAAAGTAAAATTGCGTTCCACGCTTCCGCTAATAGCCTATCTGCAAGAACTTCGCCAGTAGAAACAGAAGGAACGCTTAAATTCTTTTGATCCAAAACCCATTTAGAAACAGCCATGACACCCTCTTGGTAAGTTGTCACTTTACTATCCGATAATTCTCTCATTTGACGCATTAAACGATACATTTTTCTACCAGAAAGAGCTCTATCATGCCATTTTAAGAAAGAACTTGGGTCTAATGATTTACCATCATTTAATTTAGCGGTGTCTGTCCACTTTTGTAGTTCTTGTTCCGTTAATTTAAGTTTATCTTGTAAAGCTAAAAGCTTTGCTGAGTTTTGTTTTTTAAATTTATCGATCTCATTTAGTTTTTGTTTTAAAGAAACTACTTCTTCTTTTAATTGTGAAATTTCTAAGATTTTTTTCTCAAAATCAATTAATGGAACTTGATTTTTATGATTTTGGTTGGATTCTTTTAATAATTGATCCATTTCTTTCATTTGAATAATTAAACGTGCATTTTCTTCCGTTAATGAAAATAGTTTGTTATTTGTCGAATTTTCTTCTTCTTTTAAAGCTTTTTCTTTTAGTTTAATTTCTTCTTTTGATTTTTTAAGATCATCTTTTAACTTTGCTGTTTCCTTACGGAGAGATAATAGTTCGGAATTATGTCCCGAATTTGTATTATTTTCATTATTTTTAGGCTGACTTATTTTCTTTTCATTTAAATGGTTCGAAGGATTTGAAGCAGAGCTTCCTATAGATAAGAGTTTTGCTTCTAAGACAACTAATTTATTTTGAGTGGCTGTATTTTTTGCGATCAATTTTTGCTTAGATAGAATAAGCCACGCACATAATAAGAGTGAAACACCAGAAAATACAAATGCACTAATTGTAGAAAAATCCATATCTGTTTCCATGAGTTGGTTAGAAACACAAGCTCTGAAAACTGTTTTAAGAGCTATTAGTTTCTATACATCAGAAAATCTTTTAACCGAATGTTTATCAAAGTACGACTCATCCAAAATAAGGTCATCAATTGTTCAACCGTATCTCGAGCGGGATCACATTGGCTAAAAGCAATTTGTAGCAAATACGACGGCATAAGCAAGAACAGAGCAAGTCTGTTCGCAAAAATTGCATTTTTTTGCTGAGGTAAAGCCGATTTCAATGAGTCTTTATTTAGCATAACCTGAGCAAGCTCTTTTGCAAGTAAAAACCTTAATGCCGTTCCAAATCTTTCTCCTTTAGGCCAGGTAATTAAATTTTTACCTTGCTCTTCCCTAGATAAAATAAGATCTTTTTGATTTTCTTGCGCTCTCATTTCTACATTTTCTATAACATTCGCAAATTCAGGAATAAAAATTGGTAATGCTTTTATATTTGACAACTCTATTAATTTATTTGCTTCTTGTAATAATAATTCTCTTTCGGAAGATGTAAACTGAAAATCTCCATACCCTTGATATTCGATCAAAGCATCAAATAAAACATTTTTACCTAATGAGATATCAATAAGATTTCTAGGATCTACTTCCAATGCTTTTGCAAGTTGATTGATATTTTGAATTGATTTGATATTTTTCCTGCCATATTTCCAATGTGTACAATCAGCGGGATCAAATCCTAAAAGAGCTCCTACATCTTGGTCTGTTACCTTTTCAGCTGAATTTTTTTTGATATTCAAAATCTCTTTACAAAACTTAAATAGCTCAGCGCTATGCGGAAAACGGTTATTTTCGACATTAATCATATCAAGCGTCCTTTTCGCAAAAATCTACTACAAATATTGAATGAAGTTACCTCCTTGAATTGTAACACAAAAAAAGAACATTCCTAAAGAATAAAAAAAACAAACGCGGCTTTCTATACCTACAGCGGAATTGACGCCAAACGCTTTTAAATTAAGCAGTTTTTGATAGCGTAAAAAAGAGATCCTTTTCTAAAAAATAGGTTGTTTCATTAAATATCCCTATCGCATTTTTTTGAGTGGAGACGGCAATGGGCTACAGGATAATGACCAACGTAACATCGATAACGAATCAGAGACATATGCGTAATACACGCAAAATGCTCGATCAAAGCTTAGAGCGTTTAGCTTCTGGTTATCGAATTAACAAAGCCGCAGATGACGCTGCTGGTCTTGCCATTAGTGAAAAACTTCGTTCAAAAATAAGAGGATTACAGCAAGCACAGCGTAACGCAAATGATGGAATTAGCCTTATTCAAACTGCGGAAGGCGGTATGAATGAAGTTCAAAATATGCTGATTCGCATGCGCGAACTTGGAGTGCAAGCGGCTTCAGATACGATTGGTCCAAAGGAACGAGTTTATCTCGATATCGAATACCAAGCTCTTAAAGATGAAATTGATCGTGTAGCCTACGCCACCGAATTTAACGGAATACAATTATTAGATGGCACCGGCGGAATCCTAGAAATCCAAATTAACACGGGCGGTGACAATATTCTTGGTGTCGACCGCTTAGAGTACAATTCTTTTAAAGCAGATGTCAAAACCAACCGCTTAGGAGTGTCAGAACTCGCACTAGACACAAAACCAGGTGCACAACACTCTTTAACTGCAATTGAAAGTGCAATAGACTATGTGAGTGCAATTAGAGCAGATTTAGGTGCGTTACAAAATAGACTTGGTTCTACCATTAATAATATTGGAACCACTGTTGAGAATTTAAGCGCTGCTAATAGCCGCATTAAAGATGTAGATATAGCCGAAGAGAGTTCTGAATTAACTAGAAACCAAATTTTGCTTCAATCTGGTACAAGTGTTTTACAACAAGCAAATGCAACTTCGAGAATGGCTTTAACACTATTAGAAGGAAGATAAAATAATTTATGGCTGATAATCTAAAAATAACTCATGAAAATTTTGTCTCAATTGTAAAAGATTTAATGCAAATTACAGATACTATTTTAAAAAATGTTGTATCAAAAACAGAACAAGCTGCTCTTGAAATTGGAAATAAAATTGAATCTGTTTCAAGCCTTTCTTCAGATCAAGCAAAAACAGTAAAAGGTTTGATTACAAGTATGTATCAAGAAGGAACCGATGCGCATTCCGAAGTAGAAAAAATGGCTAACGAAGCAAATAATATGGCTAATGAAATTTTTGAAAGTGCTGCTTCTGGTGATTTAGATAAAGCTAAATCCTTAGGCGAAAGCGATAGATATAAAGAATTAGGACAAAAGACAGGAAATTTATCAAAACAACTAGAAAAACTTTCTGAATCGGATAAAGAACTTGCTAATATGATTGCTCCTGTAATTATGGCATTACAATTTCAAGACAGCGTAAGACAAAGTCTTGAAAATATTATTAAATGTTTCCACGAGTTTTCTGAAAGATCACAAGGAATCACATATCAAAAGCTTTCTGGTGAATTAGAAAAAGATTTTTGGGCAACACTCGAAAATAAGTTCACAACCACAGATGAAAGAAATATTGTCCGCAAAACAGTTTATGGTGAAAACGCAAAATTAATAGAAGATACTGCAAAAAGCGATCCTTTTATGTTTTAATCAATAAATAAATTCATGCTAATTAAAAAATTTTCACCTAAAGTATTCATTAAAAAAAGATCAAATATCAAAAAAATAATCAATTAAATATTTTAAAATTTAGGAGGAATTTATGAAAATTATTTATATTTTAATTTTTATTTTATACACAAATGATTTGTTTGCAGAAGAAAAAGATATTATTATTTTAACCCATGAATTCCCAAACCAAACTGTTCCCGTAAATGAAAATACGATTAGAGGTCTAGCTGGTGAAATTTTAACTCAAGCACTAAAGAAAAGTAATATAACATATAAAATAATATTTTTACCATGGAAAAGAGCACAAATAGATGCCGTTGTAAACAACAATAAAAAAACTTTTATTTTACCATTAACTAGAAATGAAGAAAGAGAAAAAAATTACTTATGGGTTTCTAAACTATATGATTTAAATACATTATTTTTATCTAATAAAAATCAAGATCCAATAAATAGTATTAATGATGCTAAAAATAAAAAAATAGGTGTATTGCTAGGAACATCTTTTGAAGATACTTTAAATGATCCCAAATATAATTTAAATAAAGATGATATTGAATTATCATACAATCATGAATCTATAATTAAAAAACTAATTGGGGGAAGACTTGATGGTTGGTATGACGTCAAAATTGATATCATAAGTGAACTCAAAAAAGAAAATCTAAATTTATCCGATTTTCATTTTGGTAAAAAAATATTAATTGAAGAAAATTATATTGCTACATCAAAATCTATATCAAAAGAGCTATATATGAAAGTAACAAATGCATTTGAAAGTTTCAAAAAAACTCCTGATTATGATAAAATACTAAAAAAATATTTAGAAGATATAAATTAATTTAATATATTAAATTAATTTAAAACTAAAT
>Ga0164295_10001839_pt1 | contig 17618 bp, 14 predicted proteins | sample GEODES006metaG_FD_111798 | JGI IMG/M metagenome (GOLD analysis project Ga0164295, IMG submission 111798) | Oligotrophic lake water microbial communities from Sparkling Lake, Wisconsin, USA - GEODES006 metaG | ecosystem: Environmental > Aquatic > Freshwater > Lake | place: USA: Sparkling Lake... | reverse complement strand
AAGTAAAATAAAGTCCGAACGCACAACATCGGTTTTGCATAATGGCGACTTTCGTGCTTCTATGAAAGTTTAGTGCAAGGTTAAAAGTCAGTTTTTCAAATGAACATTTCTGTTGAAAATCGCCACTGCGCCTGCACGTAAACCGTTATATGCAACCCTAACGAACAACAGAATAACAATAAACATTATGACGATGATTAGTAGGTTGGGTTTTAAGCCGACCAAAAAGCAAATTATAAAATCCGACTTTCTTCAGAAAACTAAAGACATCACAATCGTCATTCCAGTTAAGGATAACCAAAAGGGCATTGACCTATTTTTGACAGAATTTTTTACAACTCATTCGGCAAACAATTTTCCGAAAGAGATAATAATCGTTGATAACAATTCGACACCTAAAATTGAAATTAGGCGAAACGACTTCCCAATTCCTGTTCGACTTTTGACTTGCAGTAAAATTGGACCAGCGAGTGCAAGAAATTTTGGTGTTCAACATTCACAAACCGACTGGATACTTTTCACCGACAGTGACTGTGTTCCTACAAGTAACTTGTTGACAGGTTATTTTAAAGTGCAAAACGGCTCAGTTGGTTATGCTGGCAACATTAAAGCTCTCGGACAAGACATTATTTCAAAATATTACGAACAACAAGAAATTCTTGTTCCACCAAAAGTTTACGAACGACCAAACGAACCTCGCCCGGACTTTTTAATAACAGCAAACTGTTTGGTTTGGAGGCCCGCGTTTGACAAGGTTGGCGGTTTCAACGAGACAATTAAAATTGCAGGTGGCGAAGACATAGACTTGGGTTTTAAGTTACTCAACATTGGACAACTCACTTACGCCTTTGACAGTATTACAAAACACAATTTTGGTGTCGGACTCCGTGACTTTAAAGAAAGATTTGTGCGTTATGGTTATGGAAATAAAATCATCAGTAAACTTTACGGCCTTGACTTAAAACCAAAAACATTCAGTCCAAACAAGCGAACACCAATAAATTTTATTTTGGCTTTTATGCAATACGTTTGGTTGACAGCGGGATATAAAAATGGCATAACACAATGAAAGACATGAGAAGGGCAGCATATAACACGGGTTTGGCAAAAGTGGCGGGTTCGCCTACTGCGAAACCGTTAGCGACATCACCCACTCCCATCCATTCCCAATAAACTCCTAAATTAAATTTGAATAATAGTAACTTATAAGTTACATTTGCGTCATGAATCAAAAAGTCCGCGAAGTTGTAGAATTTGAGAATCACTTTAGTGAATTCCTTAGAAGCAACCCGTTAAGGTTCAGAACAAAATATTTAAGATAATCGAAGCCATAGAAACACTTGAAAGAGTCCCAAGCAATTATTTGAAAATGCTTGTTGGAACTAATGGGCTTTATGAAGCACGGATTCAGTTAGGATCTGAAATTTAGAGGGTATTTTGCTTTTTTGATAAAGGAAAATTGGTCATTTTGTTAAATGGCTTCACAAAAAAGACCCAAAAGACTCCCAAAAATGAAATTGAAAAAGCGCTGCAATTGATGCAGAAATATTATGACACAAAAAAGAAATGACATGAGCACAAGAGGATGGAAAGAAATCAAAAATGAAGTATACGGTAAAAAAGGTACTACTCGTCGTGATGAGTTGGAGCGTGAATTCGAGACATTTAAAATCGGTTTGCTTCTTAAAAAAGCACGTGAAGAAAAACACTTGACACAAGAACAACTTGCAGATTTGGTGGATAAGAAAAGAACTTATATTTCTAGAGTTGAAAATGATGGAAGTAACATGACGTTAAAAACATTATTTGATATCGTCGAAAAAGGATTGGGTGGAAAAGTAAACATCTCCATCCAAATTTAAATAAAGACGCACGCTAACAGCTGACAAGGCGCCAACCCTTTAATATTGCTTCGAAAAAAAGTTTAATGTATTAATACATCCCATAACAACAAAGAAGCGCAACATTCTGGTTTGTTGCCTATATGCAAACCCTCAAAACAATCAAGGTCTGCGAAAACCCTTAGGCTGTTCCTTCCAGGTACAGCCTTTTTTTTGAATAGAAATCAAGAAACATTGAAAACATCATGCAATCCTCACCTTGTTAATGCACAAGGAACAAAAGTTGCGGATAGCTTAATGTCGGCTTGACCTTTTATTCAAACGCAGTGGGTTCTTTTGTGCATGGATAAAATCAGTTTTAAAATATCATTACCGATATTTCTTTTTTCCCTTGCGTGCCTCGCGAATTTTCACGCCCAAAAAACAAATAAAGTCCTGATTCTTGGCATCGATGGCTGTCGAGTAGATGCTTTGGAAAAAGCAAATACGCCGAACCTTGACTCCCTGCGCTCCCAAGGCATTTTTTGCAGCACGAGCTGGCATTTGGGAAAGACAAAATCCGGTCCGGGTTGGTCGAGCATGCTCACCGGCGTGTGGGACCCAAAACACCGCGTTCACGACAATCGCTTTTCTAACCACAACTTCAAACAACATCCTTTTTTCCCTAGTTACCTAACCAAAGAAAACCCAGCATTCACCTCTGCCATCATCGTGGGATGGAAATCCCTCTACCACATCTCGTCGAAATTCGGTTGGGGAGAAAGCCATACCGCAAAAAACGACGACGGATGCTTGTTGAAAACCATCGAAGTACTCCAAACCTCAAACCCCGATGTACTCATGATCCATTTCGACAATGTCGATTTTACTGGGCATACTTCTGGATTTGAACCCGACAACGAGAAGTACATTCGCGCCATTGAAACGGTGGATGCCCAAATTGGAAAACTGCTTTACGCCTTGAAAAACCGTCCCGAATACCTCAATGAAAATTGGCTTATTCTTTCAAGTACCGACCACGGAGGTACCGGCCTCAATCATTCTGGAAATTCGGTTGCCGAAAGAAAAATTTGGTGGTTGGCCTCTTCGCCCTCGTTACCCGTTCTTGAAATTACCGCAACAGACCCAGGCTCTCTTTTCTACCCAGAACTTCCTTTGAAAAGTGAATTGCCTACGCAATATCCCGCCATTGTAGACATCACAGCCACTGCCTTGGACCACTTGCTTCCCGGTGGACTCGATCCTAAACTACCCTTGGATGGGAAATCTTGGCTGCACCTCAATCCACCTCAATTTCCTGAAACATGGGGCGCGTTTACGGTCTCAGAAAATGACAATAAAGCTATCTTTACCGGAAAGAACCTTACGATTCAACAAACAATAGATACCCGAAAAAAATGAAAAAAATTAAAGCAGTAATCTTCGATTGGGCAGGTACAATCATCGATTTTGGATGCATGGCCCCTGTGCAAGTTTTTGTCGAGGTATTCAATGAATGGGGCGTTGCCATTACCCCAGAAGAAGCACGTACACCGATGGGCTTGGCTAAAAAGGACCACCTCATCGCCTTGTGTAACATGGAAAGAATTCAACAAGAATGGATTGCCACCCACGGTCAAAAACCTACGAAGGAAGAAATTCAGAAAATGTACGACCTGCTCGCCCCAAAAATGACCGACCTCGTCAGTGCTTTCGCCAGTCCCATTCCGGGGGTTATAGACCAATTGGCAAAATTAAAAGCCATGAAAATTAAGTTGGGGTCCACCACAGGGTATGTCACAGAAATGATGGAAAAAATAATTCCGCTCGCACAAGCAGAGGGTTTGAAGCTCGACTCCATTGTGAACTCCTCCGACTGCAAGCAAGGAAGGCCAAGTCCATTTATGATTTTTCGCAACATGGAAAACCTTGGGATTTACAGCGTAGACGAAGTAATCAAAGTTGGCGATACCGTTGCAGACATCCAAGAAGGGTTAAATGCCGGGGTTTGGACCATCGGAATCACGACCACGGGCAACGAAGTAGGATTGAACTTGGAAGATTGGCTCTCACTCACTTCCCAAGAAAAGGAAAACTTGCGAACCAAGGCAGCAGATAAACTGTCAGAAGCCGGCGCACACTTCATCATTCACGACATGCGAGAATTGCCAGAACTGATTGATGAAATCAACTTTATCCTTGAATCCGAGCAAGATTTAGCCTAAACATGCCTTTGTCGTTATGCTTCTATTAATGAGAGGTTAAGCGCACTTCAATAGATATTTAACGAATATCCCCGGTCCCATTTATGTCAATCTCGTTGCTTAGCTTCGTAAAAAACTACCATGAAAAAAGCGATTCTATTTGTATCTATTGTTCTTATTAACCAATATATCGCAATTGCGCAGTGCCAACCTGATGCTGCCATTACCAACATCTACCAACCTTTGGGTGCTTTACCGCTTCCTACCGATGGACTTTTGAAGCCAAACAACTTTTTCGCATATCCAGGTCAAACTTTCAGCCAAGTCATTACCGCTTTAGCGCCACAACAAACCACCGTTGACAATCCAATTGGAATTCCGCCCACCATCACCGTTACCTTAAATTGGATTCGCATTACCAGCATCAACAATTTACCGGCTTGGGTTTCTTATCAATGTGGTGGACAATTGGATCCCTTAGACCCATGTAAAATGGCTTACCCAACTTGGAGTTGTGTCAGCGCCTACGCAAATACCGCAAACGGAAAAGTACCCATGAATGAAGTGCCAGGTACCATCTACAGCTTGGATGTAATCGTAGATGCCAATGTTTCTGTATTGGGAACCCAATCAAACTACAGCGGAGGAAGCATCAGTCTTTTCATTTTAGACAGCATGACCAACCAGTTGTTCTTTGATGCCTGCAACGGAGGAACCATATCGGCCAATGCTTCGGGAGGATTCAACGATCCTGGAGCCTTTGTTTACACTTGGAGCAACGGTGCTACTTCGGAGAATATCTCGAACGTGCAAAACGGATGGTACAGCTGCACAGTGCTCGACCAAGTTACTGGATGGACCGCAACCGACAGCGTATATGTCAGCGGTGTGAACCCAGCCATTACCATTTCCGATGTAGCGGTTAACCAACCTACCGTAACCAACGATGGCGCAATTTCCGCTTCTGCAGTCGGAGGAACCGGTGCACTTACGTTCGCTTGGACGGGTCCAAATGGTTTTACAGCACAAGGCGCGTCCATTTCAAACCTCTTTGGTGGGTATTACGTTCTTGTGGTAACCGATTCGACAGGTTGTACCAAAACTAAAACCTATTACCTCAGCGCATTGGGTTTAACATCCTTGGAATTCACGAAAAAAATCAACTTGTTTCCCAACCCTGCCAAAGGGATGTTGAATGTGAAAGGTTTGAAAGAAACGGGGGAAGACGTTACCATCGAAATTTATAGCCTTTCGGGTACTTTGGTGTACAAAACCACCCTTCAAAACCCATCAACAAAAATTCAATTGAACTTGCCAAGAATGGATGCCGGAAACTATGAAATCCACATACAACAAGGAGAAACCCTTGCGGTAAAGAGACTGACCATTGCGGGGTAAACCAAGATTCTATTAATTTCGCCACATGCCCTTGCTCATCCCCAAAGAAATTCAGCTTTTCGTAATGGACATGGCCGGTACCACAGTAGACGGGACGTTTGCAGTACACGACAGTTTGGTATTGGCTTTTCAAGGAAATGGATTTGACATCAATCGAAGCATTGCAGGAAATGCCATTGCGGTACCCAAGCCCATGGGCATTGCCAACATCCTTTCCCAGCATTTCTCCATAACAGATGCCTCATTGGCCCAAGACATTCACACGCGTTTTCTCTTTCACATGAATGGGCATTACGAAACCCATCCTGACGTAAAGGAAATGGAAGGCAGTACGGCATTGTTTGAACACTTGAGACAATGTGGAATTGGCGTGTATTTAGACACAGGTTTCTCTCGGGTAACCGCGGACGTAATCCTCGAAAGGCTCCAATGGAAAAACAAAATAGACAGTAGCATTTGCAGCGACGAAGTGCTCAATGGCCGTCCGAGTCCAGACATGGTATTCGCCGCCATGGAAAAAAACGGCACGCGCGATCCTAAACGTGTGGTAAAAGTGGGAGACACCCCTACGGACATGCAACAGGGAAAAGCAGCAGGTTGTGGATGGATCATTGGCGTAGACGCGGGAACCTTTCCTAAAGAAGACTTGCTGAGCGCTGGTGCAGACGTAATTGTAAAAAACCCGGGAGAAATCATTCCCCTAATCCAAGAAAGACATGTATGATATAGCCCTCATTGGAAGTGGTGTAATGGGCACCTTTCACGCATACCATGCCGCGCTCGCTGGAAAAAAAGCAGTGGTTTTTGAAAAAGACCTTCAACCCATGGAAGCAAGCGTGCGTAACTTTGGGCAAGTGGTTCCTTCGGGATTCGCACCGGGAAGATGGCATTTCTACGGACGGTATGCCACCCAACTGTACAAAACCCTGCAGTCTAAATGCGACATTGGCATCCGAAACCATGGATCCATTTACATTGCAAATACACCAGATGAAGCACAATTGTTGGGCGAATTGCAATCACAATTTGCAAACGTGGGATACCATGCAACGGAATTTACCAAAGCCCAAATCCTCGAAAAATGGCCTGCAGTGCAAGCGTCCTATGCCACAAGTGGGATGTACTTCCCACAAGAAGTTTCTTCAGAATCCCGCAGGATGATCCACGGACTTCACGCCTTCTTGATGGAAACCATGGACATTGAATTTAGGTACCGCACCCCGGTTCAAGAACTGAATGACAAAGGTTCTCACGTAGAAATCACCACCAGCCGAGGCGAAAAATTTCAAGCCGAAAAGGTGATCGTATGCAATGGAAGTGATTTTAAAATGCTCTTTCCCGAAACATTCGAAAGCGCAAACATCGAAGTGGTGAAGTTACTGATGATGGTCACCCAGCCCCTCCCAAAAATCCAATTGTCCGGAAACGTATTAACCGGATTAACCATTCGCAGGTATGAGGCCTTTAAAAATTTACCCAGTTTTTCTAAACTAGACCCAGCAGCAGTCAACCCCTTGGCTGTAAAAAATGGCATTCATATACTTTTCAAACAAAGGGAAGATGGCAGCATTGTCATCGGAGATTCCCACCATTGCGCTGATGTGAAAGAGAGTGAAAACCTAGGTTTCGACATAGATGTTGAAGTAGGTGAAATCATCCTTTCCGAAGCAAAGAAAATCGTCAACCTTCCCTCATGGAACTTGGCGCAACAGTGGAATGGGTTCTATGCACAGATGAAGGGCGACGAAGAGATTTTTGAAGCCCAACCCTCCCAAAACATCCACATTTCAACGGCCATTGGGGGAAAAGGAATGACCGCATCGGCAGGGTATGCAAAAGAACAAATTGAAAAGTTATACAACATCGTCTTCGACGATGCACATTTAACCGAACCACAAGCCTAAACCATGAGAATAAGATCGATCTCTTTTTTAATTTTTACCTTGCTAGCTGCCGTTTCTTTGGGACAAAAAGGAAGCGTTGAGGGATATGTAAAAGACAACCAAGGACCGCTTCCAGGCATTAAGGTTTACCTTCAAAACACCGAATACAAAGTCGTAACAGATTTAGAGGGACGTTTTTTATTCAGCAAAATCCCCGCAGGGAAATACACGTTGTCCATCAACGCGGCGGCCTACAACGAATACCAGTTTTCCTTCTCCTTGGAGGACCCAGAGCACAAAATCCTCGGCCAAATTCAATTGAAGGAAGGTAAGGAAGTTGCGGATGTTGTTTTGATTTACAACACCAAAACCTCCGAACAAAAGGCCTTAAACATGATTAAAAATTCGCCCTCTGTGGTCACCATCGTTTCGGCGGACATCATTGCAAAATTGCCCAACAAAAATGCATCAGACGTGGTGGCTCGGGTACCTGGTGCATCCATTGTGCGAAACAAAGGGGAAGGAAGCAACATCTCCTTGCGCGGCACGCCCTTGGATTGGACAGCGACCTTTCTCAACGGTGACAGACTTCCGGTAGCAGACGAAGACAATCCGACGCGGTCCTTTGAATTTGAAATCCTTCCTGCAGATATGATTGAATATGTATTCGTATCCAAATCCAGCACCCCAGACATGGAGTCCGACCAAATCGGGGGAAGCATCAATTTCATTTCTCGAACGACTGTAAAACAAAAAACTTTTAAATTAAACCTCGCAGGCGGATACAACACCTTGGCACAAAAACCCATTGGAACCTTAAACTTCCTTTATGGAAACCTTAGTAAAAATAAAAAATGGAGCTTTCTTGTTAACGGCACCAGTTACGCCCGATACTATGCCGCAGATGCGTTCAAAATGATTTACGGAAGCAATTTCAACCACAGCTTAAACAGGTATGAATTAAGAAAATATGAAGGTACACGAATGAATTTATCTGCCAACGGCGCCGTAGAATACAAACATTCGGATCGTTTCAAAATCGGTACACACCTGATTTACAGCTTCATGCAAGACGATAAATACCAAAAAAGACAGAGTTACAATTGGTACGAAGGTTCTGGTCAGCGGATTCGCTTGCAAAACATCCATGGAAAACTCAACCGTCAACTGTTTGGGGGCGATGTTTACACGGAACTGAAAATTTCTCCGGTGCTAAAAATGAACTTCAAAGTAGCTACCTACGACAATCAATTTTGGTATGGCAATGTACCTTACGCAAAGAACGACCCAAGAAATGGTTATTTTATCACAGAGTTTATAAGTCCACTACTTGCCTTTACCGACCAATCCTATGTAAGTTTGTATGGCCAAACCATTGACCCAAATGACCCAGGAGGTTTTCCCGCCAAATTGATTGGGCCTGATGATCCCTACGGAAATGGCGACAATCCAAATAACATTCAGCCGCAATTTGTGACCATTTTCGGAGGACAAGCCCTTAAAGCAAGTGATTTCGAATTTTACCAAAGTTATACCGAACGAAACAAAACCCGAGAGCGCGACGCAATCATCACACAACTCGATTTCGAATACAAACCTTCCAGCAAATTAACCGTGAAGTGGGGAACGAAATTCCGCAACAAAGTTGGGTACCGTCACATCAGCAAACACGAATGGTTCAAGGATTATTCAATTCCGGGGAACAACAACCCCTTCTTGCTGAAAGATTTTCAACATGAACCCTTCAACACAAATCCTGCAGGCTTCCTTTCCCCACTGGGCGCAAATTACGAAGGACAATTTTTTCCTTTTTTAAACAGCAACAACCTTTCCTCCTTTTTGATGGATTCCATGTATTTGATGCGAGAAACATTCATGAATAAACTCAACCAAGAATACCGACAATGGGTGGGATCAAACTACGAATACAATGAAATCCAATCCGGCACCTATGTTATGGCAGACTACACCATAGGCAAACTCTCCATCGTTGGAGGAGCGCGTTTTGAGTACACAAAGTTTCAGGAAGTTTCAGACACCCTAACCGATGCCTTGGCTTTCGACAGCTTGTCGGGGAGTCAATACAACATTCCAGAGCGAAGGTCGGTATCAAGGCATTACCAATTCCTACTCCCTTCGGTGAATTTCACGTACCGATTAAACGAGAAAAACAACCTTCGGGCTGCGTTTTCAGAAGCCATGAAACGTCCTAATTTTGAACAGACAAAACCTGGTTTCGCAATGATTAAATACAACGATTTGATTTATATCTTTGGGAATCCCAACCTCAAACCCACCTATGCCTTTAACTACGACGTTGCCTATGAACACTTCTGGCCGGGCAAAGGAATGTTCTCTTTAGCGGCCTTTTACAAAGATGTTCACGACCACATTTTCACCGTTACCACGGCTGACATCGATCCAATATCTGGCATTATGATTAAAAAATATGAAAATGCTTCTAGGTCTAAAGTCTATGGAATGGAAATGACCCTCATTCGAAAATTCGATTTCCTTCCTGGCATACTCGGCGGATTGGGGACCAACTCAAACCTCACCCTTTCCGATTCACGCATGAACATTCCGGGGCGACCCAATCAGCAAAAAATGACCGAACAAACCCCGTTGATTTACAATGTGGGACTCACCTATGAATACAAAAAATGGAATGCTCGACTGGCCCTGAACTACATTGGAAAACACCTCAAAGAAGTGAACCTTTCCTCCATCGTTGGGATAGGTTTGTTGCACCTAGACGATGATTTCGATACCTATGTAAATGACATTTACAACCTTGATTTTCAGATTTCATATGCTTTGAATGATCATGGAAGCATTTACTTAGAAGGCATGAACCTCTTAAATGCGCCCGAACGAAAATACATTGGAAAGGAATGGAGAAACTTGCGAACTGAATACTATGGAGTGCGATTCCAAGCTGGCATTAGACTCGATTTACAATGAAACTCTCCTGGATTTTAATTCTTCTTCCCTTGGCAAGTGCCTTTTCACAAAAGCGCGCAACCGTTCACGGCATGGTTAAAGACTCCTTTAACCTCATTCAAAACATCGAAGTGCAATTGCTTCCTGAGAAAAAATTCATTCATACCGATGCCTCTGGTATTTTTGTCTTTGAAGAGGTTTCCTTTGGAAATCACACCTTGGAAATTCATGAGTTCGGCTTCTTACCCTTCCGAATGGATGTCCTGGTGAACCAACCTGACCTTTGGCTCGATACCTTAATGCTATCGATCGACCGGCGGCAAGTGGCAGTCGAAGTAAAAAGAAAAGCCAAGGGAGAAATGAGCGAGTTGATAAAAACAAAAAAAAGCATCTCCATTGTAACCATAAAATCGAAGGAAACACTCGATAAACTTCCCAACAAAAACGCCGCAGACCTCGCTTCAAGGATGCCCAGTGTGATGTTGTTTAGGTCAAAAGGAGAAAGCAATATGGTTTCGTTGCGTGGTACCCCCATTGATTGGACCTCTGTATTGATTGACGGTGACCGTTTGCCCGTTGCTTGTGAGGACAACGCAACGCGCTCTTTTGAATTCGAAGCCTTCCCATCGGATTTCGTGAGCGAAGTAATCGAAGTGCGCTCCGTTACACCAGATTTTGAGGCAGACAACATCGGCGGAAGTTTGAATTTTTTAACCCTAGAACCAACAGAAGAAAAAACTTTACATGTGGATGCTTCTTTGGGATTCAATTTCAAAGGGAACAAGCCTTCTGGAGATTTTAACTTACTGTTCAGCAACCGAAGTAAGGACAAGAAATGGGGATATTTGGTGAACACGAACTATTTTGGGAGAACCTATGCAAGTGAGGCCATTAAAACCATTTTTGGAAGCAACCTGAACCATGGCGTAAACCGATTGGAACTCAGAAAATACGACGGATTTAGATCCACCTCGGGTGCTCAATTTGCGGTTACCTTCCAACCTTCCAAACGCTGGGAATGGAAATTAAATGGGTTTTGGGGCAGAATGACGGACGACAAGCACATGAATAAAATATCCTTCAATTGGTTTGAAGACAATGGCCAAAGGGTACGCTTGCAAAATTGTGTGGGCCTATGGATTCGGCAAGTGGAGGGAGCATCGCTGAATTTAAAAGTAAGTCCAAACGCAAAAACAACCGGAACCTTTCGTCTTGCAGGTTACCTCAATCAATTCAAAAGCGGACCCGTTCCTTTCGCTAAAAACGATCCGAGAAATGGTTTTTTTGTCACCGAATTTCAAAGTCCCGAACTCAGTTTCAACGACCTTTCTAAAGTGGATTTGTACGGTCAAGCGGTGGATCCAAATGCGCAAGATTTTATATTGCTGAAACTCATCGGCGACGACAATCCCTATGGAAAAGGGGATGATCCTTTGCGCATACTGCCAAATTTTAATGGTACACTCAACGCCAACGATTTTGAATTCACCCAAAGTTATACAGAGATCAACCGCACCAATGAAACGGATCCCATTGTGTTTAAAAACGATTGGGAATACCTACTCAACGACCGTTGGAAACTGCAAGCAGGCATCAAATACAGGTTTAAAATTGGCGAAAGAAGCCTATCGAAACACGAATGGTTCCAAGATTATTCTGGTGGTAATTCCAGTCCTATTTTGGTAAGCGATTTACAAACAACGCCCTTTCAAACCGCATCTTCGGTATTTCTTCTGCACGAAGTAGGATCCACCTATGCACCATACCAGTACGATTTTCTAAACGCAAATGGATTGAATCAATTTCTGAATGAACACGATGATAAACTTCGAGAGGTAGCCATGAACCCGCTCAATTTTGAATACAACCAATGGGTTGGATCGAGTTACGATTACCGCGAACAACAAAGTGCTGCTTATGGCATGGCCACGTACGCAGGAAAAAAAATCGCAATGCTCGCAGGGCTTAGAATTGAACACACATATTTGGTTCAATCTTCAGACACCCTCACCTCGACCATCGCGTTGGATACTGCTAGCAATACCTATTACAATGTGCCTGAAACCCGTACCCTTCGAAAATCTTACATTGGATTTCTTCCTTCCATCAACATCAACCATTACCTCTCTGCTTCTACAACCCTTAAATGGGCGATTTCACGAACCATGCACCGACCCAATTTTGAGGAAACAAAACCCGGACACGCGGTCATACGTTACAATGAAATGGAATATACCTTCGGGAATCCTTCCCTGAAACCTGCCTTTTCGTACAATGTTGATTTTACCTACGAAAAATACCATGGGAACCGAGGTTTGTTTTCTGTGGGAGCGTATTCCAAGTACATCAGGGACCACATTTATACGATGTCTGCCTTGAATACCGATCCAATATCTGGCGTAACCATTCGAAAATATGGGAATGCACCTTGGTCATGGGTCGGCGGGATAGAAATTTTATACAATCGAAAATTTGATTTCTTGCCCAACAAATGGCGCAATTTGGGCGTCCGCTCTAACCTGACCCTTTCCATGTCGAGAATGAAAATTGAAGGACGTCCGGCCAACCAAGCCATGACAAAACAAACCCCTGTACTTTATAATGTCAACCTTTTTTACGAAGGAAAAAAACTGCAATGCAATGTGGCGCTGCTGTACACGGGAAGGTATGTGAGCGACCTCAATCTCACCTACATCAACGGTGAATTGTTTCACAAAAACAGCGATTACGATACGTACGTGAACCAAAATTATGCATTGGAAGCCACCATTTTGTATGCCATCAACGACCATTTAGCCTTGGAAACTCAACTCACGAACTTGCTTAACTTCCCAGAACGTAAATCTTTAGGAGCCCCTTGGCGTTCCAGCTATGTAGAATACTACGGTGCAAGGGTTCAACTAGGCGTTACTTGGTCGCTGTAGTCTTTTGACTTTCCTGCAGGGCGTCTTGTCCTGATTTGTAGAGGTAATACCCCATTGTGAACACCGCGAAGGAACTGAATACATGCCATAGAAAGTGTGTTCCTTGGGGTAAGAATGGGAAAGGATTTGGGGTCGGATAGTCCAACAATCTAAATACCAATGCTGAGATGAGGAAAAACAGGGTGAGTAAAACATAGCGGGCGTGGCGCCATTGGTTTCTGTAAAGCGACCAAATAATAGGTATGAGGAAAGCACTACCCGAAAACAAGTACCCAATGTTCGGCGCTAAAACACGGTAACCTTGTCCCAAGGTCGTAATGACCAACACAGCAGACGCATAGAAACCCAATACACACAAAATCCCAAAATACCATCTACGCGTGATTTTTGTCCAAAAATAAACAGACAAAGAAAGCGACATAAGCGCAGCGGGAAGCCAATCGAGCATTAGGAAGACATTGGAAGTCCTGTACGCATGGAAAAGGGTTGATCCTAACCCATTAAGAAACAGCAGGGGCAGAATTAACAATATGATGCGATGCTGCTTATACCTTCCCCAAAGAAAGACAATCCAAAATACCACGGGAATGAAGAAAAATAAGGAGGAAAAGGCATTCCACGGTTCGTGAATGTGGGAATCATAGACAAATTCATTGTAAATCGGTCCTCGATCCTGGATGATTTCCATCCTTCGCTGTATCTCTAATGAATCAATCACTTTGTAAAGTTAGGATGAAAAACCCATATTGCCCTTCCGAGATCCTCAAAATGGAAAAGTTTTACGGTTTGGTAGCGCATTGCTTCCCCCTGGATGCACTTTTTTATCGAGATTATTGAACACATTTTGTACCTTCATATCCCTTATCACCGAAACATGAAAACCTTACTTTCCTGGATTGCAAACACCAATGACTTTGAAGCAGGTAAGGTCTTAGAAACAGGTCCCACAGCGAATTACCACAAGTACTTTTTTAAATCAGACCGACACCTTTTGTTGTCCTCCGCGCAGGGCGACGATACCCGTTCAGAACTCTTGGTGAACTACCTGAAAAGAACCTATCCCGAACGCACCATCGAATTGCGCTACATGGGCATCTTAGATCCAATTGACCACCGCGAAATACAAGGAAAAATAAATCCCTTCCTCATCGAGTTAAGGGAGGACCAGCTGGACGTTTTTGTTTCACCAGGGAGCCCTGCCATGCAAGTGGTTTGGTACCTCAGCCATTTGTCGTTGAACCTGAAAACCACCCTTTACCAAATGCGGGAGGCGAAGCATACCAAAGCGAAAGAGAAACCTGAATTGATAAAAATTGCCTTCGAAAAATCTTCCCTGCCAGTGACGGCTATGTATCACCAAGAGGAAATTCAAAAGAATACTGGAGAGGATTACTTCATTACCCCCACCATTAAGAAAATCTATGAAAATGCAGCGAAGGTTGCTCAAGTGGATGGGGTAACGGTACTGATTCTTGGTAAAAGTGGGACAGGAAAAGAAAACCTTGCAAAGTACATTCACAAAAATTCGATCCGCAATGAACAGGCTTATGTAACGGTAAACTGCTCTGCCTTCAGTGATTCTTTGCTGGAATCTCGGTTGTTTGGGTATAAGAAGGGGGCTTTTACCGGAGCAGACAAAGACACCCAAGGATTGTTTGAGCTCGCTGATAAGGGAACCATATTTCTCGATGAGATTGGTGACATCTCTCCCTACATGCAACAGGTATTGCTGCGCACCTTGCAAGAGAAAGAAATCATGCCCTTGGGGGGAAAGGCAAAAAGGGTAAATGTCAGGGTGATTGCCGCGACCAATCAAAATTTGCTAAAATTGTGTGAAGAAGGAACATTCAGGTGGGACCTTTATTACAGATTGTCTGTGGTAGAACTTGACCTCCCTACCCTATCGGAACGTGGCAAAGCAGACATTAAGGGAATGATTGACCATTTTCTAACCCAAAAAAAGAAAGAATTACACCGTCCTAAAAAACTCCAATTGGACAAAGCTGCCTTGGAGATTCTTTTAAATTATTCATATCCCGGAAATGTGCGCCAACTCGAAAACATCATTTCTAGGTTGTATGTTTTTAATGAAGAAACGGTTTCTGCGGATGTACTTCCCAAGCGACTGAAACAGCGACCATCAGACCAACCCATGAAGATGGAATACATAGAGAAGGAACATATGATCAGGGTACTCAAACATTTCAAAGGCAACAAACGACAAACGGCCCTGGCCATTGGGTGGTCCATCAATACCTTGGCCGCGAAAATGGAAAAGTATGGCATTACGCCTGAGGGGTAAGGGTAAAAAACGGGGCTTCGACATGATTCGACAGGCTCATCGCAAAGCGCTCAGCCCACGTTTTTATTTTTGTTTTTCACGTTAAATTCAACCGCTACCTGAGTCCGACGAGGCGGACCGAAGGGGGCGGTTCTCTCATGTAATCAATCCATTTTACAATGTATATTATTCTGCGTTATTTTTCAGATATTGATATACATTTTAGCATTTTTAATTGAATTTACTGGCTATTTCTCGTTGGCATATCCTTTGACTATGGCGCGACACAAACCTTTAAACTTCAAAATTCATGTTGCAAGAAATCTCAAAAATCAGTTTAGAAATGAAGAAAAAAAACGAGGTTGCCTTCGATCAATTTCGGTATGCATTGTTGTCAGCCAACATTGCCCAATTGAACCAACTGTTGGATCCTCGAGGGAAGTTTTTTGGAAAATTAAGTAAGGCCTGTGCCATCGCTAAAATCAGCAAGTATTTCTTCGAAGAAACCAGGGTCAATAGGTGTTTATGGCCAGAACTTAGGGAAGGATTTAGCTTGGATGCTTTTCCGGGTGAGCATGCCATTGAGTTTAGGCTTTTAGATGTCAATCCTTTCGAAGAAGAAGGCCTAAGCGATTATACATTTGGAGACCCACCGCGTAAAGAATTCAAAGAAATTGTCTTTTGCTTATCGCTTCGGTTTAAAGATGGAAAAATCACCAGCATTCGCTTTCCCAAAAAAGTGATTGCTTCCATTTCAAACCTCCAATTATGTAATTGACATTGCCACTTGCCATTGAGAAAATCTTTCTAGGTTTAGTCGCCCACCTAAAGAATCCCGCAAACGCGGGATTTGCATTTTAATTTTGTAACCAACCTTTTCACCCTCGTTAAAGGGACATAATCATCCAGAATTCTGTGTTTGCAGAAGCCAACCGACCCGGCAGGGCACGGTGGAAAAATGATGAGAGGTGCGCACCTAAAAGAATATGCAATCACAGCTTATTCTGAATGATTTAATTTTTTAACCCGCCGCAAGGCATAAAATCATTTTGTATGAAACGCTTAAAAAACCTGTCCGAAAAAAAAAGAACCGTCGGAAACCTTACCGGCATCCTGTTCACCCTTGCTGTTTGTTTATCGAGTAAAGAATCCAACGCCCAATCGATGGTAATCCCTCAAGATTATAAAGAGATGAGCGCCGCCAGCACTCCTTGCAGCAAAATGTACAGCCGCTCGTTCGACACAAAGCACAATGCCATTCGTCGGCACCTTGAGGTGCTAGAAATGAACAACATTGACACCAACCGAACGAAAATAGTCTACGACTTAAATGCACCTATTTTCTCCCATTTTTCCAACAGGGAAAACTACGACATCATCTATTTAACCTATGTTCATTTCAACGAAGCTACAGGGACTTACAACAGTACATTAATGGAATGTCCCAACCAAACGATGGCCGTTTTTGAATCTGATGGCTTTGTAATGCAGTATGAACCCAGCAAGCGAAGAAGACATAGACACTAAACTGCTTTACACCTTGTATTCAACGCATCCATCATTGGGTGCGTTTTTTAGGGTCATGAAACTTTGTTCCGCATACATCAGAAAGACCGATACCATTGTATCATGGGCAGTGGAAAAAGTTCTCCGTCTACGATTGCACCACCAAAACCAAATTGAACAGCCTTCCCTTCGGATTGATGCCAACGGAGGCCGGGCACAACCAAAGCAACCAGTGGCTGATAGTAGCCATAAGGATCAGATTGACCAGAGGGTAAAAGTATAAACGAATCAAAAACAAAACTGAGCTTCGAAGATATTTTTGCCATACCCGCAACGCTGGTCATAGGCCTTCCTGATACATCACCTTCTAAACTAAAAGCACCATACCCCCTTGAAAAGGCAATGTTTCGCTTTCTGTCTCCAAAGGACAAACTGCCAAAAGGGAGCACGCCGAATGAAGTTGGTGCAAGCCAAGATCCTGTCCCTGCCAAGCCTCCTATGGCCAATTGCGCGCGCGAACCAAGCTCAAAACTTTTTTTGAAACTGGCAATGATCGGGCACCCTATCCACGTTGTCATAATTCCAACGCCTAAGTTGTTTCCCAAACCAAATTGCAAATCGGGCCCAAAGAAATTCCATTGAATGTAATGCTCTCCTTT
>Ga0164295_10001838_pt1 | contig 17619 bp, 17 predicted proteins | sample GEODES006metaG_FD_111798 | JGI IMG/M metagenome (GOLD analysis project Ga0164295, IMG submission 111798) | Oligotrophic lake water microbial communities from Sparkling Lake, Wisconsin, USA - GEODES006 metaG | ecosystem: Environmental > Aquatic > Freshwater > Lake | place: USA: Sparkling Lake... | reverse complement strand
GCGAGCTATACCCGAGACGCGCTTGTCGTCTCGATTGGTATGCATTTCTATGTCTCTACAACCACGTACTAGCGCGCCCGGAAAAGCTCGTCGCGCAGCATCAGCAGGAAAGCCTAAGCGCACAAAGAAGGCTGTCGCTTTTAAAGAAGCAGCTCCTAAGGCACGTCATACGACTGCACAAAAAGCAGCTCGTAAAGGTGCAGCAGCTAAGCCTGCGACAGGTAAGCCATCAACTCGTCGTTATTCAGATGTTGATCCAACAACAACATCAAAGAAAGAAGTTCGTTTAGTCGAGCGTTCAAAGTTGCGCGCAAAGCGTTACCAAGAACAGACGGCATCAAAGCCACGTCCGACTGAAGCACCTGAAGAGCGCAAGGAACGTATCGAACGTTCACAGCGTCCAGATTCTCGTGCAAAGAAATTTGTTAAAGAACGTGAAGTTCGCGAATCAGCACCACGTGCAGAGCGAACCGAACGTCCAGCTTTCAAGAAGGATTCTGATACACGTCCAACAAACCGTCGCGATGCAGTGAAAGCAAAGATTGCACGCACCGATGATGGTCGCCCAAACTTTGAACCACGCAAGCGCGAAAAGTTTGATCCAACGCGTCCTAAGAAGAGCAGCGTTGCACCAGATACACGTGCAGCTAACTTCCGTGCAGAGCGTCCGGTACGCGATCGCCGCAATGATTCGCCAGCATATGCTCGTGATGATTTCAAGAAGCAGGCCAAGTCTCATTCAAATGCAGCGGTCGATTTCGGTGCAGATGACAACTACATTTCAGCAAATCTTGCAGATGCAAACCTTGTTGATGCAACTCCGCTAACAGAGATCACAACAACTTTTGCTGATCTTGGAATTGCAGCACCACTTGTTAACGCACTTAGCAAGCAAGGAATCATGCATCCATTCCCAATCCAGATCGCAACACTTCCAGATGCTCTTGCAGGACATGACATCTTGGGTCGCGGACAAACTGGTTCAGGAAAGACTCTTGCATTTGGTTTAGCTCTTCTTAACAATCTCAATGGCAAGGTTGCAAAGCCACATAAGCCATTGGCACTTGTTTTAACTCCAACACGTGAACTTGCACAGCAGATAGATGAAGTTTTGATGCCGCTTGCGCGTTCAATTGGTCATGAATCAGTTGTCGTTGCTGGTGGAATGTCGTATTCAAAGCAGATCACTGCAATGCGTCGCGGAACTGCAATCTTGGTAGCTACACCTGGTCGTTTGATCGATCTACTTAACAAGGGTGAAGTTCAATTAGATCAACTACAAATTACGGTTCTTGATGAAGCAGATCAGATGGCAGACATGGGCTTCTTGCCTGTTGTTAAGGAAATTCTTGATCAGGCAAAGCTTGATGGTCAGCGTTTACTTTTCTCTGCAACTCTAGATCGTGGTGTTGATTCATTGGTTCGTCAGTACTTGAAGAATCCAAAGACTCACTCACTACAAAATGACCGTGCATCTGTTTCAACAATGGAGCACTACGTATTAGTTATGAACCCAACTGATAAAGATGACATCACAAATCAGGTTGCAGCTCGTAACGGTAAGACGATCTTGTTCGTAAAAACTCAGCGCGGTGCAGATCGTTTAGCTGACAAGCTTGCTCACGCAGGTGTTCCCGTTGGTGCTTTGCACGGTGGAAAGTCACAAGCTGTACGCACACGTACTTTGGCGTTGTTCAAGGAGACTGCAAATGCTGCACTAGTTGCAACAGATGTTGCAGCTCGCGGTATTCACGTCGATGGAATTTCCCTTGTTGTGCATGTTGATGCACCAACAGATCATAAGGATTACCTACACCGTGCAGGTCGTACTGCACGTGCAGGTGAGGCCGGAACTGTTGTAACTCTTGCGACAACTCGTCAGCAAAAGTCCATTGGTGGACTTACGCAGCGAGCAGGTGTCACCCCTAAGTTTGTTGGAGTTACACCGCTCAGCACAGAGTTAATGAAGATTACGGGTGCACAGGAGCCATCAGGTATTCCTTACATCGTTCCGATTGTTGAAAAGTCTGTACGTAGCGGCGGAAAGCGTCCACGTCCTAACTCAAGTCAACGTCGCCGTCGCCCTCGTTAAAACTTCCGTTAATTGGTAGGTTTCGCGTTATGACAAACACGAATCCATTTGCCCAAAGAAGCACTCTTGAATACGAGCTACCACCATTTGCTCAGATTAAAGAGGAGCACTATCTGCCTGCTTTTTATGAAGGTTGCGCAGAACAGCTAGCTGAAGTTCAAGCAATTCTTGACGCTCCGGGTAGTGCGACATTTGAGAACACAATTGTTGCCCTTGAAAAGAGTGGGCAGTACTTAATGCGTATGTTGTTAGTCTTTTACAACAAGTCATCAAGTGACACCAATGATGCACTAGATGCAATTGAAGAAGAAATTGCGCCAAAACTCGCTGCGCATCAAGATTCAATTAACCTAAATCCAGCACTTTTCAAGCGAATCAAAGATCTTTATGACGCTCGCGAATCACTTGGTCTGAATAGTGAGGATTCATGGCTGCTCGAGCGCTACTACAAGGATCTTATTCATGCTGGGGCACACTTAACTGATGCTCAACGCGCACGCCTAAAGGAACTCAATGAAGAGCTATCTTCACTTGAAACCCAGTTCTCAAAAAATGTTTTGGCTGATACAAATGATTTAGCGGTCTTGGTTGAATCACTTGAAGAGCTAGATGGCCTTAGCGAGAATGAAATCGCCGCAGCTGCTGCGGCGGCAAAAGATCGCGGACATGATGGCAAGTGGCTCATTGGAATGGTGAACTTCACCGGTAATCCTGTGCTGGATTCGCTTACCAACCGTGCGCTACGCAAGAAAATCATGGAAGCATCATTGTTAAAAGCTAACCGCGCTAATGAAAGTGATAACAAGCCTGTACTCCTAAAGATGGTCAAGCTTCGTGCAGAACGTGCAAAGTTGTTTGGCAAGGAAACACATGCAGAGCATGTAATTGCAGTGCAGACAGCCGAGCACCCAGACAATGTGCACGCCATGCTTCGTAAGATTGCTCCGGCTGCTGTGCGTAATGCAAAAGCTGAAGCGGAAGATCTGAAGAAAGCTGCCGGAACCGATATTGAAAGCTGGGACTGGGGTTTCTACACCGAGAAGGTTCGCTTAGAAAAGTACAACATTGATACCTCAAAGATGCGTCCATACTTTGAGCTTGAGCGCGTTCTGCATGATGGTGTTTTCTTTGCTGCCAACAAATTATTTGGAGTTACTTTTAAAGAGCGTCCAGATTTGGTTACTTATCACCCAGAAGCTCGTGCCTTTGAGATAAATAATGCCGATGGTTCAAAGGTTGGTTTGTTTATTGGAGACTTCTACACACGTGATTCAAAGCGTGGCGGGGCTTGGATGAATAATTTGGTTGACCAGAACTTCCTTTTCAATCAACTTCCTATTGTTGTGAACAACTTAAATATTCCAAAGCCACCTGCAGGTAAGCCAACACTTCTTACATATGATGAGACGACTACTTTGTTCCTCGAGTTTGGTCACGCAATCCATGGCTTCTTGTCACAGGTTAAGTACCCACGTGTTTCAGGTACAAGTGTTCAACGTGACTTCGTTGAATTCCCATCACAAGTAAATGAAATGTGGATCTTGTGGCCTGAGGTTGTAGAAAATTATGCGCGTCACCATGAAACCGGTGAGAATTTGCCGCAAGAGTGGATTGATAACTTGAATGCGGCACGTACCTTTAATGAAGGACATGCAACAACAAGTTATTTAGCTGCAGCAATATTGGATCTAGCGTGGCATTCGCTCAATGTTGAGCAGGCCGCGCAGGTAACTGATGTTGTTGCTTTTGAAGCTCAAGCGATTAAGGACTATGGCCTAGATTTCGGACCTGTTCCAACTCGCTATCGCTCTACCTACTTCAGCCATATCTTTGCTGGTGGCTACTCATCTGGTTACTACGGATACATCTGGTCTGAAGTTTTGGATGCAGACACGGTTGATTGGTTTAAAGAATATGGTGGCTTGAAGCGCGAGAATGGCGAGCATTTCAAGAACACGCTTCTGGGTCGCGGTGGATCTATTGATTCAATGCAGATGTTCCGTAATTTCCGCGGTCGTGATTCAAAAATCGAACCACTGTTGAAACGCCGAGGCTTAGTTTAACTTCGAGCCTGATTTCTGGCGGTGTACCTTTATCTCATGAAGATTAGCCTCCTGCTTAAGAAATCCCAGGTAGTTCTCGCTTTAGTTGCAGCACTTGTCTTTAGCTTTCCTTCAATTGCTTCAGGCGTGCCTACAACGGTTAATCTCACCGTTCACTACCAGCGACCAGGTGGGGACTATCAAAATTGGAATCTTTGGCTATGGAAAAACCTTTCCGGTCCAGGAGATGTTGATGTGGATAGCAATGGAGTTTCATTTACATCTGAGGATGCCTTCGGAAAGATAGCCAAAGTTCAGATTGATGGCATGGAAAAGTTTGAAGACATTGGAATCATTGTTCGCAAAGGAAGTTGGGAAGCAAAAGATGTTGGTGAAGATCGATTTATCAAGGAATTTTCTGCCAACGGAAGTGTTGAGATATGGCTGCGCCAAGGTGACCCAGTGATTCATTATTCGATACCAACTACGCCGGTTCCCAAAAATCCAGCTTTGGAGCAAATTGCACTTTATGATTCACCGGAATTTATCTCGAAATATACTTATACGGGTAATGATTTAGGAGTTAATTACACAAAAGCGGAGACTACTTTACGCGTATGGGCTCCAACTGCAAAAGCGGTGAATGTTGTCATCTATGAAGAAAGTAATTCACCATATACATCGGGAAAGTTGATTCCCATGAAATATGACGTTAAGGGAACTTGGGTAGCAAAGCTTAAGGGAAATCAAGATGGAACAATATTTAATTATCGAGTCCAAGTTAATGGAGCGAATAATGAAGCCGTTGATCCTTATGTAAGGGCAACCACAGTTAATGGACTACGCGGCGTAATAGTTGATTTAAGCACTACTAATCCAAATGGTTGGAACAAATCCAAGCCAAAGTTCAGTGGAAAACCAACCGATGCCTTTATCTATGAACTTCACGTCCGTGATTTGTCGATGGATGCATCAAGCGGATTTCCTACAGCGCAAAAGGGCAAGTTTGTAGCCTTCACAAATACGAATACTGCTTTTGCTGGTCAAAAAACAGGCATCTCAACAATCAAGGATCTTGGCGTAACCCACGTTGAATTACTTCCAATTTTTGACTTCGCTACAGTCGATGAGAACAACCCAACTTTTAACTGGGGATATGACCCACAAAATTACAACGTTCCGGAAGGTTCATATAGTACGGATCCAACGAATCCAAAACTACGAATCAAAGAGCTCAAAAGCGCAGTTTTGGCTCTTCACAAGCAAGGCCTGCGAGTTAACATGGATGCCGTTTACAACCATGTTTCCAATGCAAGTAGCTTTAGTCAAAACTTAATTGTTCCAAACTACTTTTTCCGACGTGACGATAATGGAAATTTGACCAGTGGTAGTGGATGTGGCAATGATGTTGCATCTGAACGGCCTATGGTCCGTAAATTCATCGTTGATTCAGTCAAATACTGGGCTAATGAGTACAACATGGATGGATTTAGATTCGATCTAATGGGACTGATGGATATAAAGACAATAAATGAGATTACGGCAGTCCTTAAAAAAATAGATCCCACAATTTTAGTTATTGGTGAGGGCTGGAACATGGGCACCTTGCCCGCAAATCAAAAAGCAAACCAATTGAATATTCAAAAGTTAAACGGTGTTTCGCATTTCAATGATCAGATTCGAGATGGGATCAAGGGCTCGGTCTTTGATTCGGCTGATACAGGATTTGCGACCGGAAAAGTTAGTGCAAAGAATGATGTTATGTCTGGAATAGTTGGCAATGTTGACTACTCCACCACTATTAACTCGAAGTGGACGACCTCATATCCTGGTCAATCCGTTAGCTATGTTGAGTCGCATGACAACAACACCTTGGTAGATAAGATTGCAGCCAGCGTTAAAGATGCCAAGCCTTCAGATATTGCACAACTTTCACAGTTCTCGGCTTCAATCGCCTTCTTGTCGCAAGGTTTACCATTCATGCAGGCTGGTCAAGAGTTCTTGCGATCAAAAAATGGCGATTCTAATAGTTACAAATCTAGTGATGCCATCAATTCCTTAAAGTGGAACACTAGAAAATTAAACAGTTCTACCGTTGATTACTACAAAGGTTTAATCGCTCTACGCAAGACATATTCTGCATTTCGAATGACAACTACTGAGCAAGTTAAATCTAATTTGAAGTTCTCAGATTCACCCGAAGGAACAATTGTTTACTCATTAAATGGCGCGGCACTAAAAGACAAAGCTGCGATAATTGTTGTCATCCATAACGCTAATTTAGAGACGCAAAACATTTCACTTCCAAAGGGTGGTACGTGGTCAGTTTTGGTTGAAGGCGAAAAATCCGGCACCTCTGTGATTCGAAAAATTTCCGGAACATCCATAGCGGTTAAGAGTCGTACAACAGTGGTCTTAACTCAATAAATCAGGTGTGCTTACAAAACTATCGGTTGTTAGCCAGCAGAACCAGATCCTGATGGACCAGCTTTGCGTTGCACCTGTGGTGCGCCGCCACTGCGTTGTCCGCCACGAATCTTTGATCCGCCTTCAGAATGGTTTTGAGTTCCTGGTGCACCTGGCTTATTTTTCTTAGCTTCAAGGGCAGCAAGCATTCTTGCTTTCATGTCATCATTCTTATCGACCATGAGCTAATCCTACTGCTAAGAGCTTGATTCCTTGTATTCGCGTAATCGCTCAAGAACTTCTGATTCACGATAACGACGATGCCCACCTAATGTGCGAATGGCAGTTAACTTTCCTGCCTTTGCCCAACGGGTAACTGTTTTTGGATTCACATGAAAACGTTGCGCGACCTCTTTTGGGGTCAAAAGAACTTCGGCATCAGGGATGCGGTTCATGGTGACTCCTTCAACCTTGCTCTATCTAGCGGGGGCTGTCCGTTTTGGACCGTATTGGGGTGAAGTATTGCGATTAAATCAGCATGAAGCAATACCTACGAGGCTTGTTCGTATGCCTGAACTAAGCGCCAACGGGACATTAATCGTTGATATCCAACTCCAGCCATCATCCCATCTGCAGCAGCTAGGCCCGCAACTGAATGTGTGACATCTTCAATCGATGCATCTGATTCGAGGCCATCTTCACCTGAATCTCGTAACGCGCGGTCCATGTAATGTGCGAGACCGCCGTAATCAAGTTCAACTATTGATTCTGGATGAAACATTTCAAGCCAAGCAAGTAAGTTTTCTAACTCTTGTTCTACGGGACCATCGCCAAAAGCATTGAGCACTGCATCATGTGCCCCACTGCAACGAAGTTTTGCATTTGCAATGTTAGTCAGAGCTCGTGAATACAAACCATCTGCATTTCTTCCACGAGTTCTTTCTTCGGGAGTAAACAAGATGAACCAACGTGGAGGAATTATCCAGGTTTCATTAAGGATATGTGGGACTTTATCTTCAAGCAGATCAACCCCTGCAGTGATTACATCTTCCATCGCAGGAGAAATAAAATATGGAACAACCGTACTTGGAAGCGATTCCTTGAAATTATCTAGTGCTCCCCAACAACGCATCGCAGTTGCCCATGGTGCTACGTAACGAACTCCGTCACGATCATAAATGTGAACACCATCTGGTCGACCAGCAGGAGGTTCAGGTTGAACGACGCGATGTAACGCTAACTCTTCTTCTTTATTGAAAGAGAAAGGATCGATTTCTAAATTTTGCCAGCGTAAACGGTCGGCAGGTTCAAATGCAGAAAGTGGTTCGTAGATACGAAGTGAAGCTACGTACGGTGTTGGTCTCACGCACGTGGAATGTAGTTGCCCTCAGCAAACGGATCATCGTCATCCTTGCGTGAGGTTGTATCGATCTCGCCATGAAGTTCCTTGGCTAGACGATCTAAATCCATATCTTGCGCGTTGTACTTCAAATCACGTGCAACTTTAGTTTGCTTTGCTTTTGCGCGGCCGCGACCCATGGGCGACCTCCTTCACTAATTGCTGTGCGTCAGGAAGGTAGGTTATCGCGCTTGGCAATGACCTTCCACCAGGTTTTCAGGCGTTAAATGAGTTATGGGAGCGTTAAAGCGGTAGATATTGGGCCAGATCAGCCCGTGAGCCCGAGGCCATAACCGCCCCGCTGTCCACCGCTTGCTCCCACGACAGCTCGCCCGCTGCCAGGGCTAGCCAGGTTTGGGCATCCATTTCGATGGTATTTGGCGGGGTTCCACGAGTGTGGGTTGGCCCTTCGCCACATTGAACCGCCGCATACGGCGGAACTCGAACTTCGATTGCTCTGCCTGGAGCTTTAATTGTCAATGCGTTAAGTGAGCTCTTAACTTGTTGCAGAATTTCTGGATCGCGCACTTAACAACTTCGCTTAACGAATTGATTCGGCGGCGTACTGTGATGCTTCTTTGAATTGTGAAGTAATTGCGTTTACTCGTTTAACAACTCGCGCAACTTGTTGTTGAGCATCTCCCGCAAATTCAATAGGTTGCCCGATTAATTGATCTAGCGCAGCTCGATCTAAAGGAATTCGTGAATCCGCGGCTAGTTCATCGAAGAAAGTATTCGTTTTGCCTTCGCGAATTGCAATAGTTGCCTTAACTGCGTGCTCTTTGATTACTTCATGTGCCACTTCGCGACCAACGCCAGCCTTAACAGCTGCCATCAAAATTTTTGTGGTTGCAAGAAACGGAAGTTGACGTTCAAGTTCTGCATCAATGAGCGCTGGGAAAGTTCCAAACTCTTTTAACACCGTCAGAATTGTTTCCATCAAACCATCAAATGCATAGAAAGAATCAGCAATTGCAACTCGGCGAACAACGCTGCATGCAACATCGCCTTCGTTCCATTGGTTGCCAGATAGTTCGCTAATCATTGATGCATACCCTCGTAGAACAACAGCTAAACCATTTACTCGTTCGCATGATCGGGTGTTCATTTTGTGAGGCATCGCGCTGCTACCAACTTGGCCAGCTTTAAAACCTTCAGTAACTAGTTCTGCTCCAGCCATCAAGCGAATTGAAGTGGCTAAATTAGATGGAGCTGCAGCGAGTTGAACTAGGGTTGTCAAAACATCGTAATCAAATGAACGAGGATAAATCTGTCCTGTTGAATCCAGAATCTGGCTAAAACCAAGCTCTTTAGCGATTATTTGCTCTAACTTCTGATGAGCATCTGAGCTACCTAATAAATCAATGGAATCTTGCGCGGTTCCAACTGGACCCTTGATTCCACGCATTGGATAGCGATCTTGCAAGCTAATTAAGCGGTCATAAGCAAAGAGCAATTCTTCGGCGACTGTCGCAAAGCGCTTACCAAGTGTTGTCACTTGCGCTGGCACATTATGTGAGCGACCCGTGATTGGTTGATCTGCATACTTCACTGCAGCTTCAGCGAGTCGAGCAAGTAGTGCCACAACTTTTAAGTGAACGACTGCTAAACCTTGTTGAATCTGAAGAGCTTCGATGTTTTCAGTTAAATCACGGCTAGTCATTCCGGCATGGATCGCTTCGTGCCCGGCCAAACCATTGAACTCTTCGATGCGTGCTTTTACATCGTGGCGAGTTTGCTTCTCGCGCGCATCAATTGAATCCAAGTCAACCTTTGTAATTACATTTTCGTAATCCGTAACTACATCCTTGTTAATTGTGTGGCCAAGTTCGGATTGGGCACGCATAACTGCAATCCAGAGTTTGCGTTCAAGAATTATCTTTGCCTCTGGTGAAAATAGCTCGCGCATCGCAGCTGATGCGTAGCGATCTGCGAGCAGACTCATTAGATGAAATCCTTTACAACAATTGTTTGATCTCGTCCTGGACCAACACCGATTGCACTCATTGGAGCACCTGAAATCTTTTCAAGGAAAGCAACATAATCCTGTGCATTCTTTGGCAGATCAGACAACTTGCGAGCACCTGAAATATCTTCTGTCCAGCCAGCTAAGTATTCGTAAATTGGCTTGGCATGGTGGAAATCTGATTGTGACGCTGGCAGTTCTTCGACGCGCTTTCCATCAATTTCATAAGCAACACAAACAGGAATCTTTTCCCAACCAGTTAATACATCGAGCTTTGTTAAGAAGAAATCAGTTAAACCATTAACGCGTACTGCATAACGTGCAATCGGTGCGTCATACCAACCACATCGACGTGCTCGGCCCGTAGTTACGCCTATTTCTCCACCAATACGGCGAAGCGCTTCGCCATCTTCATCAAACAACTCAGTTGGGAATGGTCCGCTACCGACTCGAGTCGTGTACGCCTTAACGATTCCAATTACTCGACCAATCTTTGTTGGCCCGATTCCTGAACCTGTGCACGCTCCACCTGCAGTTGGATTACTAGATGTAACAAATGGGTAGGTGCCGTGATCGACATCTAACAATGTTCCTTGTGAACCTTCTAGCAGCACGCGCTTTCCGGCCTTTAACGCTTCATCCAAAATCAGAACTGTGTCTGCAACATATGGACGCAAGATATCTGCGTACTTCAAATACTCTTCTAGAACTTCATCAACTTCGATATTTTTGCGGTTGAAAACCTTGATAAGAATTTGATTCTTATCGCGCAATGCACCTTCAAGCTTTTGGCGAAGGATTGATGGATCAAAGAGATCCTGAACGCGAATTCCGATGCGGTTGATCTTGTCTGCATAGGCTGGTCCGATGCCGCGACCAGTTGTACCAATCTTTGACTTACCTAAGAAGCGCTCTGACACCTTGTCGATTGTGCGGTGATACGGAGTAATTAAATGCGCATTTGTTGAAATCAAAAGCTTGCTGGTATCAATTCCGCGCTCATTTAAGCCACGAATTTCTTCAAGTAAAACGCTTGGATCAATAACCACTCCATTACCAATAACTGGAATTACATTAGGAGAAAGAATTCCTGATGGCAGTAAGTGAAGTGCGTACTTTTGATCACCGATTACAACTGTGTGACCTGCGTTGTTGCCGCCTTGATAGCGAACTACATAATCGACACGATCGCCCAACAAATCGGTAGCTTTACCTTTGCCTTCGTCACCCCACTGAGCTCCGAGCAGTACTAATGCAGGCATAGGTAAAGCCTCTCCGACTAGTTGTTAATTACTTGAGTGATGAAGTTCCGGTTGAACGTAGATCTTCACAAGCACGAACAACGCGGGCTGCCATACCTGCTTCAGCCGCCTTGCCCCATGCACGTGGATCGTAAGCCTTCTTGTTTCCAACTTCGCCGTCAATCTTGAGCACACCGTCATAGTTCTTGAGCATGTGATCAACAACTGGGCGAGTAAATGCGTATTGAGTATCTGTATCAACATTCATCTTGATTACACCGTAATCAAGTGACTCGCGGATCTCTGAAAGAAGTGAGCCAGAACCACCGTGGAATACTAGATCCATTGGCTTGCTTCCTGCAGGTAGACCAAGCTTGGCAGATACAGCTTCTTGCAAAGTTGCAAGGATCTTTGGTTGCAAGACGACGTTTCCTGGCTTGTAAACACCGTGAACATTTCCGAATGTTGCTGCCACCATGTAGCGCGCATTGACATCGGTTCCAAGAGTTTCAATAGTCATCAGCGCATCTTCTGGAGTTGAGTAAAGCTTTGCATCATGCTTTGCTTCAATTCCATCTTCTTCTCCACCAACAACACCGATTTCAATTTCAAGAATTGTCTTTGCAGCAACAGACATCGCCAACATTTCCTTAGCGACCTTCATGTTCTCAGTCATATCTACCGCTGATCCATCCCACATATGTGAGTTGAACAAAGGAGCTTTACCTGACTTAAGACGATCTGCACCAAATGCAAGAAGTGGACGCATGAAACCATCTAGCTTTTCAGCTGGGCAGTGATCTGTGTGAATTCCAATGTTTACTTTGTAGTTCTTTGCAACAACATGTGCGTACTCTGCGAGCGCAACTGCGCCATCAACCATGTTCTTAACTGTTGAGCCAGATGCATATTCAGCACCGCCCCAAGAAAATTGAATAATTCCGTCTGACTCTGCTTCGGCGAAACCACGAATTGCAGCTGTCAGGGTTTGTGAAGATGAAACGTTGATTGCTGGATATGCAAAAGCGCCTTTTTTAGCGCGATCCAACATATCCGCATAAATCTCAGGGGTTGCGATTGGCACTGTGACTCCTATGGGCTCGTTGTAAATCTTTAGACTGAGCGCTTCGTTGAGTCGTCTAGAGGCTTACAACCAATCCTCTCACCTTCGCCCCGATGGCACAAAAAGACCCTCCGCGCACCGTGCTTGGAGGGCCTTCATGTGTGTGTTTTACCCGCTAACTAACGGTTTTTAAGGCGTTGGCCAAGAACTTAGCCAGGGCTGCCAATAACACCGGGTTACTCAAAAGCTTGATTAAAGCCAGAATAAGTGAAGTCAACATTGCATCTCCTTTCCGTCGGGACATCTTCAGGGCAGCCCTTAAACAAAAAAATCAATCTCGAATTCTCTGTTGATAACAATGGTGAAGGGGTAATCTCTAACGTTATGAGTCAAGATCATGAATCTTTAGAGAACCTACTAAGCGAAGATCGCGAATTTCCACCTACCGCTGATTTTGCGGCTCAAGCTAACGCCACCGCGGCTCTCTACGATCTTGCTGAAAAAGATCGATTAGCATTTTGGGATCAACAAGCACTTGCGCTGACTTGGGAAACTCCGTGGACACAAACGCTTCAATGGGATGCACCATATGCACAATGGTTTGTTGGTGGCAAGATCAATGCATCATTTAATGCTCTAGACCGACACGTACTTGAAGGTCGCGGAGACCGAGTTGCATTCCACTTTGAAGGCGAACCTGGTGACACTCGAACAATTACTTATGCGCAGTTGTTAACTGAAGTTAAGAAAACTGCAAACGCGCTTTTGGAATTAGGTATTGAAGCTAAAGACCGTGTTGCCATTTACATGCCAATGATTCCAGAAGCCGCAATTGCAATGCTGGCTTGTGCTCGAATCGGAGCAGCACACTCTGTTGTCTTTGGTGGATTTTCCGCCGATGCTTTGTTGTCACGAATTCAGGATGCGGATGCAAAGTTAGTTATCACCGCTGATGGTGGTTTTAGAAAAGGTGGAGCATTCGCATTAAAACCTGCAGTTGATGAAGCACTAAAAGGCAAGCACAATGTAAAGAAGGTTTTGGTTGTTCGACGCACCAAACAGGAAACTGCCTGGAATTCTGCAACAGATATCTGGTGGCACGACATTGTCGATCGCCAATCAGCTGAACACGCAGCGCAGGGCTTTGATTCTGAGCACCCGCTCTTCATTTTGTACACATCTGGAACAACTGCAAAGCCCAAGGGCATTTTTCATACAACTGGTGGCTACTTAACCCAAGCGGCTTATACGCATCGAATCGTCTTTGATGTTAAGCCTGAAACCGATGTGTACTGGTGTACCGCCGATGTTGGTTGGATTACCGGTCACAGTTACATTGTTTATGGACCATTGATGAACGGTGCAACGCAAGTAATGTATGAAGGAACTCCAGACACACCCCATAAGGGACGTATTTTCGAGCTTATTGAAAAGTACGGTGTGACTATTTTGTACACAGCTCCAACTTTGATTCGCACGTGGATGAAATGGGGAGATGAATTTCCAAACAAGTTCAACTTGTCATCACTTCGCTTACTTGGCTCTGTCGGTGAACCAATTAATCCTGAAGCGTGGATGTGGTACCGCGAAGTTATTGGTGGCAATCGTTGCCCAATCGTTGATACTTGGTGGCAAACAGAAACTGGCGGAATCATGATTTCGCCATTACCTGGTGTAACTGCGACCAAACCAGGATCAGCGATGACTGCAATCCCTGGAATCAGCGCGGTTGTCGTTGATGACAACGCAAACCCAGTTGCAAAAGGTCACGGTGGATTCTTAATTCTTGATAAGCCTTGGCCCGGAATGCTGCGTGGTGTGTGGGGCGAAGATGAGCGCTACAAAGAAACCTACTGGTCACGATTTAAGGGAATCTACTTTGCCGGAGACGGTGCAAAACTAGATAAAGATGGAGCAATCTGGTTACTCGGTCGCGTTGACGATGTAATGAATGTTTCAGGTCACCGTATTTCAACAACCGAAGTCGAATCCGCACTTGTATCCCACGAATCTGTTGCAGAGGCTGCGGTAGTGGGCGCACAAGATGCGATGACTGGCCAAGGAATTGTTGCCTTCGTGATTTTGCGTGGTGGAATCGCACATGCGAGTGGCGAAAAACTTGTTACCGAGCTTCGTAACCACGTAGCAAAAGAAATTGGTGCAATTGCAAAACCTCGTCAGATTCTGGTTGTGGCAGAGCTTCCTAAGACTCGAAGCGGAAAAATCATGCGTCGTTTACTCAAGGATGTAGCTGAAAATCGTCAAGTGGGGGATGCGACAACCCTTGCGGATCCCAATGTGATGAAGCTGATTTCTGAAGGGTTAAACACATCAAAGGATGAGGATTAAAGACGCACTCCAAGATGTTTTTCGGTGAGGGTAAGAATCTCATCTAGATCGTTGATGATTCCGATGTGTTTGTAAGCAACACTTCCATCAGCAGCAATAAACCAGGTGATGGGTACGCCTAAACCAAAGTATTCGCGAGAACGACCATCTGGGTCATACAAATTTGGCCAAGTAATTCCATTGCGTTCGACAAAAGTACGACCATCATCAAAGTTGGCTTCTTCTACATCTACGCCGATTAGTTGAACTTTGTCTTTTGCTCTTTCATGAAAAGCCCTAAGGACAGGCATTTCTTTCTTACATGGTCCACACCATGAACCCCAAACATTAACAACCATCGGTCCACGTAATGCGCCAAGTTGAGCACCTTCGCTTCGATCAAGACAATCCATTTTGATTCCGCCAGTAAAGATTAGATCTTGAGAAATTGATTCGCACGACACAACTTCACCTTGTACAAATGATGATGAAGGTGAACATGCGGTCAGCAATAACAGCGCAGCTGCAATAACTAACTTCTTCATCTAAAATCCTTATCTGTCTTTACTAACAATAACGCTTTCTCTTTATCCATCTCGCCAATTCCAACACTTGGACAGATTTTTGCTACCGGGCATGCACCGCAGGCAGGTTTGCGTGCATGACAAATTCTGCGTCCATGCCAAATCATGCGCTGAGAAAGATTTGTCCACTCAGGTTGTGGAATCAACTGCTGAACAATCATTTCAACCTTTACTGGATCGGTTTCTTTCGTCCAACCAAAGCGCCTAGACAATCGTCCGAAGTGAGTATCAACAGTTATTCCGGGAGTATCGAAGGCGTGACCCAAAACTACATTTGCAGTTTTGCGTCCAACACCTGGCAAGGTAATTAACTCTTCCAGAGTTCTAGGAACTTCTCCTCCGAAATCATCTAGCAATTTAATATTCAGCGCTTTTATATTTCGGGCCTTTGCTCGATAAAAACCCGTTGAATGCACCAGATCTTCAATGTCGTGAATATCTGCTTTTGCGTACGCCTTCGGATTTTTGTACTTCTTAAATAGCGCTGGAGTAACAGTGTTAACTCTCTTATCTGTGCACTGGGCGCTCAACACCGTTGCGATGATTAATTCCAGCGGGTTAGTAAAATCTAATTCACAGTAAATATTGGGGTAGGTCTTTGTAAGGATGCGATAAACCGCCTTAGCCCCTTTACGAGTTTCGCCATCGACCGCCATGGGTAGTAAAGTACCCCTCGTGCCCATAGATCAAGAAGTTATTCGTAAAGCGCCTTTGTTCACCGCCTTGGATGACGCTGATGCCGCCTCCTTGCTGGCAAGTATGGATTCCGTAAAGATTGCAAAAGGTTCTGTTTTATTTGCCGAAGGCGATGAAGGCGATCACTTGTATGTAATTGCTGAAGGAAAGCTCAAGCTTGGAACATCAAGTGGTGATGGTCGTGAGAATCTTCTTTCAATTCTTGGACCTGGTGAAATGTTTGGCGAGCTCAGTCTTTTTGATCCAGGTCCCCGCACATCTTCTGCAACCGCGGTTACTGATGCGAAGTTGTTAAGTCTTGGCCAGGAAAAATTAATTCCGTGGCTTGCAACAAATCCAAATGTCTCACTTCAACTGCTTGCTCGTTTGGCACAGCGTTTGCGTCGTACAAATGAAGCGGTTGGCGATCTAGTTTTCTCAGATGTACCTGGTCGCGTTGCTAAAGCTCTTATCGACCTAGGTGAGCGTTTTGGAAAGCAAACTGATGAAGGATTGTTTGTGCACCACGATTTAACTCAAGAAGAATTAGCACAACTAGTTGGTGCATCCCGCGAAACCGTTAACAAAGCACTTGCTGATTTCGCAGGACGCAACTGGTTAAAGCTAGATGGTCGCGCAGTACTAATTACAGACTTAGAACGTCTTGCAAAAAGAGGAAAGTAATTAGTCAGTAATTTCGACTGTTAATTCAATCTCTACTGGTGAATTCAGTGGAAGTTCTGCAATACCTACAGCGCTACGTGCATGCTTTGCACCATCGCCCCAGATTGAGATGAACAGCTCAGAAGCGCCATTGACTACACCTGGGTGACCGATAAAGCCAGCCACACCATTAACGTAACCAACTACGCGAACAATCTTTGTAATCTTGTTTACATCGGCAACAGTTTCAACAGCTGCTAAACAATTGAGTGCGCAAATCTGCGCAAGCTCCTTTGCACGCTCAGGAGTGATCGATCCATCAACTTTTCCGACTCCTGCCATTTCGCCATTAGCTAATGGAAGTTGCCCCGCAGTGAAAACTAAATTACCGGTGCGAATTGCTGGAACATAAGCAGCAACTGGCTTAGCAGCAACTGGTAGTTCTAAACCAAGCTCTGCAAGCTTTGCGCGAACATCTACTGTATTCATGCAAGAGGTCGCTTCATGTAAGCAACTAGCTGCTCGCCAGTTCCTGGTGCCGGAATAACTTGTACCAGTTCCCAGCCATCTGAACCCCAGGTATCAAGAATCGCTTTTGTTGCATGTGAAAGAAGTGGGACCGTTGCGTATTCATACTTAATCATTTGTTTAGACTCTCCTTGACTAGTGATGAAACAAGTGCCCCATCAGCCTTTCCTGCAATCTTTGGCTTAATCGCGCCCATTACCTTGCCCATATCTGCAGGACCGGCAGCACCGGTTGATGCAATTGCATCAGCGATTATTTGCTTGATCTCATCAGCAGTTAACTGGGCAGGTAAATACTTAGCAATAACTTCGCCTTCAGCTTTTTCTAAAGCCGCCTTTTCGGCATGGCCAGCACCTTCAAACGCCTCTGCTGCTTCACGGCGCTTCTTAGCCTCGCGGGATAAAACAACGATGACTTCATCATCACTGAGAACACGTGCTTCTTTTCCTGCGACCTCTTCATTGGTGATTGCAGTTAGAACCATTCGGATAGTGCTTGATGTAATCTCATTGCGACCGCGAATTGCTTCTGTCAGGTCCGAACGTAAGGTTTCTTTGATCGTCATTTTGTTAACTCTACCGCCAATAGTTCGGCAATCTGAGCAGTATTTAACGCTGCGCCCTTGCGTAGAT
>Ga0164295_10001837_pt1 | contig 17623 bp, 15 predicted proteins | sample GEODES006metaG_FD_111798 | JGI IMG/M metagenome (GOLD analysis project Ga0164295, IMG submission 111798) | Oligotrophic lake water microbial communities from Sparkling Lake, Wisconsin, USA - GEODES006 metaG | ecosystem: Environmental > Aquatic > Freshwater > Lake | place: USA: Sparkling Lake... | reverse complement strand
TTCGAAGATGTGCTGACTCCTCGCCGTGCAACTGGCTCCGCACTAGCCGATGAGCTACTCACGATGCCTCCTGGCCGGGCAGTTATTCCCCAAGGCAGCCAAGCCCTCCCTGTCGTCGCCGAGCGACTGCGCGCCGCGGGCTGGGAGGTGCAGCCAGTGGTGATCTACACCACGCGGACTCTCACCCACGAACCCGCGACCGCTGCCGAACTTCGGTCCGGGGGGTTCATGGCTGTCGTGCTCCGCTCGCCTAGTGCCGCACGAGCCGTCGCAGAGTTTGCGCCCGGGCTCGACACTCCAGTCATCACAACCGGCCCGACCACCACGGCTGAGGCAGGCGCGCTGGGCTTCACAGTTGCTGCCGAGGCGAGCGAATCAACGTCCGCCGCACTCGCGAGTACTGTGGCCGCCTTCCGGGATGGGACACTAGCGCCATGAGTTGGCCCCATCGCCCCCGACGCTTGCGTTCTACTGCCGCGATTCGGCGTATGGTCCGCGAGACCCGAATTGACTCTGCGCAGTTGGTGCTCCCCGTATTCGTTCGCGAGGGGATCTCCTCCCCGCGCGAAATACCCGGCATGCCCGGCGTCGTGCAACACACCCGCGACTCCTTGCGCATCATCGCGCGCTCTGCGGTCGACGCTGGTATCGGTGGCATCATGCTTTTCGCTGTGCCAGAGCATCGTGATGCGATGGGCTCATCTGCATGTGATCCCAATGGGATCTTGTCCGTTGCAGTTCGTGACGTACGAGACGTCGTTGGTGATGACATAGTCGTGATGGCCGATCTCTGTCTTGATGAATTCACTGACCATGGGCACTGCGGTGTTCTCGATGCCCGGGGCAATGTAGACAACACGACAACTATCGAGATCTATGCGCGAATGGGTGTCGTGCTCGCTGAAGCAGGCGCACACGCAGTGGGTACAAGCGGAATGATGGATGGCCAAGTGGGAGCAGTGCGTCAAGCCCTTGATGATGCAGGCTACGACAACACGATTATTCTTGCGTACTCGGCCAAATACGCCAGCGTTCTCTATGGCCCATTCCGAAATGCAGTCGAGAGCGCTCTCGACGGAGATCGACGCACCTACCAGCAAGATCCGGCCAATGGCCGTGAAGCCGAACGCGAAGTAGCGCTCGATCTCGACGAAGGCGCCGACATCGTGATGGTAAAGCCAGCACTGTTCTATCTCGATGTTTTGGCCGACACTGCCGCCGCCAGTGACGTGCCCGTCGCGGCGTACATAGTCTCTGGTGAATTCGCCATGATCGAAGCGGGCGCTGCAGCGGGCGTCTTCGATCGACGTGATGCGATCCTCGAAGCCCTCACCTCCGTCAGCCGTGCAGGTGCCGATGTCATTTGCACCTACTGGGCGATCGAGGCAGCGCATTGGCTGCGTGAAACTCGATGACGTTGCCCAACTATCCCGATGAGACACCACAGTCCTCGGCTTGGCAGGCCCGCGCCGAGCAGGTCATTCCCGGTGGTGTGAGTTCGCCAGTTCGGGCGTTTAAAGGTGTGGGCGGTACGCCTCGCTATTTCACTCGCGGATCTGGCGCCTGGGTTCATGATGTTGATGACCGCAGTTACGTCGACCTAGTCGGCTCGTGGGGCCCAATGATTCTGGGGCACGCCCATCCGGCGGTTGTTGCGGCAGTGACCGAACAAGTTGCGCTCTCGTCTTCATTCGGTGCGCCAGCGCCCCAAGAGACTCTCCTCGCCGAGGAGATTTGCAGCCGTGTGCCCGTCGCAGAACGAGTGCGGTTCGTTTCTTCCGGCACTGAGGCCGTGATGACTGCGGTGCGTCTTGCCCGCGCTGCCACCGGGCGTGACCTCATCGTCAAGTTCGCTGGTTGCTATCACGGCCACTCCGATGCACTTCTCGTACAGGCAGGTTCGGGAGTTGCGACCCTCGGTCTGCCTAACTCACCCGGTGTGACTGCAGGATCGGTTCAGGACACGATCGTGTTGCCCTACAACGACCTTCACGCGGTAGAGCAACTCTTTGCTGAACGTGGTCATCTCATCGCCGCAATTCTCACCGAAAGCGCAGCTGCAAACATGGGTGTGGTGCCGCCAGCAGACGGCTTTAATCTGTCGTTAACCCGCATCGCACACACCCATGGTGCGCTCCTCATTATCGATGAAGTGATGACCGGATTCCGCGTCTCGTCTGGTGGTTGGTGGGGTCTGAGCCAAGAGACCGGTGCAGATGCTCCAGACATCTTGACGTTTGGCAAAGTTATTGGTGGGGGTTATCCGCTTGCTGCGCTCGGCGGTCGCGCGTCCATTATGAATCAGCTTGCGCCACTCGGACCGGTCTACCAAGCGGGCACGCTCAGCGGAAACCCCGTAGCTGCAACTGCCGGCTTGGTGACCCTTCAGAATTGTGATGAGGGACTGTACGCGCACCTCGATGCAACGGCACAAGCGATCGGCGCAGGCGTTTCCGCTGAACTCACTCGCGCAGGCGTTCCACACTCATTGCAATACGCCGGCAACCTATTCAGCATTTTCTTCACCTCACACGTGGTGACAAATTATGCGGAAGCGACTACCCAAGACACGGACACCTTCGCGCGCTTCTTCCATGGCATGCTCCGTCACGGAGTTTCCCTGCCACCGTCAGCGTACGAAGCTTGGTTCGTGTCTGGTGCCCATGGTGACGCCGAGATTGAGCACGTCTTAGCTGCCGCGAAGGCCGCAATATCCGAACTCAACAGGTGAACCCTTCTGCACCGTGTTGTTCCAAGTCAGCCCACTGAATACCGGAGCGCCCTTCACCATTGTGGTTTTCGCGCTCCATATTTCGGTGACTTTGCCATCGACCGCAATAGCTTTGCGCCAACGTAATGGGGTCGCAGACTCCGAGGTAATACGGACGCTTGCACAGTAGCCAGAACCCCAGTCACTCGTGATAGAACGCTGTACCTTCAACGCTGATGTCGTGGGTGTAGGGCCGGGTGACGGATTGGGCCTGGGTGCGGGAGCCGGATCACTTTTGTCGAACTCGACATGGTGCCCAGCCATAACCGACCGCAGTACCGCCAACTTGTCAGCGTGCACCGTGGTCCAGTCATCCTTGAGAATTCCGCCGGTATCACCGGAATTTGGGTTCCATGCCCAATAGGTCCAACTAATGCCAGAGTCACTCAAGTAGTCGGCAAACTGCCGGAACCATTGGCCCTCGACACTAGCGGCGCTGACATTCTTCACACCAAACTCGCCCACCAGAACAGGCGCAGTGCGCGAATCGACGATATAGCCAAACCCCGCCTTCCATCGTTGTGCAAGTGTTGCGCTCATGTTCGGCGCGGCAAACCAGGGTTGCGCGAACACCTCGGGCCCGTATTCATGTGGTGAGTAGATGACGCGATCAGGTAGTGCCAAACGCACTGGCTGCGTCCGGACACCCTCGAGGTTCCCACCCCACCAGTGCCGCTCCAGCGTTCCACCTGCCACTGGAGCCTCGATACCTTCGATCACGAGGAGCATTTTCGGGTTTACCCGAAGTACCGCGTTTCCCGCTGCCTGCGCTGCCCGTCGCCAGTCATTAGGGCCACCAGTACCCCACGAAGCCGAACCATGGGGTTCATTCTTCAAATCGAACGCAATGACATTTTGCTGATCGACATAGCGAGCAGCGAGCTTCTTCCACATCGCAATCCAATCGGCTTCGGTGTATCCCGACTGGCCAAACCAGAGTGGATACATGTAGCCGTCATCCGCCTGGGAATGGTTATCGAGAATGACCATGAGGCCATGGCGAGCAGCTTCAACGATCACTGCATCAAGAACCTGAAGCGGAGTTTTCCCCTTTAAGTCCGCATTACGACCATTGGCAAAGTCGATACCACTGGTCGTCGATGACTCCAACGACTCAAGAGAAAATGGCAGGCGCACGGTGTTAAACCCAAGACCAGCAATCTGCTTCAACATGTCCTTGTAATCCCGCGTCCAAAGACCATGCGGCGCGTGGGTGCTCGTCTCCATGCCAAACCAATTCACACCTTGGAGCACGACGGTATTGCCGCCGCTGTCCTTGATGTCGCTACCGTCAATGTGCAGCGGCAGCGTAGCTTGAACAGCAGTTGAAACAGGTGCATCAAGGACGACATCCGAGCATGCGTAGAAGGCCTCGTCCGAGTCACTTCGCTGCCAGATGGTGTACATAATCTGGCGTCCTTGTCGCTGCGGCAGTGAAGTACGAATAACTGTCTCTCGAGCAGCGGCACGTGGACCAGAGTCGTGGACGAGTTGTAGGTCGCTCCACTTCAACGGCTTCTTCGAATCAAAACCTGGCTTGGTCAAGTAGATCCGGTAATAGGCGGTGGCGTGTGGCGCAGTTGAAGTCCACTTCAAGGTGAACTTGCCCTTGGCATCCGGTGTGAGGCGAGTCATCGGCCACCGGGTGCTCGGTGCGTCAAAGGCTGAGTACTTCTCCCGTCCAGCGCTGCAGAGCTTGCCATCCGGGATCAGGAGGCGATGGCGACCAGCTGCATTAGGGATATTGACCTCTGTCCAGTCATATAGGGCCTGAGGATTCTCCTGCCAGGCGCGCTCGCAAGCCGGATTGGTCGGTCGCTCGTAGCACGCGTAGATGCGTGAAGTTGGCGAGCTCATGGATCCGTGTGCTGACGCTGGTGCGGCAGCCACGATGCCACCAGCAAAGACGAGCGCCGAGAGGGCACTTCCGGTTAGTACTCGAACACTTCGGTGCTTCGTAAAGGTAAACATGTATTTGACAGTAAGTAGTCCGCACCTTGCGTTGCGCGCCGAAAGCGCCCAAGCGTCCGTTATTTGCTCATTCCTTACCTTTATACCCCCTGGGGTACGCGCCTCAGGAGGAGTCCTCCGCTTGTTGCGAATCCCGAGCGGCTCCTCCCACTAGTCTTTCGAGGTGAACGAGCGAGCCCTGCGTCCAGATCGGCGCACTGAGATCCTTACGAAGGCTGCCGAACTTTTCGCTCACAGCGGCTTTCATGGGGTATCCATTGACGATCTTGGTGCCGCGGTTGGGCTCACCGGGCCAGCGCTATATCGCTACTTCCCCGGCAAAGAGGCGATTCTTTCCGCGATGCTGATCGACATCAGCGAGCGGCTCCTCGCCGGTGGCGAGCAGCGCGTGGCAGCCCACGAAGCTCCCCGCAATGCCTTGTCAGCCCTCGTGGACTTCCAAGTCGATTTTGCTCTCGATAACACCGATTTGATCAATGTGCAGATGCGTGATCTGGCCGCGATGCCCGAGTCTGAGCAGCGCATTGTCCGTCGACTTCAGGCAAAGTACGTGAGCCTTTGGACGGATGCCCTCATGGAAATCCGCCCCATTGATCGCGACGAAGCGCGTGCGGCTGCTCAGGCCACGTTCGGACTCATTAACTCCACGCCACACAGCGCGTGGCTGTCCCGTCCCGATATGGCCCGCCTCCTCCAGGGCATGGCCCTTGCGGCGCTTGCCATAACGCCAACACCCGAGTAAAGTGAACGCTCGTTAACTCTTTTGGGTTTCGAGGAGGTCCCGTGCTGCGTTCGATTGTGAATCGCACCTCGCCCGAGTGGGCAGAGCGCGTCGCTGCCAATCAGGAGTTGCTGGCTGAGTTGCACCTGCGACTTGACCGCGCTGCCCTTGGTGGGCCAGAGAGCTCTCGGCAGCGCCACGTCGACCGCGGCAAGCTTCTGCCCCGTGACCGCGTCGAGCAACTCCTCGACGAAGGCACAGCGTTCCTCGAGTTCTCGCCACTCGCAGCTGAGGACATGTACGACGGCGATGCTCCGTCAGCTGGAATCATCACCGGCATCGGGCGCGTTGCTGGTCGCACGTGCGTCATCGTGGCCAATGACGCCACTGTCAAGGGGGGCACCTACTACCCCATCACGGTGAAGAAGCATCTGCGCGCGCAGACGATCGCTCAGGAAAATCGCCTCCCCTGCATCTATCTCGTTGACTCTGGCGGCGCATTCCTCCCTATGCAGGATGAGGTGTTCCCCGACATCGGCCACTTCGGCCGTATCTTCTATAACCAAGCGCAGATGTCATCTATGGGAATTCCGCAGATCGCGTCTGTCATGGGCTCCTGCACCGCTGGCGGCGCTTACGTACCTGCCATGAGCGATGAGGCAGTGATCGTTCGCGATCAGGGCACAATTTTCCTTGGCGGTCCACCACTCGTAAAAGCCGCAACAGGCGAGATCGTCACACCGGAAGATCTCGGTGGTGGCGCACTTCATTCACGCACCTCCGGCGTCACCGATCACCTCGCCGACGACGACGCTCATGCTCTGCGAATCGTGCGTGACATCGTGGCGACTCTTCCCGAGGATGCTCCACCGGTGTGGGACGTACAGGAGACTCGTGAACCGTTGTATTCAACGGAAGACATCCCCGGCATCGTTCCCCCCGATTCACGTACGCCCTATGACGTACGTGAGGTCATCGCGCGCATCGTCGACGGCAGCGACTTCACTGAGTTCAAGGCCGAGTACGGCACGACAATTGTGACTGGCTTCGCCCATATTTATGGACATCCCGTAGGCATCATTGCCAATAACGGCATCTTATTCTCCGAGTCCGCCGTGAAGGCAGCACACTTCATCGAACTATGCGACCAACGCAAGACTCCTTTAGTGTTCTTGCAAAACATCTCTGGCTTTATGGTGGGGCGCGACTACGAAGCAGGTGGCATCGCCAAGAACGGCGCGAAAATGGTCACTGCAGTTGCAACAGCGCGCGTGCCGAAGTTCACCGTCGTCATCGGCGGCTCCTACGGGGCCGGCAACTACTCCATGTGTGGTCGTGCCTACGCACCACGTTTTCTATGGATGTGGCCTAACTCCCGCATCTCGGTGATGGGCGGCGAGCAGGCAGCTTCGGTGCTGGCGACCGTGCGTCGTGATCAGTACGAAGCACGCGGAGAGAACTGGCCGGTGGAAGACGAAGAGAAGTTCAAGTCACCAATCCGCGACGACTATGAGACAAAGGGAAGTCCCTACTTCTCGACCGCGAGACTTTGGGATGACGGCGTCATCGATCCTCGCGACACCCGACGCGTGCTTGGCCTAGCGCTTTCGGCCGCCTCGCACGCGCCGCTGCCCCCCGTAAACTACGGAATATTCCGGATGTGACCTGATGTTTGACACCGTTCTTATTGCTAATCGTGGCGAGATCGCCTCTCGCGTCATCCGTACGTTGCGTGCGATGGGTATCACCTCTGTCGCGGTCTATAGCGATGCTGATGCCGATGCTCCCTTCGTGCGAGAGGCCGATGTTGCTGTTCGTATCGGTCCTGCAGTAGCGGCAGAGAGCTACCTGCGCATCGATCGCATCATCGAAGCCGCGCTACAGACCGGAGCACAGGCGCTGCATCCGGGCTACGGCTTCCTCGCGGAGAATCTCGACCTTGCTGAAGCTTGTGCGGCTGCCGGCATCACTTTCATCGGACCACCCGTCGGCGCAATGATTGCAATGGCCGACAAGATCCGGGCCAAGGTCACCGCGGTGGAAGCCAATGTCCCAGTAGTGCCGGGCCGACACGATGCAGACATGTCTGATGAACAGGTCGCTGCGGCCGTCAAGGAGATCGGATTGCCCGCTCTACTGAAGCCCTCCGCTGGGGGCGGAGGCAAGGGCATGCACATCATCACCGACTTCGCGCAGGTCGATGAAGCCATTGCCTCTGCTCGTCGTGAAGCACGGGCCTCGTTTGGAGACGACACACTTCTGGTCGAACGTTATGTGAATACACCACGCCACATCGAGGTACAGATCATTGCCGACACACATGGCAATGTTCTCCATCTAGGTGAACGTGAGTGCAGCCTGCAACGCCGCCACCAAAAGGTGATTGAAGAAGCCCCTTCGCCGCTGCTGGATGCACACACCCGTGCCTTGATCTGTGACTCCGCTGTGCGATTGGCTAAAGCCGTAGGTTACGTCGGTGCTGGCACTGTCGAATATGTCGTGCCATCTGATGCTCCGCAGGATTTCGCTTTCCTCGAGATGAACACACGACTACAGGTCGAACATCCCGTCACCGAACTTGTCACTGGTGTCGACATCGTCGAGTGCCAGATTCGCGTGGCGGCTGGGGAATCTCTGTCATTCACCCAGGCGGAGGTGGTCACAACCGGTCACGCAGTCGAAGCACGGATCTACGCCGAAGACGCAGATCGAGGATTCCTCCCCACTGGCGGGGAGATTCTCACGTGGGCACCACCAGCAGGCACTCGCGTTGACTCCGGAATCGTGAGTGGATCAGTAGTGGGGTCGTCGTATGACCCCATGCTCGCCAAGGTGATCTCGTGGGCTCCTGATCGGGTGGCCGCCATCGAATCGCTCCGCGATGCTCTCGCACGCACTGCGTGTCTTGGTATCACCACGAACATCAGTTTCCTGCGCCGAGTTCTCTCCCTAGAGTCAGTCCGTACAGGTGTAATCGACACCGGACTTCTTGGACGTCTCGACGCACCGGCACCTACAGTTCCTAGCGAATTGCTCGTTGCGGCCGCACTCATCAGGCTTAACGCTATGCGTGACACTGGCCCCTGGGATGGCGCGTGGCGACTTGGTGGCTATCCCGCCCTCCACATTGATGTCCAAGCTCTTCACGAGGAGTCGGTATCAGTCGAGATCACCGGCACTGTGGCACATGCTCACGTGCGCATCGACGATCTGGAGTTCGAAACCGGAGCAAGCATCGTTGATGATCTCCTCACACTGACCACAAATGGCGTTACTTCTCAGGTGCGCTTCGCGCAGGGAGATGCTCTCTGGTTGCACAGCATCCGCTGGGGCAACTGGGCGGTCAAAACCTCTCTCCCGCGTGATCGTGCACTTCGCAGCGGGGGCGGCAGCGGCCACGGCGTCGGCCCATGGATCGCGCGCAGTCCGATGCCTGGTGCTGTAGCAAATGTTCCGGTCGTGGTGGGCCAGGAAGTAGCCGCTGGAGAAGCTGTCGTGGCCGTAGAAGCGATGAAGATGGAACATACGTTGCGTTCTCCGGGGCGTGGCATCGTCACAGAAATTCGCGTTGCGGTGGGTCAGCAGGTCAAGCTCGATGAGGACCTCGTGATTGTTGACTTGATCAAGGCGGAGGAGTGAGCGCACGCGAAGTGGGCTTACCCATGACCATCTCAACTGATGGACTGCCTGCCGCTGTCACTATCTGGGAGGTCGGTGCACGCGACGGCCTCCAGAATGAAAAGACCGTTGTACCTACCGAAATCAAGGTTGAATTCATCGAGCGCCTGGCCACCGTCGGCCTACCAATCGTGGAGGCCACTTCATTTGTGCGGCCAGAGTGGGTTCCGCAGCTCGCAGATGCAGCAGAAGTCATGACGACCCTTGCTCGACGTGACGGCGTGCGCTATCCGGTACTCGTCCCCAATGAGCGCGGCCTTGACCGAGCCCTTGAGTGCGGAGCCACCGATATTGCAGTGTTCGGCAGCGCTACCGAAACTTTTGCTCAGAAGAACCTCAACCGCTCCTACGACGAACAGTGGTCGATGTTCGAACCGACTGTTGCGAAGGCGCGTGCTGCAGGAATCCCGGTGCGCGGCTATCTCTCCATGTGTTTCGGAGATCCTTGGGAGGGTGCAGTCGCACCTGAACGCGTAGCTGACGCTGCAGTGCACCTGCGCGACATGGGTTGTACTGAATTGAGTCTCGGCGACACTATTGGCGTCGCAACTGCCGGACATGTCGAGGCAGTCATTCGCGCGCTAATTGCCAAGGACATCGATGTCAGCACAGTGGGCGTGCACTTCCATGACACCTACGGTCAGGCGCTCGCCAACACGCTCGCTGCTCTGCGGTGTGGTGTAACCACGGTCGACTCCTCTGCGGGAGGCCTCGGTGGTTGTCCATACGCCAAGTCCGCAACCGGCAATCTCGCCACCGAGGATCTTGTATGGATGCTCAACGGCCTTGGCATCTCGACTGGCGTTGATCTTGACGCACTCGCTGCGACTAGCGCTTGGATGGCCGAGCAACTTGGCCGCCCGAGCCCTTCGCGCGTTGTACGTGCACTCACCGGAACCATCTAGAGGAGTTCCACCATGGACCATCGTTTGTCGTCTGAGTACTCCGACCTTCGCGCGGTGGTGGAGCAGTTTGCGCATGACGTGGTCGCTCCCGTTGCGGCAGAAAATTATGAGAACCACTCTTTCCCCTACGACATCGTGAAGCAGATGGGTGAGATGGGACTCTTCGGGCTGCCTTTCTCCGAGGAATACGGCGGCATGGGTGGCGACTACTTCGCGCTGTGCATCGTTTTAGAAGAACTCGCCCGAGTCGACTCCTCCGTAGCGATCACCCTCGAAGCAGCCGTGTCTCTGGGAGCCATGCCGATCTACCTCTTCGGGACAAATGAGCAAAAGCGCGAATGGCTTCCCAAACTCACCAGCGGGTCGATGCTCGGTGCCTTCGGACTTACCGAACCTGGTGGCGGCACCGACGCAGGAGCAGCCCGCACAACTGCCCAGATCGAGGGTGATGAGTGGGTGATCAACGGGTCCAAGGCTTTCATCACCAACTCCGGCACCGATATCACCGGTCTCATCACAGTCATGGCTGTAACCGGCACAAAGGACGACGGCTCTAAGGAACTCTCCACGATCATCGTCCCGGCCCATACTCCCGGTCTTACTGTTGCGCCCGCGTACTCCAAGGTCGGCTGGAACGCATCGGACACGCACGCGCTCTTCTTCGACAACGTACGCGTCCCGCGTGCAAATCTTCTGGGTGAACGTGGTCGCGGGTACGCACAGTTCCTGCACATTCTCGATGAGGGCCGCATCGCTATTGCCGCCCTCGCCACTGGCCTCGCCCAAGGATGTATTGACGAATGCGTGCGCTACTCACACGAACGCCAGGCATTCGGTCAAGACATTGGCAAGTTCCAAGCTGTGGCATTCATGATCGCCGACATGGAAGTGCGTGCCCACACAGCGCGTCTTGCCTACTATGACGCGGGTTCGCGCATGCTTGCTGGTGAGCCCTTCAAGCGCCAAGCGGCCATCGCCAAACTACATTCATCTGACGCCGCCGTCACTAACGCACGCTGGGCCACTCAAGTCTTTGGTGGCTACGGCTACATGAACGAATACGCGGTCGCCCGCTTCTGGCGTGACTCCAAGATCCTCGAGATCGGGGAAGGCACCAACGAGGTCCAACGCATGCTGATCGCCCGCGACCTCGGGATCTAACCAACGACAAAAAGTCGCAGTACACGGACCTGAATAACTCCTCCGGAGACTTTCCAGTTATGGGTGGGCCGGAATAGTCCGTAGGAGACGTAAAGGCCGAAGGACTAAATCCTGTAAGGATTTACGTCCGGCAGGCCCAAGTCTCCGGAGGAGCTATTCCGGCACAACGACATGGGCCCCAGAGAGTTCAGTCGTCTACCCCACGGGCAACCAGCGCGTCGCCTAGGCGCTCGGCGTAGCCGACTGTCCGGATAACCACGGGAGTCACATACGCCCGCACGCTTCGCTCCATCCCACGCGCCCGCCGGGTATCTCGGACATCGTGCACGAGGCCGTTGATCACCGGCACCACTCGAATCGTGAGCGTCAGTAGTAGTGCTACACGTTCGGGATCCACGCGCACGTATCGCAGCGGTTGGATAGCCCGCTCAATAACCGCCAGTAGGTCGGTTGTGCGAGTTGTGAGGCTCACTAGGCCAGCGGCTGCCACAGCGAGGACAAGAGTGCCCACCACGATAACGGCGGACTGCCATCCGGCTAGCCACCATTGGAATGGGAAAAGCAGAATGACGATCCACTTCATCGGCCAAATCTGCTGGAGCATTATTACTGGCGTGTAGGCCGCAATCGCGTAGAGGAGAACGACGAAGATTAGGCCGACTCCCATGGTGACAGGTAAACGAAATACCAAAAGAAGGGTCGTAAACACAAGCAGGCCAAGGAGTTTTGCCCCTGCCGGGGAGCGGTGCAGGAGCGAATCTCCCGCTCGATACACGCCGATCACGACATGAGTCTTCGGTAGTACTCCACGGACTCCGCGGCATCTCCATCAGCCACGAGCTGGCCATCCGCCATCACAAGCACACGTTCACAACTAAGCACGAGGTCAAGATCATGAGTGACAAGAACGATCTGTTGAGAGAGCCCACTCAGCAATTCGGCAAGGCGCCGAGTGTTGCGCATATCCAGTAGCGTCGTTGGCTCATCGCACACCAAGATGCTCGGCTCAGTCACCAGAATCGATGCCATCGCAAGAAGCTGCTTCTGCCCACTGGAGAGGTGGTGCGCCGGGTGATCGGCGTATCCCGGAAGTCCCACCATCTCTAGAGCACTTGCGACTCGTGCGGCAACTTCATCCTTGTGGAGCGACAGACGCCGCAGCGAAAATGCGATGTCCTCTCCGACGGTCGGCATGACGATTTGAGCGTCTGGGTCTGAGAAGAGAAAGGACACCTTGCGTCGTACCTCAGCACCGTGGCGGGCTGGTTCAAGGTCATCGACAATCACTCGGCCGCTTGTGGGGTGCACAAGACCATTGATCATTCGAGCGAGGGTTGACTTTCCGGAACCGTTCGATCCGATGATTCCCACTCTAGATTCACGCAAATCAACGCTGACTCCTGAGATCACTACTCGTTCGCCAAATTGATGTCCGACTTCTTCAAAACGAATGCTGCTCATGCGTCCACCCGCTCCACAAGGAGGGCCAGCCCTTGACCGCCACCAACGGCGCACGCGGCAAGTCCATAGCGTGGCGAAGGCGTGATGCCCCCTCGAAGGAGTTCGGTAAAGAGTCGCACCACGACCATGGCGCCCGACGCTCCCCAAGGGTGGCCAAGCGCGATCGCCCCTCCCAGCGGAGCTATTCGATGGGCATCACGGCCGAGCGGATCCAAGCCGAGTGCATCTGTCACCGCCAAAACTTGCGCGGCAAACGCCTCCACGATCTCGATCGCACCAACCTGATCAAGCGCGATGCCGCAGCGGTCGAGTAGTTGCTCGATCGCAGGAACAGGACCGATGCCAGGTGTACGCGGATCGACGCCGACGGCCGTCCAACCCAGAATTCGCAGGCCCGAGAGACCTCGCTCCGCCCGTAACCACTCCGGAACGATGGCAACAACGGCAGCGCCGTCACTCACCCCGCACGAGTTGCCTGCCGTCACAGTTCCGTTTTCAGTGAATGCAGCAGGCATCCGGGCGAGCACGTTCGCGACGAGCTTCCGTGGGCGTTGATCAATCAATTGATTGCCCACAGCAACAATCTCCGGTGCCACAATTTGTGTGGCTCGAAGCGCATTTTCGTGAGAGCGCATCGCGAGAGCATCCTGCCGCTCCCTGCTGATAGCGAAGTTTTCTGCCACCATCTCCGCTGCCGGTCCCATGTCTGGATCACCAATGTCGCTTGGCGCGAATGCGGCACGGCCCGGGGACGCATTCGTGCAACTTTCTGCCCCGCCAGCAAGTACTACAGTTGCGGCTCCCGAGGCAACGAGAGCTGCAGCAACTTGAATTGCCGCCAATCCACTCCCACACTGGCGATCAACTGTCATGCCAGGCGCGTCTACTCCCAATTGCGCCTGGAGTGCGGCAACGCGAGCAATATTTCCGCCTGGTCCTCTGGCTACGCCGATCACTACGTCATCGACCTGCGACATATGCAGTTCGTCGGCGACAGCAGAGAGAACAGGCGCAAGCAGATCGACAACAGTGAAATCTCGAAAGGCTTTGCCAGCCGTACCGATCGCTGTTCGCCGAGCGGCTACCACCACCGGAGTGAGATTCATGATGACGCTGCCAGTCGTCGAACGGCTCCTCGATCGACTTTGCCGCTTTCGGTACGTGGCAGGGCCTCCACGCGGATCCATCGTCGCGGTCTGGCCGGTCCGGGGAGAGCATCAGCCGCCATGCGCAGCGTGGCGTCATCAAAGTTTCCTACGACCACCGCAACCAAAATCTCGCCAAATCGCGGATGCTCGACGCCAGTCACAGCCACCTCCGCCGTGCATAAAGATTTTCGGACCGCGTGCTCAACATCATCTGTCACGACAGTGTGTCCGCCGACCGTCACCGCACTGTCACCGCGCCCCTGAACGATCAAGTTGCCATTTTCCATCGACCCTAAGTCACCGACTGATGCCCAACTATCGCGCCACAGCGCTGGGCCCGGCGCTTCGTCTCCGCCAGCGAAGACATATCGGTCTGCGAGATAGGGCGATCGCACCCAGATGACGGAGTCTTGGATGGCAATCTCGACACTTGGAAACGCTCTTAGTTCCTCTTCAGGATTGGTACGAGAGCCGACGAACGATAGTTCTGCCGCACCGTAATATTCAAGAATCTCGACACCAGTGCCGTGAGCGAGATCCCACACCTGTGGTGGCAATCGGTCACCGGCGACAACCAGCAGCCGTAGACGAGGGAAGTCCGCAATGTTTTCGAGGATTTCTATAGCGATAGCTGGCACGGTGTGCGCGATAGTTGCGGTTGCACCCGACATATCTGATAGCAATAATTCGGCACCTACTGCGTCAGTGTGAATTGCACCGTAGAGAAATAGTGTGGAAGTCAACGGACCCGGAATCCACACAGAATCATTAGACGTGAGGCCCATAAGCTCCGCTAGCGGCGCGAAACTTGTGGTCCACGATTCGTGGCTGCGCAAGATGCCACGCGATGGGCCGGTAGATCCGGACGTATACAAAACAATCTCATGCTGTTTCAACTGCTCACTGATCTCAGCGACGCCGAGGATTCCCGCAGGCGGCGGAACTATGCAGGGTGTCCCATCTGCGAGGCTGCTAAGGACATCACTGAGGATCGCCCGATCCGAGCCACAGGCGATCCGTGCTGTCATGGCTGTCGGTTCCGCAACGGTGACAGCATCTGCGGATAGGCGCGATGTACGCCTGCTGCGACAACCGTCGCAATGATCACTTTGACGACGTCACCGGGCAAGAACCATGCTGCTGATGCGAGTGCTGCAATGCCGGTGCCGAGTTTGAGCACCAACACGGGCACTCCGATGAGATACACCACGCCGATGCCACCCACGATGTTCGCGATCCCGGTCCACCAGATCGAATAGCGGGGTAGGCGAGCCTGAACCAACAAGCCGATAACTGCTGCTCCGAAAATCCAGCCGATGAGGTAACCAACGCTCGGGCCTGCGAACACAGCTAGTCCACCTCGGCCACCCGCGAGCAACGGCAGCCCGACCGCCACAAGTACGAGAAACACGATGACAGCGAGTGCTCCACGCTTCCAGCCGAGAATCGCCCCAGCCAGCATCACGCCCAAGGTCTGTAGCGTGATGGGAACTGGGCCGCCAAAGGCGTACAGAGTTCCCGGAAGTCCCAATACCGCGATCAACGCGGCAAATGCGGCAACCAGAGCTAGATCGCGGGCCCCCAGAAAACTACTCGACTTAGTCGAGGTCACAGGTGGTGACTGCAAAGGGGACTGCGCACTCATGGGACTTCCAAACTGACGACGACGTATTAAGGACGCGTACGCGCCTCTTCGTCGGTCACCACCATCAATGTGCCGTCGTTGTTGCCGGTGAAGAGGTCGCTGAACGTATCGGGCAGACTATCGAATCCGCTACGCACGTCCTCACGGTGGACCATCTTGCCGGAACGGATCCACTCGAGGATTTGACGTGTTCCCTCGGGAATCTGCTCTTCAAAGTCACCGAGCAGGAACCCCTCCGCCCGAACACTTCCGTAGATGAGTCGCATCATGTTCCGCGGACCGGGAACAGGTACGCCGTCGTTGTATCCAGCGATCTGTCCGCAGAGGACGATCGTGGCGAATTTGGCGACGTTCTCCACCACTGCCTGAAGCATGTCGCCACCGACATTGTCGAAGAAGAAGTTCACACCCTCGGGCGCAATCTCGCGAAGAGTCTTCTCCACGTCCTGGGTCTTGTAGTTGATCGCAACATCAAATCCGAGTTCGGAGACCAACCGATCACACTTTTCCTGCGACCCAGCGATGCCCACAGTGCGGCAACCTAGGATTTTCAGAATCTGACCAGCAATGGAGCCGGTAGACCCAGCTGCTCCCGAGACCACCGCTAGGTCGCCGGCCTTGGGTCGCCCTACCTGGGTGACGCCCATATAGGCAGTGAGAGCGTTCATACCCACCGGCCCCTGCGCTTCAACGAGTGAGAGCTCGTCGAGCACTGGACGAACGGGCCACACGTCTGCGTTCAGGATCGTGTAGTCCTCCCACGCGGTGATCGCAGTCACGCGCTGGCCCTCAGCAAACCGTGGGTTATTGGACTTCACCACTACGCCCGCAGAAGTCGCGAGCATCGGATTGCCGATGCCCACAGTGGGATAAAAGCTATTTGATGCTGGATCCATCCAGTTACGCATCGTAGGCGCGTGCAAGAACAACTGGTTGCGAATGAGTACGTGACCCGGAGCCAAGTTCGACGCATCAGGAATCTTGGATTCGCGGTACTCGAAGTCCTCTCGCACGGCCTTATCTGTTGGTCGGCGAGCCAAGAGCCACTGACGGTTCACGCTCATTCACAATCTCCTATTAGATCGGGCAAGCAACGGTCTCGAGCTGCAAAATTGCAAGCATGCGCCCGAATCCGATGAATTGTCCCGTCATCATGGCCAGCTCAAGAAATCCTTCGTCACCGAAGGTCTGGCGCCAGAGCTTCACGTCTTCATCTGTGATGTTGTGGTGATCAAGAGCCATGCGCTCGGCGTAGTTCAGCGCAATACGCTCCTGCTCGCTCAGTGTTGACAGCCCAGACTCATCGACGCCGAGGGCGCCGAAGGCCTCACTCTCCGAAACTGTGTCCAAAGCAAGTCGGGCTGCGGCGCACGTGTTGCAACCGTTGAGCGTTGCAATGTGCAGGCGCACCAGTTCCTTTAGGCGAGCGGGGAGTACACCATTCTGGGTGTGCCATGGGTAGTAGAAGGAGAGGTAGTCCTCCAGCAAACGCGGCTGTCCAGCAAACGCGCGCGCGACATTCTCCGTCGCCCAGTCACCCGGACGGGCACCATCGTGCATACCGCGCAGGAAGGGATCGAGCACATCAACTTCGGGAAGCGGAATACGAGACATGAGTCCTCCTAGAGTGTGGGCAGTTCGGTGTTCATGAGTGCATAGTCGTCTACGCGGGCGTAGAAGTACGGCGCAAAACTTGCCGCCGGGATCTTGGCTACGGAGCGGGCCTCAGCAATCAGATCGCCTTCTTGCCAGAAAGCATCACGCACTTCGCCGAGGGGGATGCTGCCCAACGGATCGTGTTCGGTGCTCTCCAACTTGATCTTGCCGGTGCCACCTAGGTACGTGTCAAAGTGCACGTCGAAGTCAGCAACGGTCAAAGTCGCATCATCCTCGAGGCCCACACCGTTAGTAGCGGGCTGCGCCTTGATGTTGAAGTTGACGCCGCGGGCATCAGTGACGCCACGATCCTCAGTGAGATCGACTTCCAAGGTGATGATGCGCTTGCCGAAGCGATCGACGAATCCGCTCGCCTTCTTGTGCCACTTGTGCACACGGCTCTGAGCTAGCTTCTTAGGCTCGCCAAAAACTTCGCGGCCGTAGAGGATCGCGGAGTCGATGTCCATGTACATGGCGATGACGTACTCGCCCTCGATGTCGCCGAAG
>Ga0164295_10001832_pt1 | contig 17637 bp, 9 predicted proteins | sample GEODES006metaG_FD_111798 | JGI IMG/M metagenome (GOLD analysis project Ga0164295, IMG submission 111798) | Oligotrophic lake water microbial communities from Sparkling Lake, Wisconsin, USA - GEODES006 metaG | ecosystem: Environmental > Aquatic > Freshwater > Lake | place: USA: Sparkling Lake... | reverse complement strand
TGGGGAGGTTTTCAAGCACCATCGGGCGGGCCGCTTGAAATCATGGACAAAATGGTGGCAGCCATGGATGCTGCACTCAACAGCGCCCCCGTAACCGAGAGGCTCCAAGCCTCTGTCATGAAAGAAGACTGATGAGCAACCTCATCCTGACCCCAGGCGCCTTGTTGCGCCAACAAGTGCAGGCGCGGCGCGGGATGCTGGTTGCTGGCGCCGCCAATGCTTTGGCGGCCCGGTTGATTGAGCAGCTCGGGTTTGAAGCGCTGTATTTGAGCGGTGCTGGTATCACCAACAGTTTTTATGGCATTCCCGATCTGGGCTTTATCGGTTTAAGCGACTTGGCGCAGCACACGGCGGCGGTGCGAGACGCTGTGCAACTGCCCATCATCGTCGATGCCGATACTGGCTTTGGCAATGCCTTGAATGTGCAGCGCACAGTGCGCACGCTGGAGCGAGCCGGTGCCAATGCGATTCAACTCGAAGACCAAGTCATGCCCAAGAAGTGCGGGCATTTTTCAGGCAAATCTGTCATCAGCAAAGATGAAATGCTGGGAAAAATCAAGGCCGCTGCAGATGCACGCTGCAGCCCGGACTTTCTCATCATTGCCCGAACCGATGCGCGAGCGATTTACGGTCTTGACGATGCCCTGGAACGAGCGCACGCCTATGCGCAGCAAGGTGCAGACATCACGTTTGTTGAAGCGCCAGAGAGCCGTCAAGAGTTGCAGCGCATCAGCACCGAACTGCCCTGTCCTCAAGTGGTGAATGTGGTGATTGGCGGCAAGACACCTGGCCTGAAAGCCAGCGAGTTCGGGCACATGGGTTTTGGCGTGGTGCTGTATGCGAATGCCGCGCTTCAAGGGGCTATTCGTGGCATGACCCAAGCACTGACCTATCTGAAGAATCATGGCGAGTTGCCAGAAAACCCCGACTTGGTAGCAACATTTGCAGAGCGTCAATCGCTGGTCCAAAAGGACCGTTTTGATGCACTTGAAAAGCGCTACACCTGAGCTATTTGGGCCACAGCACCCACAACCGCAAGGGCTGCTTCAGTCGCCCTGCAAGTTCTCCGGCCTCCGGGCCGGAGCCTGCAAAGTAGTCTGCCCTGACGCCCCCCACAATGGCGCTTCCTGTATCTTGCGCCATCACCAATTTTTGCAGTTGGATTTGGGGGCCGTTTGAAACCAACCACACGGGCGTGCCAAAGGGAATACTGCCCGGATCGACGGCAATCGAGCGACCGGCTGTCAGGGGTACGCCTTGAGCGCCTTTGGGGCCCAGTTCAGCTGCTGCGCCAGCCAAAGACTCTTCTTTGAAAAAAACCATGCGTGGGTTCTTCCATAAAAGTTCGTTGAGACGTTGGGGGTTCTGAGCAATCCAAGCTTTGATGCCTGGCCAGGTTGCATCCCGCGTCAAGCCTTGCTCGAGCAACCAAGAGCCAATGCTTTTATACGGCTGGTCGTTGGTGCCAGCGAATGCGAGTCGCAGCATGCGGACTTGACCATTCGCCTCCATCACCCGCACGCGGCCTGAGCCTTGAATTTGCAACACCATCGCATCAACCGGGTCGGACAAGTAAACGAGCTCTTTGCCGTTAAGCGCTTTGCGGGCTTGGGGGTTGCGCTCCATTTCTTCGCGGGTGAACCAGGGTTTGCGTTGGCCCAGCCCATGGGGGAGTGCATAAATAGGCACATTAAAGCCGGGGCGTACATGGCGTGAGGCATCGAAAACAGGCTCGTAATAACTGGTCAACAGGCCTTCAGCTTGGCCTTGCAAGGTTTCCACTCTGTAAGGCTGAAAAAGTTGCTCCAGCCATTGTTTTTGCGCATGCTGTTCAGCATCATTCAGTCGTTGGGCCTGGGCGCACAAAGCCACTGTTGATGTTGTGGTGCGTTGACAACTTTTGACCCATGCGGCCCAGGCTTCTTGCAAGGCATCTTGTGGCCAGCCAGGTAACTCGGACCATGGCGACGGGATCCAGCGACTTTTGGCTTGCGTGATGGGGGGCGGCAGTCGTGACGGGCTGGTGGACAGCGCTTGTTCGGCTGTCACTTCAGCAGAGGGGGCTGGGGCGGGTGCTGTGGAGTGTGTCGAGGTCATTCTCGGGGTAGGCGACGGGCTGTGTGCCGGGGTCAGCCATCCACAAGCACTCAAGTTTCCTACAATCAGCACAAACGCCAAGTTGAAAAGGCGAATGCTTGGTATGCAAGGGAGTCGGATCATGATTGCGTTGTTGTTGGAAGCCCTGTTGGCGTTGGCCATTTTGATTTTCATTGTGTGGTGGACCATGTTCTCGGGCCGAAAAGGGGGTGAAGTTTCGCCCCCACCTGAGGCGCTACCAGAGCCGACGGACGCCAAGGTATTGCCGCATACCAAGGAATAATCGGCATTCACACCTCGCGCAATAAGTTAGCCAACTCAACCGCCGACTTCACATTCATTTTGTCAAAAACACGCGAACGATGCACTTCCACTGTGCGCACGCTGATATCGAGTTGATCGGCAATCAGCTTATTGGGCAAGCCTTCAATCACGAGCCGCAGCACATCGCGTTCACGGTCTGTCAATTCGCTCAGACGGGTTTGAAGTTCTGAATGAATGTGTCGCTCATCCATCCGTATTTTCGACAGAGCCAAGGCTTGCTCGATCCTGTCAACCAAGAGGTTGTCGGAAAACGGTTTTTCACAAAAATCAAAAGCCCCGCGTTTGACCGTGTCCACGGCCGTGGGAACGTCGGCATGTCCCGTCAAAAAAATCACAGGCCAGGCCCGCGCCAAACCTGAGGCAATCAGCTTTTCAAACAGCGCCAGACCACTTTGACCCGGCATGCGCACATCCAATAAAATGCAGCCCGCTTGCATGGGCAAGCCATTCATCAAAGATGATGGATGGGCTTTTAGCATGGCCTCAAAAGCATCGGCACTTTCAAAAGACTCGCTGATCAGGTGGCGCGAGCGCAGCAACCAAGCCATTCCCTCTCGCACGATGGCATCGTCATCAACAATGAACACAGTGGCATTGACAGTCGGTTGCATGTTGTGATTCTAGTGAGTCTCACGCAGGGACGGCACGGGCAAAGTGAAGCGAAAAACGGTGCCTCGGGGGATGTGGGCATCAAATGCCAAATGACCGCCATGTTGTTCGATTACCGTGCGGCACAAGCTCAAGCCCAAGCCCATGCCCTCTGGCTTGGTGGTAAAGAAAGGGGTGAACAATTGACTGGCAACTTCTTCAGAAATGCCACAGCCCAGGTCGGCAACTGAAAACTCGACCCATTGCTTGTTTTCATTGGAGGCAGCCCGCCGCACCTGGATGAGCAAGCGCCGGTCAGCGCAATCGGGCCCGTCCATGGCCTGCATGCCGTTGCGAGCCAAATTCAGCAGCACCTGCTCGACCATGGTGCGATCACACCAAACGGTGTTCAGTTTATCGTCGAGTTTGGTGATCACTCTGACTTGAAGTTTACGCGCTTGCAAATTAACCAAGGGCATGATGGCGTCGATCAAAGCCTTGGGACTGACGGATTCTCGGTCTTGATCTCGGCGACGCACAAAGTCGTGCACGCTGTTGATGATCTTGCCGGCCCGACCCGCTTGTTCTGCGATGCGTCCCAGTGCAAGGTTCAAGTCCACCAGGGTTTGTGCTGCGGTTTCAACCTGTTGCGCCCTGATTAAATTCAAGGAACCGGTGGCATAGCTGGCAATCGCAGCCAAGGGCTGGTTCAGCTCATGGCTCAGCAGTGAGGCCATTTCGCCTACTGTGGCCAGCCGTGCTGAGGCCTGTAGCCGTTCTTGGCTGGTGCGAGACATTTCTTCTACGCGGCGTTGTTCGCTGATGTCCAGAAATGCGCTCATCCATCCGGTTTGTTTGCCCAACACGTTGATCAAAGGCGCCTCAATGATCAATACGGAAATGCGGGTACCGTCTTTGTGCACGAAAACCGATTCATAACCTTCACGTGGGGGCGTATTGCCTGCCAAGCGGATGGCTTGCCGTTGTTGGTACTCTCCCACCATCTCGGGGGGCCAGTAAGGCATGGGCGTTTTCTGACCCAGCAATTCGGCAGGTTCAAAGCCCACCATTTGGCAAAACGCGGGATTCACGTAAGTGATGCGTCCTTGCAAATCACGCGCCCGCAAACCGGTGACCAGCGAGTCTTCCATGGCTTTGCGAAAGGCCAGCGCATCGGCCAAGTCCCGCTCGGCTTTCAAACGCCTGCGGGAGTCTTTGACCAGTAACACCAAAACAGACACCAAGGCAATCGACATGGCGGTGACCAAAGCAGTCAGCACATTGGGAAACAGGTCCGGCGCACCCCGTCGACCTTCCATGCGCAGCACCAGTGTCAAACCCGGTAAATCGAGTAATTGTTGTGCAGAAAAAATGCGCACTCCGCGACCATGGTTGCCAATAATGGCCAAGCGTGTGCCGTCTGGTTCGATGAATGAAACTTCATTTCGACGGCCAAAAGTTTGTCCCAAACGTTCGGTCATGATCTCTTGAAGACTGTAGGTGATGACCGCGAACTCGACCCTGCCGCTCGCGTCGACCATGGGCAGGCACAGGTCCATGACTTCCACACCCAGGCCATCTATTTGGGGCACAAAATAACTGCTCGAATACGCTGGGCCACTGGTGCGTTTAGCCCTTAGGCAAGCTTGCACCACTTCATTTTGGGCGTTGCTGCGGGGTGTTCTGAAAAACGAAGGTGCCCTTAAAGGCGAATCTGCCGCTGCACGCACATGCAACAGGGCATCACGCCATTCCACGCGAAGCCAATCGCGATGTTCACGCAGTAAACCGATGGCCGCTGGGCCCCAAGCGGCAGTCGATGTGAAGTTGGCATGCAGCGCTTGTAATTCCTGCACATCGCGCATCAGAACGCTTCTGATGTCATTCACCGCATCCCCCGTGTCACGCTCCAAGGTGGCTTGCACCTGGCTGGCCTCGTAGCGCCCGGCCAGCCAGACCAAAGTGATCAAGACCGCCACCACCAAACCTACCAAAGCCGCCCAAAGGTACAAACGACGGTCTCGGAATGGCCACAGAAAAAAAAGGCGCTGAGTGCTTTGTGCCCACCAATTCAGATGCGTATTCATGAGGATTCAGCCAACCGGTGTCTGCGACATCACGGAGCGGTAGCGGGGGCCGAAGGCACAAAGCTGTCGGTTTTGGTCACTTTGGGGTTCGACCACGTTCCGTCAATAACGAAGGATTGCATCGCCGCTTTAGACAGGGGTGTGCGCAAAAATAATTGCGCCAAAAATGTACTCAAACCCAGCACCGGATTGACCGCGATGCCTGCCAACAAGGATGCCGTTCCAGCGTCGACCTCAGGCAAGATGACAACCCGCAGATTTTGCGTTTCTTTGGCAATGTCAGAAGTTCCCTCCATTTGGACCAAGGCATTCACACCTTTCATTTGAAGGTTTTTGGTGCTGGCCATTCCTTTGTCAATACTGACATCGCCACGGATGACGTCGTAGGAAAACCCCTCAGAGAACACGTCTCGAAAATCCAATAACAACCGACGAGGAAGCGCTTGTAGGCTCAACACGCCCAGCAATTTGGCCACCCCGGGGTCGGCTTTTAAAAACTGACCGCGCGAAATGTTGACATTGAAACGCCCCGCCAAGCTGGGGTAGTTCATAACCAGGGGTGACCCGTTCCAAGAAATTTGTCCTTCCAGTTGGCCCTTGCCACTGCGCATGGCATCTTGCGTGCCTAAACGGGTTAGCAGCGCACCGGCATCGTCTGTGTCCAAGCGGAAATTCATCTCCGTGCTGCGGAGGTTGTTGTTCGATTTGGCGGTTACCCAGCGTCCGGTTGCTTTGAACACGGCTTCGGGTACGGTCACGTTGAGCTTGTTCAAACGCCACTCGTTGGTGGGGGCATTCCGGGGGCCTGAGGTCAGCGCATTCACGGCTTCGATTTCGATGCGTCCTAATTTTTTTCCGCGCAACTCCACATCTTCCACCACGATGTCCAGGGCCGGTATATCGACAGGACCGCTTTCAAGCAACTGCTCGACCACGTTGTCTGCAGCAGACGGTAAGTTCAAACGTCCTAAGCGGGCATACACGCGGCCTAAGTTGGCGCCAGACGACTGGCGATATTCAATATAGCCACTGAATTCATGGGCATCCAAATTGGCTCGCCACAACAACCCTTCCCGGGAACCGCCCCCCACAAGGTTGTGCAGTGTGCGTCCTTGGGTCACGAACTCTTCCGCCTGCAAGGCGATGCGCGTGGGTAAAAAAGTGGCAGCAATCAGGTTATCCGCAGAACGTGCCAAGGCGCCAGTGGTGTTTGCCGGTGCCGATGTTTCCAATGAGCCCGTCCACGCGGCCTGCCAATCGTCCAAAGAAAATCGCGTTAAAGCCAAGTTGGCTACCACGCCCTGGTCGGGCAGAGGGGGCGCCTGAATACGGTCAAGCCCTAAGCCCACAGTGCCTTGCACCACCACCGGTTTGTTACCGCTCAAATCGCGCACATAGGTGGCGGACAGGATGCGCCCCAGGCTCAATTGGATGTGCTCACGCAGTGGTTTGGCTTTGTCGTCATTCAAAACCCGGGTTTCGATGCGCAAGGGCATCTCTTCCTGGGGTGCTTTGGCCAAAGGAAAGGGCAAATTAAAGCCTAAGCCTTGTAGGTTGCTGGTCATTGAAATTTCGGGGTGACCTCTGCGTAAAGCGACGACCCCGTTGTAATTCGTGCCGCCGCTCATGCGTTGGGCAAGCTTGTTGAGCGGTGCCAGTTCGTTGGCTTGTTGCAAGCCCTGTGCAGTGAAATTACCTTGTAGGCGCAAGCTGATGGGAGCGTCTGTGTTGTTGGCATTGGCGGCGCGAGTGCCACCCTCCACGCGCATGGCGCCGCCCAACATGCGCGTTAAACCGGAGGTGATGGTGAACCCAGTTTCTGTGAAGCTCAAGTTGCCCTGGGCTTTTTCCATCAAGGGCAACTCAGGCAGGATTCGCAGATCGTTTCCGTCCAACACCAGGTTGCCTTGAACGCGGGTTTTATCCAATGCCGTTAAAGGTAAATTAAGCTTGATGCGCCCAGACACATTGCCTGTTGCTGTGGCGTCATGCAAGCTGCTGCCGGTCATCTGGTCGAGGGGAGTTTTCTGCACCAGACTCAGGACATCGCTGGCCAAGGCGTTGCGCCACTCGGCGTTAATTTCGAGTTGTGCGTCATGGGTCATATCAGGTATGAAGGCTTGCCCAATTGAAAGAGGCACGGTGCCTATTTTTCCGCTGGCATTGCTCAGCTTCACGCCTAATCGATCGAAAACCAGGTCGCCATTGATGTTTGTTAACACGGGCCAAGGCAGCTCACCTGCAGATTGTGATCGCGCTGGAACATACGCCATATGCACGTCACGTACTTTGCCAGCGAAACGAAACTCCCCGGATTGGGGATTGGTAAAGGGCAGGTCTTTCAAATCACCTTTGATCGTTACCGCCATTTGACTGAGATCGCCTTTGACGAAGGCCTCCTGAACATAACGGCGCAGTTCGCCGGGCAGCGATTGAGGAAGGTAGCGGTGTACCTGCGTGACGTCGGCACGCGCAATGCGCCCTTGTAAATCGAGCCAGCCTGGGCCACCTGCGTCTTTGTTCATGCGCCAACTGCCACTCATGTCGGCAGCAAGGTCGCTGTTGTTCAACTTCAATCGCCACTGAGGAACATGCCACTTGTGGTCTTTCACAGCCCAGTTCAGGTCGGCTTTGAGCAGATCGACGGGAATGAGGGGGGACGCCAGCAACCCGCTCAAGGTGACGCTGCCTTTCTCAATTCCCAAAGCCAGTTTGCCACCTGATTGGGTCAAAGCAAAATCAACTACTGCGTTGTGCACCCCGGGCATGTTCGTCCAAGCGCTTTGCGTATCTGTTGGCGCGACAGGTGACGCGGTCAATCCATTGACCCGCCCTCTGGCCTCATAACTGGTGAGGTGAGGCCACTCGCCTTCCCATTGGGCGTTCAGATTTTCAACGGTTCCCGCTAATTGCATGCGTTGAATGTGGGTGAGAATCGCGGCACTCAAGGGCAGTCGTGTGGCAATGGACTGCAGCGCTTGAAGGCTCAATCGATCACCTTCCATGCGGCCTTTGCCTGGTTTTTGGCTTTGCGGATAAATGTAATTCAGTGCGAGATTGCCGCCTGGCCATCGCAGACCATCCGGTGTGTCAAACATCAGGTCATGTGTGGCGATCTCAAAGCCTTTGGTATCTTGCTGAGCAGATATGCGGCCTTGCAGGCTGTCAAAGCGCAGCGCGCTCAACTTCGGGTCCAAGGCGAAATTCAAGTGACTCATTGACACGTCTGCTGTGGCCCTGATGGGTTGACCTCGCAGGATGTCCAGGCCGACGCCCAACCGACCTTGGCCCGATGTCAAGACCCAGCCGGTTGCAATGCTGCGCCCCAAGGGGGCCAAGTTCACCTCAGGCAAGTCAGCGTGCAGCGTGCCGGTCCAATCTTGGAGGCGACCGGCGTGCATCGACAGCAAGCCGCGTCGGAATTGTCCGGACGCACGGAAGCGGGTTCCCCAGCCTTCTGGCGGGTTGGCCTGTAGCCGCAGATCGTGCTGTCGGGCACTGTTGTGCACCGTGATCTCCACCCCCGTCAAGGTGACCGTGCGCTGGGGTTCCAGCGACAAGGCGTCAGTCCATCGCACCGTCCCTTCACGCAGCACCAGCTCTTTCTGTGCAAAGATCCAATCGGCCGCAGGAGACGAGGTGTTGGCCTGGTCGGGCATGGCAAGCCCTGCGACCAAGATCTGACCTTCCTCTGAACGCCGCACATCCAGGTCTGCCCCCTCCAACATCAATTGCTCAACCCCCAGGGTCAACAAAGAGTTGGCGCTGACCACCACACGCACTGTGGGCAGTGTCAAAGCGATCTCGCCGTCGGGCTTGTGCAGGCTGAGACGGTCAACTTTAAACGCCGGCGCCCAGCCGTTTGATTCCACGTGCAGTTGGCCAATGCTGACCGGTATTCCCAGCGTTGAGCTGGCCATACTTTCAAAATGTGGGCGCAGATCCGATATTCGCGGCACAATCCAAAAATGCAACAGTGCCCAGATGATGCCGACAAGCAGGCTCAAGCCTAGCAGGGCCCATGCGATCCATCGGATCAGCAATGCTGGCAGGGCAGAAAGTCGGGGCAATTTCAGCATGAGAGAAACTATTCACACGTTCAATACAAAGTAACAGGAATTATGACCCGCAGCGAACCTTCTGACGCCGCCCCGGTGGCAATGGAAGGGCAAAACTCAAAAAAATCGACCTATTCTCGCTTCAGGCAACGTTTAGAGCGGCGTTATGCTGAGGTGTGGGCACTGTTGCCTTGGGGCTTGCCCGATCGCGAAAATATGCAGCGGGCATTTGACCTGGTGTGTGCCCATAACCCGACTTGGCAGGCCGACCCAGGTGCTGCACTGCGCATCGTCCGCCAATGGGTTTTGGCACAGTTGATGGACCTCGATTGCGACCAGCAAGCGCCGCTGGAAACCATCACCCTGTGCATGACCCATTTGGCAGAGTTTGCACTCGATGTGGCCTGCCGACATACCCTGACCGAGTTGGACAAACGCCATGGCGAACCCCTGGGTGTGTCCGGCAAGCGGGTTGAATTTTGGATTGTCGGTATGGGCAAGCTGGGGGCACGCGAGCTCAATGTGTCGAGCGATATTGACTTGGTTTACGTGTACGAAGAAGACGGCGACACCACGGGAAAGCCCGACGGGCGCGGTCAGATCAGTTGTCAAGAATACTTTGCCCGCGCCGTCAAAATGATGTATGCCCTGATCGGTGAGACCACTGAGCATGGTTTTGTGTTTCGGGTGGACTTGGCGCTTCGCCCGAACGGCAACGCAGGCCCCAGCGTGGCCTCGCTGGGGGCACTCGAGGAGTATTTGTTGGTTCAGGGGCGCGAATGGGAGCGCTTTGCCTGGATGAAAAGTCGTGTGGTAGCCCCCCGCAGCGCCATCGTCAACGGTTCAACACAGGCAATGCGCCAAGTGGTGTTGCCGTTTGTCTTTCGCAAATACCTCGACTACAACGTATTCGAATCCTTGCGCACCTTGCATCAACAAATTCGGGACCATGCAGCCAAGCGCAGCGCCGGGCATCCAGAACGGGCCAACGATGTCAAGCTCTCCCGGGGCGGTATTCGAGAAGTTGAATTCACCGTGCAATTGCTGCAAGTGGTGCGCGGCGGGCAGTTCCCCGAGTTGCGAACGCGTCCCACATTGGACGCCTTGCAACGCGTCGCCAAGGCAGGCTTGATGTCGCTGCAGACCGCTCAAGCCTTGAGCGCTGCGTATGTTTTTTTGCGGCGCGTAGAGCACCGCATTCAGTACCTTGACGATCAGCAAACCCATGTACTGCCTACGCTGGACGGTGATTTATTTTGGATCGCCCTGACGCTCGGCTACTCGGACACGTGTAGTTTTCTCAGAGACTTGGATGCGCACCGCGAACGGGTGGCGCAGGAGTTTGATGTGCTTTTGGGTGGCGACCGCGCCGCGCAAGGCTGTGCCGGTAAAGCTTGCGGAGGAAAACCTGCATCGCAAGAACACACTGAGCTGGAAACCTTGATCGAGCTCTTCAGTGGCGCCGTCAAACAAAGGCTGTGGCTCTGGCATGAAAGCCCCAAAATTCACGCGCTTCGCGAAGATTCTCGCTCACGCTTGATGCGCTTATTGCATCGAACGGCCCAGTGGCAAAAAGAAGGCCGCGTCAATGAGGACGCCGTTTTGCGCATGGCCGACTGGATCGAGCCCTTGTTGCGTCGCGAAAGCTATCTGGCCATGTTGCACGAGCGCCCGGCCGTGCATGAGCGACTGCTGCGATTGCTGGGTGCGGCGCGCTGGCCAGCGCGTTATTTGGTGCAACACCCAGGCGTGATCGATGAGCTGGCCGGTGGTGATGTGCTGACCACCCGTTTCAATGCCGCTGATTTTGAGGCCGAGCTGCAATCGCGCTGGGTAGCGCTTCAAAGAACGGGCGAAGACGACGAAGAAAACCTGCTCAACTTACTGCGTCGTGGGCACCATGCGGAACTTTTTCGTACCTTGGCGCGCGACGTAGAGGGCGTGCTGACGATCGAGCAAGTGGCTGACGATCTGAGCGCACTGGCCGATGCGGTGCTGCGTGTCACCACCCAATGGTGCTGGGCTTGCTATAAAAACCGTCACTGCGATGCGCCGCAGCTCGCGTTCATTGGTTACGGCAAATTAGGCGGCAAAGAGCTGGGCTATGGGAGTGACCTGGACATTGTGTTTGTGTACCAAGACGCGCATGAACGCGCACAAGAAATCTATGCCGCCTTTGTGCGCAAATTGATCAACTGGTTGACCGTCAAAACAGGCGAAGGCGATTTGTACGAAATTGACACCGCCTTGCGCCCCAACGGCAATGCCGGTTTGTTGGTCACGCCATTTGCGTCGTATGCCGACTACCAACAACAGCGAGGCAGCAACACCGCTTGGACCTGGGAGCACCAAGCCATGACCCGCGCGCGTTTTGTCGTCGGCTTGTCCACTTTGAAAGCCCCCTTTGACGGTATGCGTCATGGCGTCATCAGTGCCCCGCGCGATCCTGAAAGCCTGAAGGACGAGATCGTCAGCATGCGCGAACGGGTGCGCAAAGGGCACCCCGAAAAGACCGATCGTTTTGACGTCAAACACAGCCCAGGCGGCATGGTTGACGTCGAATTTGCCGTGCAGTACCTGGTTTTACTGCACACGGCCAAGCACCCCGAACTGGCTGACAACGTTGGCAATATTGCCCTGTTGCAACGCGCCGAAAAAGCCAGCCTGTTACCCGCCGGTGTGGGTGAGGCGGCGGCCAACGCGTACCGCGAATTGCGCCGTGTGCAACACCATGCGCGCTTGAACGAAGAGCCGACCGATGTGCCGCCTTCTGACCTGCAACGCGAGAGCGAGGCGGTGCTCAGCTTATGGCGGGTGGTGATGGGCTGATCAAAAACCCGTTTGATTTTGGAATGAATGGGCGGGCGTCACGCCTTCAGCGCGTCGGATCCCCTAAACTCGCGTTAATTTTTTTGATGTGAGTGAACCATGAATACAGGCGTCTTGATCGGCTGTCTCCTGAGCTGTGCTGTGGGCTTCGCGGTTGCAGCCGATGACAACAAAAAACCGACCGCGCCTAAAGCGAGTCTGACGGTCACAGTGGTGAAGCCCCAAAATGCGTCCCTGCTTCAGGGCGTGTCTGCCAATGGGTCGCTGGCCGCTTGGCAAGAAGCCATCATTGGCGCCGAGGCGAATGGCTTGAAGATCACCGAGGTGCGTGTCAACGTGGGCGACCGTGTGCAAAAGGGTGACGTGCTTGCTGTTCTGCAGTCCGACACCTTGCGTGCCGAGCTGGCACAAGCCGAAGGCACTTTGGCCGAAGCCACGGCCAGCGCACAAGAAGCGCATGTTCAGGCCGACCGCGCCCGTGCGTTGCAACAACAAGGGTTTTTCAGCAACGCGCAACTGAGCCTGGCCTTGGCAGCAGACGCATCGGCCCAAGCCCGCGTGCAAACCGCTCGCGCCCTGGTGCAATTGCAAAACGTGCGCTTGTCACAAACCCAGGTCAAAGCTTCGGACGCGGGTGTGATTTCGGCGCGCCAAGCCACCGTGGGCAGCGTGGTCGGTGCGGGCGCCGAATTGTTTCGTTTGATTCGCCAAGGCCGGATCGAGTGGCGGGCCGAAGTCCCGGCTTCAGAAATGGGCCGCATCCCCGTGGGCGCGCCGGTTCAGATGACCGCGGCCAGTGGCCAGTTGCTGCAAGGCAAGGTGCGCATGGTCGCGCCTTCGGTCGATGCGCAAACCCGCAATGCCTTGGTTTATGTGGACCTGCTCGGTCCAGCGGGCAGCGCCCGAGCAGGCATGTACGCCAAAGGCGAGATCAGCTTGGGTCAAAGTCAGGCCATCACCGTGCCGCAAACGGCCGTGGTGGTGCGCGATGGGTTCAGTTATGTTTACACCGCAGGGGCCGATCAAAAGGTCAGTCAAATCAAAGTTCAAACCGGTCGCCTGAGTGGTGAGCGCCTGGAGATCAAGAGCGGACTCAAGCCCGATGCCAGTGTGGTGGTCAGTGGGGGGGCTTTTCTCAATCATGGCGACACGGTGAGGGTGCTTAACCCCGTGGCGCAAGCGACCCCACCTGCTCCTGTACCCGCCGCTGCAGCCAAATAAGGGGCCTTCATGATGAACGTCTCCTCCTGGTCGATCCGCAATCCGATCCCGGCCGTTATGTTGTTTGTGCTGTTGACCGTGGCGGGCTTCATTGCGTTCGGTTCGATGAAAGTGCAGAACTTTCCAGACCTGGATCTGCCCACCATCAGCGTGACCGCCAGCTTGCCGGGCGCTGCGCCCACGCAGCTCGAAACTGATGTGGCCCGCAAACTCGAAAACGCACTGGCGCCTTTGCAAGGCCTCAAGCACATCACCACCAAAGTGCAAGACGGCGTGGTGTCCATAACCGCTGAATTCCGCATGGAAAAACCGGTGCAAGAAGCGGTCGACGATGTGCGCTCGGCGATTCAAGGCGTGCGCGCCGATTTGCCGGCGGACCTGCGCGACCCCGTCGTGCAAAAAATCAACTTGGCCGGTACCCCGGTACTGGCTTACACCGTGCGCTCGGCGCGCATGGACGACGAAGCGCTTTCTTGGTTGGTGGACAACGAGATCACGCGAAAACTGCTGTCCTTGCGCGGCGTGGGTGCAGTCAACCGCGTGGGCGGCGTCACGCGTGAGGTGCGGATTGCGCTGGATGTGAACCGCTTGCAATCTTTGGGTATCACGGCCGCCGAAGTGTCTCGTCAACTCAAGCAAGTGCAACAAGAAGGCTCGGGTGGCCGCATGAACCTGGGTGTTGGCGAACAACCCGTGCGCACGCTGGCCACCGTTAAAACCGCGCAGGAAGTGGGCCAAATCGATTTGGCCACCTCACGCGGTGGGCGGGTGCGGCTGGATCAAGTGGCCACTGTGACCGATGGCCTGGCCGACCTGCGATCGGCGGCCAGCCTGAACGGCCAGCAGGTGGTGGGTTTTGAAGTGGTGCGCAGCCGCGGCGAAAGTGAAGTGGCGGTGGGCAGACTGGTGCGCCAGGCGCTGGCCGACTTTCGTTTGAAAAACCCTGATGTTGAAATGACCGAAGCCTTTGACTTTGTGACCCCAGTCGAAGAGGAATACACCGGCTCCTTGCACCTGCTGTACGAGGGCGCTATTTTGGCGGTGCTGGTTGTGTGGCTCTTCTTGCGTGATTTTCGCGCCACCTTTGTGTCGGCCGTGGCCTTGCCTTTGTCGGTCATTCCGGCTTTCATCGGCATGGCGTATTTGGGTTTTTCCATCAACGTGGTCACTTTGCTGGCGCTGTCTTTGGTGATCGGAATTTTGGTGGACGACGCCATTGTCGAGGTGGAAAACATCGTCCGCCATTTGCGCATGGGCAAGTCGCCTTATCAGGCCGCCATGGAAGCGGCCGATGAAATCGGCCTGGCCGTGATCGCCACCACCTTCACCTTGATTGCCGTTTTCTTGCCCACCGCGTTCATGGCGGGCATTCCGGGCAAATTCTTCAAGCAATTCGGTTGGACCGCGTCGCTGGCGGTGTTTGCCTCCCTGGTTGTGGCGCGGGTGCTCACGCCCATGATGGCGGCCTACCTCCTCAAACCCATCGTCACCTCAGCAGCAGAGCCCCGTTGGTTGACGCACTACATGGGCTGGGTGGCTTGGTGCACCCGCCACCGCCTTGTCACCATGTTTTTGGCGACCCTGTTTTTCATCGGCTCCATCATGTTGGTGCCGCTGTTGCCGAAAGGCTTTATTCCGCCAGATGACAACTCTCAAACCCAGGTCTATGTGGAGTTACCGCCCGGCTCGACCTTGCAGCAAACCCAAGCCAGTGCTGAGCAAGCGCGTCAAATCTTGACGCAGGTGCAGCACGTCAAAAGCATCTACACCACCATCGGTGGCGGCAGCGCGGGCACCGACCCCTTTGCTGGCAGCGGCGCGGCCGAAGTGCGCAAAGCCACTTTGACCATTCAGCTCAGTGAGCGCGGTGCACGCCCCCGCAAACAAGCCATTGAAAACGACATTCGCAGCGCCTTGTATCAACTGCCCGGCGTGCGCACCAAGGTCGGCTTGGGCGGTTCGGGCGAGAAGTACGTCCTGGTGCTCACCGGTGAAGACCCCCAAGCCTTGCAGTCCACTGCCATGGCTGTCGAAAAAGACCTGCGCACCATCAACGGCCTGGGCTCTATCGCCTCCACGGCCAGCCTGGTGCGCCCAGAGATCTCGGTGCGCCCCGACTTTGCCAAGGCAGCCGACCAGGGTGTGACCAGTGCCGCCATCAGCGACACTTTGCGCGTGGCCACTTTGGGCGACTACGACGCGCAACTGCCCAAGCTCAACCTGTCACAACGCCAAGTCCCGATCGTCGTGCGCTTAGAAGCCGATGCCCGCAAAGACCTGTCAGTACTTGAACGCCTGATGGTGCCCGGCGCCCGAGGTCCGGTCATGTTGGGGCAAGTGGCCCAAGTGGCCATCGCCGGCGGCCCGGCGGTCATTGACCGCTACGACCGGCAGCGCAACATCAACTTCGAAATTGAACTTTCCAATATGCCTTTGGGCGACGTCACCGAAGCGGTGCAAAAACTGCCCAGCCTGCAAAGCCTGCCGCCCGGCGTGCGGGTGGTGGAGGTGGGTGACGCCGAAGTCATGGGCGAACTCTTTGCCAGCTTTGGTCTGGCCATGATGATCGGTGTGCTGTGCATCTACATCGTGCTGGTGTTGTTGTTCAAAGGCTTTTTGCACCCGGTCACTATTTTGGCGGCCTTGCCATTGTCTTTGGGCGGCGCCTTTGTCGGCTTGTTGGTGGCGGAAAAAAGTTTTTCCATGCCCTCGCTCATTGGTTTGATCATGCTCATGGGTGTGGCCACCAAAAACTCCATCTTACTGGTCGAGTACGCCATCGAAGCGCGCCGCGGAAAGCCTGCTACCGATACGCACCCTGCCGTGCCCGGCATGAACCGCTGGGACGCCTTGATGGACGCCTGTCACAAACGCGCCCGTCCGATCGTGATGACCACCATCGCCATGGGCGCCGGCATGTTGCCTATAGCCGTGGGTTGGGGCAGTTCTGACACCAGCTTTCGCTCCCCCATGGCGATTGCCGTGATCGGCGGCCTGATCACCAGCACCGTGCTCAGCTTGCTGGTGATTCCGGTGGTGTTCACTTACCTGGATGATTTGGGCTTATGGAGCGGGCGAATGTACAGACGCCTGACGCAAAGCCGAGACAAGGCGTAGTGCCTTCTGAATCAGTTGGCAGGCATTGTGCGCAGGAGCGCTTTGCGCAACTCGGGCGCCAGCATGGCGGGCAAAGATTTGTTTTCAGGCGCCTCAATGCGCAGGGTTTGTACGCCTGTGCCCTCGGCATCCGAGCGCATCCGATCCAGTAAAACGGTTTTGCCAACGCCGCGCAAGCCGACCAAAATCAGGCTTTTGGCCGAGTTGCCTATGCGCAGACGCTCAATGCAAATTCGGACTTTTTCGCGCAACGCATCACGACCTGCCAGCTCGGGTGGAGGAGTGCCTGCACCAGGGCTGTATGGGTTGGTGATCGGGTTCATAGATGCGTGTATTTGAAATGTTATCGTTGGTTTATAACATTGTTAATTTAGGTATAAACAAGCCTGGGCCGACGGGAAAAAAGGCCGCATAACGCGGCCTTTCGTTTTGAAAGCGTACGATTTCAAAACGATAACCCCAACGTTTGTGAAAGTCTGTATCCAAGACCTATCGGAAGGCGGTGAGGCTGGCTATGCCCTCGGCCAAGTCAACGCCGGCGGTGACTTTATGGAACGTTTTTACAAGAAGACCCCACCAACTCAGGCCGGTATTCAAAGTGCAGCGTGTCAAAGTGGGCCCATTTGCCGCCCCAGATGAAGCCTTCTTTTTCAAAGGCGGTCACGACTTGTTGCAGGAGCAGATCGCGCAAGACGTCTTCAGGGTAGGGGCACGGGCCGTCTTCTTTGCAGCCGCGCCATAACCAATAGTGGCCGAGTTGACGGGGCAAGGTAAAGTCGATGGCCGCACCAAATGAATGCATGCTTTGGCGGGTGGTGCCTGCAATGTGGCGCCAATTAAAACTGCCCACGGGCTGCCGCACATAGGCGGCCAGCGCGGGGTTTTCTGCCAACGCTTGGCCGACGCGCTGCAGGGCGGGGGCTGCGCCGTGCAGGCGATGGAACAGCACGGTGCGACCGTTCGGCGCCCAGAGTACTGACACCAGATGGCGTTGAACCTCTTGCCGGTTATGGCCATACAGGGCTTTGAGCAGGGCTTCAGAGCGCATGCGCCCCGGGTCTTGGTCGGGCCCCGGCAGGGAAGCAGGAACGCCGGCCGGATAGGGTTGTGACATGTGCGCCTTCAAATCAGCCCGGTTCAGTAATTCGCTGCGCGTCAGGGGGTCTTTGTGTTCGCTGTAGGCCCAGGTGTCACCGTTGCGCGTGGTGAGTGTGTTGTCGAGTGGCCCTTGGTTGCGCCAAGGCGCCCAGAAGTCCGGGTAGGCCTGTGTCAGGCATTGCGGGCCCGTTTCAGGCGGTGCTTGCGCCCCGACGCTG
>Ga0164295_10001831_pt1 | contig 17639 bp, 15 predicted proteins | sample GEODES006metaG_FD_111798 | JGI IMG/M metagenome (GOLD analysis project Ga0164295, IMG submission 111798) | Oligotrophic lake water microbial communities from Sparkling Lake, Wisconsin, USA - GEODES006 metaG | ecosystem: Environmental > Aquatic > Freshwater > Lake | place: USA: Sparkling Lake... | reverse complement strand
TTCTTGCGGTTGATGCGATGCTTGTCGGCCAGGCGCAGCATGTTGCCGCCCAGCGCCATCAGCCGCTTGTTCTGGGTATAGAGCGATTCAACCAGCAGCTCGATCTTGTTGTTGTTGAAATGGATCGACTGCACGCCGCGCGTCAGTTCCTCGCGCAGCTTCTGGTATTTCTTCTCGTCACCGCCGGCAAAGGCCGGGCCACCATGAATGGCCGACAGGCGAGCTTCCTGCAGCTTCTGGAACTTCTTGTAGGTGCCGGTGATCTCGGCGAATTTCTCCAGGGCGGCCGGTTTGAGCTGCTCTTCCATCTGGCCCAGCGACAGCCCGCCTTCGTCGTCTTCCTCGGCTTCGGCGGCACGTTGCGGCGCCCGGCGCTCGGTGAATTCATCCTCTTCGTCGGCGGCCGGCGTTTCGGCTTCCGGTTCTTCGTCTTCCTTGAACTGCACGGTGGGCAGGTCGCTGCCTTCGGCCACTTCTTCGCCGTCCTCACCCGGAACCTTGGCCAGCATGGCTTCCAGATCGAGGATCTCGCGCAGTTGCATGCGGCCTTCGTTCAGCGCGTTCGACCAATCGATGATGGCGCGGAAGGTCATCGGGCTTTCGCACAGCCCGGCAATCATGGTGTTGCGGCCGGCCTCGATGCGCTTGGCGATGGCGATTTCGCCTTCGCGGCTGAGCAGTTCGACCGCGCCCATCTCGCGCAGATACATGCGCACCGGATCGTCGGTGCGATCCAGCGGGGCCTTGACCACGGCGACCGGCGCCGGCGCCAGATCGCCATCGACGGCTTCCGGTTCGTCCTCGGCCTCTTCAGGGGTTTCCGCTTCGTCGGAGGTGTCGTCGTTCTCGACGATGTTGATGCCCATTTCGTTGATCGACGACATGATGTCCTCGATCTGCTCGCTGGTCATCTGATCCTGGGGCAGGGCCTCGTTGATTTCGTCATAAGTGATGTATCCGCGCTTCTTGGCGCGGGCGATCAGCTTCTTGATCGAGGCTTCGTTCAGGTCGATCAGCGGGGCATCGCCCTCAGCCTTGGGATCGACCGCTTCGTTGGCGCCAGCTTTGGCCATCCGATTTTGCATCCTTGCATCTGGCCGAGGCAGGGACCTGCACCGGCAAAAATCTTCTCACGCACATGGCGAACCGTGCCAACCGAACCGTCTTAACATACAACATCCCGCCCGCCCGGCTGTTTGCGCGGGCGGAGCAGGTTCAGACTGCCCGCATATTATACAGGCTCCTTAATCCTCTCGCCGCGATTCCACCAGCTTCATCATCGCTGCGTCAAGCGATTCCATATCCTGGCGCAAGGCCTGCTGCGCTTCGAAATCCGCCTCCGACAGGCTGTGCTGAAACCGCGTCGTGGCTTCGGCCAAACCGGCGAGCAAGGCCGATCGCGCCGTGGCCTGGCGCAGCGCCAGCCCGAAATCCGCATCGGCCACATCTGTCGATGCATCCGCCCGCGTGAACGAGAAAGCCAGCCGGTTCATGGCCTGCACGCGCCGGGCGGTTTCCCCCAACCCGATGCTGTGCAGATGGGCGGCCAGGCCAGCAGATTCAAGGCCCAGCCCGCTGGCCGTTGCTGCCAGTACTTCGGCCAACAGGGCGGCTTCCTCCGGATCGCCAAGCGGCAGCCCGGCCAGGGCGTCGGCATGGGCATCGGCCAGGCTGGGCCGCACCAACAGAGCGGCCAGCACGGCGGTGAGCAACGGGTCGCGATCCCGGCTGACCAGCGCCTTCAGCGCCGCCGAGGCGCCGGGTACCGGTGGCTGCCATTTATCGCCGGGCTGGCGCGGCTGCCAGGGCGCGCGCGCCGGGCGCGACAGAAAGGCGGCTTCAAACCGATTGTTGAACTCGGCTTGATACAGGCTGCGCACATCGGGATCGGCGATGCTCGCGGCGGCTTCGCGCAGCCTTGTGCGGGCCTGGGCGCGGCGTTCCGGGATTGCGACCTCCAGCCCGGCGGTCTCGCTGGCCCAGATATGATCGATCAGCGGCACGGCAGCGGCCAGCACGGCTTCGAACGCGGCAGCGCCTCCCGAACGGCACAGATCATCCGGGTCCTGCCCCGGCGGCAGCGTGGCGATGCGCAGCGATTTGCCGGGTTTCAGCAGCGGCAGCGCCCGGCTGGCGGCGCGGGTGGCAGCGCGCAGGCCGGCGCCGTCGCCATCGAAGCAGAGGATGGGTTGATCAACCAGCCGCCACGCCAAGGCGATCTGGGTTTCCGTCATCGCGGTGCCAAGCGGCGCAACCGCCTCGGCGATGCCCGCATTGGCGAGGCCGATCACGTCCATATAGCCTTCGACGACGATCAGCCGGCCACTCTGGCGGGCGGCCGGCCCGGCGAGATCGAGATTGTAGAGCAGCCGGCCCTTGTCAAACAGCGGGCCATCGGCGGAGTTCAGATATTTGGGCTGCACATCGCCCAGCGCGCGGCCACCAAAGCCGACCACGCGCCCGCGGCGGTCGCGGATCGGGAACATGAGCCGGCCGCGGAAGCGATCGAAGATTTCGCCCTGGTCCGATTTGCCGATCAGCCCTGCTTCGAGCAGCTTGTCGGCCTCCACATCATTGAAGTGGCTGCGCAGCGCCGTGCGACCGTCCAGCGCAAAGCCCAGCCCGAAGCGTTTGGCGAGGTCGGGCGACACACCGCGCCGATCGAGATAGGCACGCGCCGCCGCACCGGCTTCGCCGGCGAGCTGCGCCTGGAACCATTTGGCAGCGCGGGTCGTGAGTTCGGACAGGCTGTCGGCGACCTTGGCCTTCGCCTGGGCTTCGGGAGAGGCGGCCGGCACTTCCAGGCCGGCTTCTGACGCGAGTTGCTTGACCGCCTCCATGAACGGCAGGCCCATGTTGTCGGTGAGGAACTTGATGACATCGCCGTGCACGCCGCAGCCGAAGCAGTGGTAGAAGCCCTTGTCGTCGTTGACGTAGAAGCTGGGGGTCTTCTCGTTGTGGAACGGGCAGCAGCCCTTCATCTCCCGCCCGGCCCGCGTCAGCTTCACCCGCCGCCCGACCACGCCCGATACGGGAACTCGGGCGCGCAATTCATCGAGGAAGGCGGGGGAGAGGGTCAACCCAGCGCGGCCTTCACCAGCCCATTCGCCTTGCTCATGTCGAGCTTGCCGGCAAAGCGCGCCTTCACGGCGGCCATCACCTTGCCCATGTCCTTCACGCTGGTGGCACCCAGTTCGGCGACCAGCGCCTGGATGGCGGTCATCGCTTCGGCCTCGTCCATCTGCACCGGCAGGAAGCTTTCGATCACGCCGAGTTCGGCGCGTTCGGCATCGGCCAGTTCGGCGCGGTTGCCGGCCACATACATCTCGATCGATTCGCGGCGCTGCTTGGCCATTTTCTGCAGCACGTCCACCACAATCAGATCATCATCGGCCGGCGCGGCGCCGGTACGCAATTCGATATCCTTGTTCTTCAGGGTGGAGCTGATCAGGCGCAGAGCACCCAGGCGGGCGGTGTCCCGCGCCTTCATGGCGTCGGTGGTGGCGGCTTTGATGGCATCGCGCAGCATGGCGGGTTCCGATCTGAAAATTGCGGGTTGATGTTTGCCGGTCGATAGCGTCTTGAACCGCGAAAGAATAGATTGACGGGCACAGCGGTGGACCTTATCCGCCCGGCCGTTTGCCCGCCTGACAAAAGGAATCATTGCATGGCCGTCGCCAAAGCGCCTGTCCAACCCAAAGGCGCGACTGGCGTTCTCGTGCTGGCCGATGGCAGCGTGATCTGGGGCCATGGCTTCGGCGCCGAAGGGGCCGCAGTGGGCGAGGTGTGCTTCAACACCGCGATGACCGGCTATCAGGAAGTGCTGTCTGACCCGAGCTATGCCGGGCAGATCATCAATTTCACCTTTCCCCACATCGGCAATGTCGGTGCCAACAATGATGATATCGAATCGCCCAACCCGCACGCGCTGGGCTGCGTGGTGCGTGAACCGGTCACGGCGGCGGCGAATTTCCGCTCGCAGCGCCGGTTTGATGATTGGATGCGCGCCTGGGGCCGCATCGGCGTATCGGGCGTCGATACCCGCGCGCTGACCAAGCGCATCCGCGAAGGCGGCGCCCCCAACGGCGTGATCGCCCACAACCGCGCCGGGCAGTTCAACGTGAAGAATCTGCTCAATCAGGCGCGCGGCTGGCCGGGGCTGGAAGGCATGGACCTGGCCAGCGTGATCAGCGCCACGCAGAATTACACGTGGGACGATGGCCTGTGGACGCTGCAAGGCGGCTATGCCGTGCACAGCGGCAACCCGAACGGCCCGCATGTCGTGGCCATCGATTATGGCATGAAGCGCAACATTCTGCGCAATCTGGTCGCCGCCGGCGCGCGGGTGACGGTGGTGCCGGCGACCGCGACGTTTGACGAGATCATGGCGCTGCAACCCGCCGGCATCTTCCTGTCCAACGGCCCCGGCGACCCGGCCGCCACCGGCACCCACGCGGTGCCGACCATCCAGAAGATCCTGAATGCCGGCCTGCCGCTGTTCGGCATCTGCCTTGGCCACCAATTGCTCGGCCTGGCGGTGGGCGCCACCACCGTGAAGATGACGCAGGGCCACCGTGGCGCGAACCACCCGGTGAAGCGGCTGTCCGATGGCCGGGTGGAGATCACCTCGATGAACCATGGCTTTGCCGTCGACACCGCGACGCTGCCGGCGACGGCGCGGCCGACGCATATTTCGTTGTTCGATGGCACGCTGGCCGGGCTGGAACTCACCGATCGGCCGGCGTTCAGCGTGCAATATCACCCCGAAGCCAGCCCCGGCCCGCAGGACAGTCACTATCTGTTCGAGAAGTTCGTCGGGGGGCTCACGTGAGCGTGGCTGGAGAGGCGTTCACCTCTCCCCTTGGGGAGAGGTCGAGAGACGCCGAAGGCGGCCCGGGAGAGGGGTTGCCCAGCGTCACCACAGCCGGCGCTCACCCCCCCTCCCGGGCCGGCGCTGCGCGCCGTCTCTCGACCTCCCCCCGGCGGGGGGAGGTGATGGAGGCGCAGCGTGGGCGTGCCAAGGCGATGCGGCATCAAATGACGCCGCCAGAGGCCCGGCTTTGGAACGTGCTGCGTGCGGGTCGCTTGAACGGCTGGAAATTCAGCCGTCAGGTGCCGATTGGCATCTATATTGCTGATTTCGCTGCTCGTCGTGAAAAGTTCATTGTCGAAGTTGATGGCCAGTCCCATCAACAAACGCACACGCATGACCAGCGCCGCGATCTCTGGCTGACAACCCAAGGTTATCGCGTCCTGCGCATTGCTGCGGCCGACGTGCTCGCCAACCTCGACGGCGTTGCCCGTAGCATCGATCATGCACTTGGCTTGCATGTTGCAAATATCCGGAACAACTGATGCCCAAACGCACCGACATCAAATCCATCCTGATCATTGGCGCTGGTCCGATCATCATCGGCCAGGCTTGTGAGTTCGATTATTCGGGCACGCAGGCGGTGAAGGCGTTGAAGGCGGAAGGCTATCGGATCATCCTGGTCAACAGCAACCCGGCGACGATCATGACCGATCCGGAGCTGGCCGATGCCACCTATGTCGAGCCGATCACCCCGGAAATCGTCGCGCGCATCATCGCCAAGGAGCGGCCGGATGCGGTGCTGCCTACGATGGGCGGGCAGACAGCGCTGAACACCGCGCTGGCGCTGGCCAAGGATGGCACGCTGGACAAATACAATGTCCAGCTGATCGGCGCCGATGCCGAAGCCATCGACAAGGCCGAAGACCGGCTGAAGTTCCGCGACGCCATGGACAAGATCGGCCTGGAAAGCCCGATCAGCCGCATCGCGCACACCGTGGAAGAAGCGCTGGCGGCGCTGGAGCATGTCGGCCTGCCGACGATCATCCGCCCCAGCTTCACCATGGGCGGCACCGGCGGCGGCATTGCCTATAACCGCGAGGAATTCATCCGCATCGTTACCGGCGGCCTCGATGCCAGCCCGACCACCGAAGTGCTGGTGGAGGAAAGTGTGCTCGGCTGGAAGGAATATGAGATGGAGGTGGTCCGCGACAAGGCGGACAACGCCATCATCATCTGCTCGATCGAGAATGTCGATCCGATGGGCATCCACACCGGGGACAGCATCACGGTGGCGCCGGCGCTGACGCTGACCGACAAGGAATATCAGATCATGCGCAACGCCAGCATCGCGGTGCTGCGCGAGATTGGCGTGGAAACCGGCGGGTCGAACGTGCAGTTCGCGGTCAACCCCAAGGATGGCCGGCTGGTGGTGATCGAGATGAACCCGCGCGTCAGCCGTTCCTCGGCGCTGGCGTCCAAGGCCACCGGCTTCCCGATCGCCAAGGTCGCGGCGCTGCTGGCGGTCGGCTATACGCTCGATGAGATCATGAACGACATCACCGGCGCCACGCCGGCGTCGTTTGAACCGACCATCGATTATGTGGTGACGAAAATCCCGCGTTTCGCCTTTGAAAAATTCAAGGGCTCGGCACCGCTGCTCGGCACGGCGATGAAGTCGGTCGGCGAAGTGATGGCGATCGGCCGCAACTGGCAGGAAAGCGTGCAGAAGGCCCTGCGCGGGCTGGAAACCGGCCTGACCGGCTTCGATGAAGTGCCGGAACTGGCCGGCGCGTCGATCGAGGAAATCGAAGCGGCGCTGTCGCAGCCGACCCCCAACCGCCTGCTGGTCGCCGCGGACGCGCTGCGCGCCGGGATCAGCGTGGAGCGCATCCACCAGATCGCCAAGTTCGAACCCTGGTTCCTGCGCCAGATGCAGGAACTGGTCGAGGCCGAAGCCGGCGTGAAAGCCGGCGGCCTGCCCAGTGAGGCCGCCGATCTGCGCCGTCTGAAATCCATGGGCTTTTCCGATGCGCGTTTGGCGCATCTGACGGGGCGCAGCGAAGCCGATGTCTCCGCCGTCCGCCGTGCGCTGAATGTGCGCCCGGTGTTCAAGCGCATCGACACCTGCGCTGGCGAATTCGCCGCCAAGACGCCGTACATGTACAGCAGTTACGAAGCGCCGAGCTTCGGCGAACCGGAATGCGAAAGCGCGCCCAGCGCCGCGCGCAAGATCGTCATCCTGGGCGGCGGGCCGAACCGCATCGGCCAGGGCATCGAATTCGATTATTGCTGCTGCCATGCCTGCTTCGCGCTGGGCGACGCCGGGTACGAGACCATCATGGTCAACTGCAATCCGGAAACCGTCTCCACCGATTACGACACGTCGGACCGGCTGTATTTCGAGCCGCTTACTGCTGAAGACGTGCTTGAAATCCTGAATGTCGAACAGCGCAATGGCGAGTTGGTCGGCGTGGTCGTGCAGCTTGGTGGGCAGACGCCGCTGAAGCTCGCGCAGGCCTTGCAGGATGCCGGCATTCCGATTCTGGGCACCAGCCCGGACAGCATCGATCTGGCCGAAGACCGCGAGCGTTTCGCCGCGCTGATCACGGAACTTGGCCTGAAACAGCCCGACAACGGCATCGCCCGCAGCGCCGAAGAGGCGGTGAACGTGGCCGAAACCATCGGCTATCCGGTGCTGATGCGGCCATCCTATGTGCTGGGAGGGCGCGCCATGGAAATCGTTGACAACCGCGCCCAGTTGGAAACCTATATCCGCGAAGCCGTGGTGGTGTCGGGCACGTCGCCGGTGCTGATCGACCGTTATTTGCGCGATGCCATCGAGGTTGATGTCGATGCCGTGGCCGATGGCACCGACGTGCATGTGGCCGGCGTGCTGCAACATATCGAGGAGGCCGGCGTGCATAGCGGCGACAGCGCCTGTTCGCTGCCGCCGTATAGCCTGCCGGACGACATCATCGCCGAAATCGAGCGGCAGACAGCCGTGCTGGCCCGCGCGCTGAAGGTGACCGGCCTGATGAACGTCCAGTTCGCCGTGAAGGACGGCGATGTCTATCTGATCGAGGTCAATCCGCGCGCCAGCCGCACGGTGCCGTTCACGGCCAAGGCCACCGGCATTCCGGTTGCCAAGATCGCGGCGCGGGTGATGGCCGGCGAAAAGCTCGCCAGTTTTGATCTCAGCCCGCGCAATGTCGGCTATCATATCGCCGTGAAAGAAGCGGTGTTCCCGTTCGCGCGCTTCCCCGGCATCGATCCGGTGCTCGGCCCCGAAATGAAATCCACCGGCGAAGTGATGGGCATTGATGTCGATTTCGCCACTGCCTTTGCCAAGAGCCAGCTTGCCGCCTCCACAAGGCTGCCCGAAACCGGCAACGTGTTCATTTCGGTGAAGGACAGCGACAAGCCGCAGATGATCGACGCGGCGCGCGATCTGGTGACGATGGGCTTCGGCCTGGTCGCCACCGAAGGCACGGCCGCCGTGCTGTCAGCGGCGGGCATCCCCGTCACGATGGTCAACAAGGTGGCCGAAGGCCGGCCACACATTGTCGATCGTATCAAGGATGGCGATATCGCCTTGATTTTCAACACCACCGAAGGCCGGCAATCGTTGACCGACAGCCAGTCGATCCGCGCTTCGGCGCTCTATGGCCGCATCCCGTATTTCACCACGGCGCCGGCCAGCCGGGCGGCCGTGGCGGCCATTGCTGCGCTGCGGCGACAACCGCTTGAAGTGCGGCCGCTTCAATCCTATCATCGTATCCCCTGACACACTCGTATGTGGTGTGCCATTGCTCTGCCGGATCTGCATGAGCAGGTGCGGGCAGCGTTTTGAACCGATTTGCAGGATGTGACAAAAGCCATGGCGACGTTGGAAAAGGTGCCGATGCTGCCAACCGGACACCAGTCCCTGTTGGTGCAGTTGAAGCAGCTGAAGGAAGTGGAGCGGCCGGCGGTGGTGCAAGCCATCGAGGAAGCGCGTGCCCACGGCGATCTTTCGGAAAATGCCGAATATCACGCCGCCAAGGAACGTCAGGGTCAGATCGAAGCCCAGGTGATCGAATTGGAAGACATGCTGGCGCGTGCCATCGTGATCGATCCCAAGACCCTGTCTGGCGACAAGGTGGTGTTTGGCGCCACAGTGCATCTGCAGGATGAAGACGACAAGCCGGTGACCTACCAGATCGTCGGCCAGCATGAAGCCGACGTGAAATCGTCACGGATCAGCTTTTCCTCACCGCTGGGCAAAGCCTTGATCGGTCGCCTGGTTGGCGACGAAGTGGAAGTCCATACGCCGTCGGGCGACAAATATTACCAGATCGATCGCGTTGAATTCATCTGAACTTGGCGTGGCGGCGCGCGTGGAACCGTATCTGACACGCGTGATGCTGCTGGCCAATCTGGCGGTGGCGGCGGCCCTGTTTCTGGCCGGGCCGGCGATCAACCAATCCGTGTTGCTGCACTATGGCCTGGTGCCGCTGCGCCTGACACTAGCACTGGATGGCAATGCAGCGCTGCTGCCGGCGCTGGGCAGCCTGGTCACCCACCTGTTCCTGCATGGCGGCTGGCCGCACCTGGCGATGAACATGATCATGTTGCTGGCCATGGGCAATTTGCTGGAACCCATCGCAGGGGCACGGCGGTTGGGGCTGCTGTATCTGGCCGGCGGGCTGGCATCGGCGCTGGCCGAATGGGCCATTCATCCGATGAGCATGGTGCCGACCGTGGGCGCATCGGGGGCGATTTCAGCCTTGATCGGCGCACAGGCGATGCTGGGCGGGCAGGGCCCCCAGGGCCCGTTGCTGCGCGGGCTGGGGCTGGCGGCGGCGTGGATCGCCTTCCAGTTGCTGGCTGGGCTGGTGATGAACGGGCCGGGATTTCAACTGGCAATCGCCGGCCATATCGGCGGGTTCCTTGCCGGGTTGCTCTTGGCGCAGACTTTGATCAGGCCGGCTGCGTTTCGCTGAACGCGGTCGCCGACGGGCTGAACCCGTCATCAAATTCCTGATTGAGAAAGAGCCGCCGCAGCCCGACACCCGGCCTTGGCTTTTGCCACTCTTGACGATTCCGGCGGGATTGGGCGTTGAAAAGCCGTCCAAAACCATAAATGACAAGCATCCCGGACGAGGTCATCGTGACAGAACCGCCATCGGCACGAATCCCACGCCGAGCCATGATGACAGAATCAGTCCGTGTAGGACATTTGTTTGCCGGGCCGCGCTCAATCCACCGGAACGCCCGGCCGTGACAGCGATGTTCGGATCACGAAGCTCGTCTTGACGCTTTCGACGTTGGGCGCCGGGGTGAGTTCGCTGGTCAGGAATTTCTGGAATTCCTGCAGATCGTGGGCGACCACCTTCAGGATGAAATCGATCTCGCCGTTCAGCATATGGCATTCGCGCACCTGGGGCAGGGCGGCGATATGGTCTTCGAAGGCGCGCAAATCCGCTTCGGCCTGGCTTTTCAGGCTGACCATGGCGAACACGGTGATGCCATAGCCCAGCGCCACCGAATCGAGATCGGCGTGATAGCCGCGGATGACGCCGCCTTCTTCCAGTGCCCGCACGCGGCGCAGGCAAGGCGGTGCGGTCAACCCGGCGCGGGTGGCCAGATCGACATTGGTGACCCGGCCTTCGGCCTGCAGATGGCGCAGGATCACGCGGTCGATATCGTCGATCGGCAAACGCGAGCGGTGGACCAAGAGCAATACTCCAAGCTTTACGGGCCGGTATTGATAACATTATTTCACGAGCGCGCAAGATGCAGGCTGATATCCGGCCTGATTCGGCAAGCCCAGCCGCTTTGGGGCCGCCGGACTGGAAATGCTGGCAAATCCGGTTAAGTCAGGTTCCATCGCTGCGCGGCCGCGCGCGCCCTTTCGGAGATTCGGTTGAATGACTGCCCCCGCCACGAATTTGCGCCATACCAAGTTGCTGATCATCGGTTCCGGCCCCGCCGGCTATACCGCCGCGGTCTATGGCGCGCGCGCGCTGCTGGCGCCGGTGTTGCTGCAGGGCCTGCAACCGGGCGGGCAGTTGACCATCACCACCGAAGTGGAGAACTGGCCGGGGGATACCATGGTGATGGGGACCGATCTGATGCTGCGCATGGAGGCGCAGGCGCGGCATGCCGGCGCAGAGATCATCACCGATATTGTCACCAGCGTCGATCTGTCGAACCGGCCGTTTGCCGTGCAGACCGACAGTGGCCAGGCCTGGACGGCGGATACGCTGGTGATTGCCACCGGCGCCCAGGCGCGCTGGCTGGGGCTGCCCGGCGAGACGCGCTATCGCGGCTTCGGCGTGTCGGCCTGCGCCACCTGCGACGGGTTCTTCTTCCGCGGCAAGACGGTTGCTGTGGTTGGCGGCGGCAACACGGCGGTGGAAGAAGCGCTGTTCCTCACCAAGTTCGCCAGCAAGGTGCATCTGATCCACCGTCGCGGTGAACTGCGTGCCGACAAGACCAACCAGGCGCGGTTGCTGGAGAACCCCAAGGTCGAGACGCATTGGTACAGCGAAGTCGCCGATGTGCACGGAACGGACATGCCGTTGAAGGTGGAAGCCATCACGCTGGCGGACACGCGCGACGGCAGCACGCGGCCGTTGCCGGTCGATGGCCTGTTTGTCGCCATCGGCCACGTGCCGGCGACCGCGCTGTTTGAAGGGCAGGTCACGATGGACGATGAAGGCTATGTGATCACCGCGCCGGACAGCACCGCGACCAGCATCCCCGGTGTATTCGCCGCCGGCGATGTGAAGGACAAATTGTACCGTCAGGCGGTGACGGCGGCCGGCATGGGCTGCATGGCGGCGCTGGAAGCGGAGCGGTTTCTGGCGCACGGATGATGCAATGATCGGCACCTTCCTGCGCTGGTTTTTCGCGCCCTTCGTGCTGCTGGGTGTGCTGGGCGTGATGTTCGGCCACGCGGGGCTGCTGGTGAAGATCGTCGCCGGTGTCGTCGGTTGCATCGTGATCGGCGGGGGGCTGCTGGTGCTGGCGTCGCACGGCAGGAGGGGGTGAAGTCGGCCATGGGCCTCGATTGGGAAAAGCTGCGGCTGTTCGATACGGTTGCCGAAGCCGGCAGCTTCACCGAAGCCGCGCGGCGCCTGCACATGAGCCAGCCGGCGCTGTCGCGTCAGGTGGCGGCGCTGGAGGAAAGCCTGGGCGCCAAATTGTTTCATCGCCACGCCCGCGGCCTCGCCATGACGCATGAAGGCGAGCAGTTGCGCGCCGCCACCGCCGACATGCACGAGCGCATCGACAAGGCCGCACAAGCCATTGATGCCAGCCGCGATCGCCCCACCGGCACCATCCGCCTCACCACCACCGTCTCCTTCGGTTCCACCTGGCTGGCGCGCCAGCTTGGTGATTTCCTCGATCTTTATCCAGATATCAGTGTGCATCTGATGCTCACCGATGCCGATCTCGATCTCGCCAAGCGCGAGGCCGATGTCGCCATCCGTTTCCACCGCCCGTTTCAGTCGGAACTGATGCAGCGCCCGCTGGCCGAGATCCGCCACCATCTGGTCGCCAGCCCTGAGTATATCGCCCGCCACGGCGAGCCGCAGACCGTGGCTGATCTCGATCATCACCGGCTGATTGCCTATGGCGATGCTGCGCCAGACTATCTGAAGGGCATCAACTGGATCCTCGAACTCGGCCACGAAGGCCATCCCCGCGTAGCCGCGCTGACCATCAACAACAGCCACGGCGTGTTGCAGGCGGTCGAAGCTGGTGCCGGCATCGCGGCCTTGCCGACCTATCTGATCCGGTCATCCGGCCGGGTGAAGCTGGTGCTGCCGCATGTGGAAGGCCCGCTGTTTCGTACCTTTTTCACCTATCCTGCTGAATTGCGACGCAGTTTGCGCATCGCGGCGCTGCGCGATTTCCTGCTGGCCCGGATGACCAACGCCGCGCTGGACATGTAGCGTCATTATGTCGCCATGCACTGAGTGCATGGCTGCACAGCATTTTTGTGCACTGCAATATAATCCGCCATCGCCTAAATAGAGGGTGTCGCCGCGATAGCGGTAACGCCGGGCCCGCTGCTCTCCCCTCCTTGCAGCGCTCCCGGCCGGTTGGCTGCCCCTCCCCCCCGCGGCAGCCGCCAGCCCGGACCGCGCCTCCTCCCCCCCTGGCGCTTTCCGGGCCATATCGAAGGGCCGGGTGCCGAACAGGCACCCGGCCCTTTTTTTGCCTGTGCGACCACCCGCCATCTGGCTGCGACGGCGCGGCCTTCCCAAATCACCATCCATCGGCTAACCGCGAACGTCCCGGGTCGGGGCCTGTAGCTCAACGGTTAGAGCTGGCCGCTCATAACGGCTAGGTTGGGGGTTCGAATCCCTCCGGGCCCACCGGTGTTGGAAGGACAGATGTTGGGCGTATCGGTGGATGAAGCGGCTGGTGCAGAACAGGACCAGCGACCCCGTGCCAACTGGAAAAGCTGGGCTGGTGCCGCGCTGGGCCTGGTGGTGCTTGGCCTCGCCGCCTGGGGGCTGAACAAGATCGCGGGCCAGGTCACCATGGCGCAGGTGATGGCCGAGATCCAGGCGACGCCGCCGCATCTGATCGTCTTTGCTGCCAGTTCCACCGCCTTGTCCTATGTCGTGCTGATTGGTTACGATTGGTTTGCCACCCGCCATCTGGGTTACAAGATCGGTTGGCCGACCCTGGCCGCTGCCAGCTTCTCCAGCTTCACCATCAGCCACACGCTGGGGGTCACCGTGTTGACCGGCGGCACCGTCCGCTATCGCATCTATACCCGCGTCGGCGTCCGTGCGGCTGATATTGCCATGATCGTGCTGTTGTGCGGCTGGACCTTCTGGCTGGGCATCATCTTCGTGGCCGGGCTCGGCCTGATCGTGGCGCCCGATCTTGCGGCGCCGATCCGCGCCTGGATGCCGCCGCAGGCCGAGGAATGGACCGGCGCGCTGCTGCTTGGTGGCGTTGCGGCCTACACGGTGTTGACCAGCTTGTGGAAGCATGAGTTCAAAGTGTGGCGCTATCGCTTCGCACTGCCCGACGGCAAGCAGACGCTGCAACAGATTGCCATCGGTACCCTCGATCTCGCCCTTGCCGGCGGCGCGCTCTACATCCTCCTGCTGCCGGTGGCCGGCGTGCCCGATCTGCTGACCTTTCTGGTCATCTATGCCGTTGCCATGGTCTCCGGCGCGTTGGCGCATGCGCCGGGCGGGCTGGGCGTGTTCGAACTGGTCGTTGTCGGCCTGATGCCTGAAGCCGAAAAGGCCGGCGTGCTGGCTGCGGTGGCGCTGTTCCGCATCCTGTATACCTTCATCCCGTTCACATTGGGCTCCAGCCTGTTTGCGATCCTGGAATTGCGCGCGCTCAGAGCTGCCCGTGCAGCCCAGACAAATGCTGCAATGCAAGCCGCTGCGCCAGTTTTGCCCGCCAATAGCCACTGAGGCCAGGCAGCACCGCCAGTTCGGCCAGTTCTTCAACCCGGCCCGCCTTGCCGGCCGCAATCGGCGTGAAGCGGCTGATCGGCCAGGCCGGGTTGGGCCGATCGATCACGTCATGCCTGTCCCCGGCGGCCACCGCGCCCGGTTCCAGCACGCGGAAATACCAGCCGCAGCGCCCGGATCTTGCCATGGCCTTCACCACCGCTTTGGTGCCCAGCGCGATGGCAAAGGTGCTGCACGGTTCGCGGATCTGCGCGATCTGCAAGGTGGCGGTACCACAGCGCACGACATCGCCCAGGCACAGCATCGATTCATCAAGGCCATCGATCACCAGATTCTCGCCCATCGCGCCGGCCACGAAGCGTTCGGCAATGGCCGGAAACTCCGTTGCCCACGTCGCATAGCCGGACAGCGGATAGGCATAGACGGCTTTTTCCGGGCCACCGTGGACGCGCGGGTTGCCGACCTGATCGCCGGCGAGGCCCAGTTCATGCACCGCGACGCTGCCGTTCACCGGCTGGCGGCGATAGGCCGAGGGGAAGGGGGCGCCGGCCAGCGGCTGCGGGCGGCCGATGCGCAACTGCGCGATTATTCCGCTTGCGATCATTCCAATAATCTCTGACATTGGGGGCCTTGTTCAACAAGCTGAAAGGAGGTGATCCAGTGTCTCATTGCTTCATCATTGGCGCAAACGCGCTGGTGGCCACAGTCAAGGTTGTGGCGTTCTGAACACCAGACACCGGCCTTTTGCGACCGGATGACAATGTGGGGGCTGCCTGGCAACGGGTGGCCCCCTTTGCTTTGGGGGACTGAGCCACTATCACAGCGCCCCCATCACAGCGCCCCCATCACAGCAACGTCAGCACCTTCTGCACCGTGAACCACGCGCCCCAGCCGAGCGGAATCAGCATTGCGCTCCACGCTGCCGCGCGCAGGCCCCAGCGGGCCGGCGCGGGCGTTTCGGCAGCCGCCATAACCGTCGCCGCAACTTCTGGCGCCTCTCGCCACCAATGCGCCGCCACCGGGCGCACCAGCAGCGCGGCGAGCAGGCCCAGCGCCAGCATCGCCGCCATCAGCAGATAGATGGGCGCATAAACCGCTTCGCGGGCCGTGCCGGCGGCCAGCCCGGCATCGCGGGCATAGGCGACGAGCAGCGGCCCCAGCACCCCGGCCGTGGACCAGGCGGTGAGCAGGCGGCCATGAATGGCGCCGACATTTGCCGTGCCGAACAGATCGGCGAGCCAGGCCGGCACCGCGGCAAAGCCGCCGCCGTACATCGACGCCACCAGCGCAAAGCAGGCCAGGAACAGCGGCAGCGACGCCGAGGCCGAGAACCCGGGCAGTGCCAATCCGTAGCTGGCCGCGCCCAGCGCCAGGATGGCGGCATACATCGCCTTGCGGCCGATGCGATCCGACAGGCTGGCCCAGAAGAAGCGGCCGGCGATGTTGAACAGGCTGATCAGGCCGACAAAGCCGGCGCCGGCGGCGGCTGCGGCAGTTTTTTGGCTCTCCGTGAAATCCTCGAACCGCACGCCGGCTTCGCCAAACAGTTGCCCGCCGAAAATTTCCTGCGCCATCGGCGACGCCAGCCCGATGATGCCGATCGAGGCCGAGACATTGAGCAGCAGCACCGCCCACACCAGCCAGAATTGCGGGGTGCGGTGGGCATCGGCCAGCGCCACATGGCGCCCGCCGGCGGCGATGTTCGCCTTGCCCGGCGGCACCCAGCCTGGCGCCGGCAAGCGGAAGCCGATCGCGCCGGCTGTCATGACCAAGCCATAGGCTGCGGCCAGCACCAGCATCGCCGGCGCGACGCCGACGCTGTCTGGCCCCGCAAAGACGTTCATCAAGCGGTCCGCCGCCGGGCTGCCGACCATGGCGCCGCCGCCAAAGCCCATGATCGCCATGCCGGTGGCGAGGCCGCGGCGATCGGGGAACCATTTGATCAGCGTGGACACCGGCGTGATGTAACCGATGCCAAGGCCAATACCGCCGATCACCCCGGCGCCGAGCCAGAACAACCACAGTTGATGCACCTGCACGCCGACCGCACCGATCGCCATGCCGCCGCTCCAGCAGGCGGCGGCGACCAGGCCGGCCAGCCGCGGCCCGACCCGTTCCACCCAACCACCGAACAGCGCCGCCGACCCGCCGAGCACGACGAAGAACAAGGTGTAGACCCAGACGAGATCGCTCACCCGCCAGTCGCAAGCCGTGGTGACGAGCGCGGCGGCCAGGGTGAGGCTGTCACAGGTGACGCTGTCGGTGATGCCGACGGCGTGAGTGAGCGGCAGCCAGAACACCGAAAAGCCATAGGCCATGCCGATGCACAAATGGATGGCCAGCGCACACGGCGGCACCAGCCAGCGATCATGGCCGGCAGGCGCGGGGGTGTGGAACGTGGATAGCATAGGCGGGGCCATCGTATGTTGGCGGGTTCCAGGGCAGGTTGGCGCCTTATGGCCGCGCGCTCCACAAACTCCAAGTCATGCTGGCGCAGGCCAGCATCCACTGCCGAGCGGGAGCCTTGCTGCATGGTGGATGCTGGCCTGCGCCAGCATGACTGGCTCCCGTATGTCTGAAAGGTCCGTCAGCGCCCCTGCCACACCGGCTTGCGCTTCTGCGCGAAGGCCAGCGGGCCCTCGCGCAGATCCTCGCTGCGGAACAGCGCCTGCACGGCCGGAAACGCGCCCTGGCCTTCGTAAGCGGCGCGCAGGGTGGGGGCTTCGAGGCCTTTGAGCACAGCCTGTTTCGACGCGCGCAGCGACAGCGGCGAGAGTTCGCACATCGCCGCGGCCAGCGTGCGCGCGGCGGCCAGCAGATCGGCGGCCGGCACGACATCGTGGACGAAGCCCAGCGATTTGCCTTCCGCGGCGGAAACCGTGCGGGCGGTGAGGATCATCGCCATAGCGCGCGACACGCCGATGGCGCGCGGCAGCCGGTGCAGGCCGCCGGCCAGCGCCGCCAGGCCGACCTTGGGTTCGGGCAGGGCAAATGTGGCATTGTCGGACGCCAGGATGATGTCGGCGGCCAGCGCCACTTCGAAACCGCCGCCCATGGCAACGCCGTTCACCGCGGCGATCACCGGCTTGTCGAGATCCCAGCGCGTGGTGAGCCCGCCAAATCCGGATGGCGGCACGGTGATGGCATTGCCTTCGGCCTGCCAGCGCAGATCATTGCCGGCGGAAAAGGCGCGGTCCCCGGCGCCGGTGATGATCGCCACCCAAAGATCGGGATCGGCGGCGAAATCGTTGAACGCGGCGTCAAGCTCGGCATTGGTCGGCGGGTGCAGGGCGTTCATGCGTTCGGGGCGGTTGATGGTGACGATCAGGATCTTGCCGTCGCGTTCCACCGTGATGTGATCATAGGCCATGGTAATGTCTCCCTTTGGC
>Ga0164295_10001827_pt1 | contig 17644 bp, 6 predicted proteins | sample GEODES006metaG_FD_111798 | JGI IMG/M metagenome (GOLD analysis project Ga0164295, IMG submission 111798) | Oligotrophic lake water microbial communities from Sparkling Lake, Wisconsin, USA - GEODES006 metaG | ecosystem: Environmental > Aquatic > Freshwater > Lake | place: USA: Sparkling Lake... | reverse complement strand
TATCATACGCGCTGGCCTCTTTGTTATTTTTCTACAGTTCCCTATTCGCCGGTCAGGACAGGGCGTAGTTAACATTGAAGGCTATTTACCATCTATAACGATTGACTTTGGATCTCAATTTTCTCCCTTCAGAGTTTACGTTACCCAATTGTCTCGAAAAACACCAGTTGTTGGACGAAATATTTCACTACGGGTTGAACTCGCCAACTCTCACCTTCTTGAGCTTCCGGAGAATGGATTTGAAAACACGATTACTCACTTTCCTGGAATTGCCCTCAAGGGATCTTTTAGTATTCCAGGATTTACTCCGAAAATGTTTGAGACTCCTTTATTAATTGGAAGTTCAGAACTTACAGATACGGATGGTTTTGCTACATTCAGAGGCTTTAAACTCCAGACAGGCATTCCAGGGACCTATGTTGTAACTGCAGTTGATGTAAGCGGCCGCACAAAACGATTGGGCAAAGTCAAGATGACTACAAAAATCTCTAGCGCAATTATTACGGAAGACGGTAGACAAATGTTTAAGTTTGGACGAAGAGGCTTACCTCCTCGAATCGTCGCTGGCGAAACAATTCCAATCATCCGAGTAAAGATATTGAATTCTAATAACGAGGGCATTCCAAACAAAGTGTGTATATTGACGTCTGCATCAAAAGAAGCTGCGGAATTTTCAAACGTTGGAGCAAGACCGGACGTGTTTCACCCACGTCTCGTTGCCATCAACAACCCATTCTCAACGATATCAAATAATTCTGGTATTATAGAGTTTCGTAACGTAACACTTGCCACTTCTATTCGGCATGTGCGTCTCTGGGCAGTGTGTGATGGCCGCGTAGCTAACTATGAAGGGAGTAGTGTAAAGAGCATTACATTTCTAGCGTCACGGAGAAATGCCCAAACACACACCTTATTGGCGTCAATTTTGCAGCAACCATCACCAGAGGTTCTTGAAGGCGAAGTCTTTCCGAGACAACCATCACTTCTACTTCAGTACAAGTCTCTTGCCACAGGGCAGCTCATCCCCGCAATTGGTGAGGTTGTATTTGCTTATCCTTTCATGCAAGCTGGATTTAAATCGCGAAACATTATGAGCCCTGCTTCTGTGGCTGAACTTGAAATTCTTCGAGAATCTGAACAAGCTGTTCTTGGAAATCTCGGTAGAGTCAAGCAATTGCAATCTCTCGTTTCCATGCCGGCAGATGCGCATGGAATTGTAAATTTTACTAATCTTGGATTTATTCGACATGGTGAATCTGGAGACTATTCTCTAGGGTTTGCTAGTACAGGTTTGTTTGAAGGACTAGAAAGTACTCCGATATTCGTCAAGTCAAGCGTTGCAGAAGTTAAATGGGTAATTTCCACAATCTTTGATGAGCAGAGATATATAAGCATGGCAGCGGATGCACAAGGATTCAAATGTTTTGAAGATGGTCCTAACGCGTTAATGTTATTTGAGGTGTGTCCTGACATCTTGTCAACGTTTCCTAATACATCAGAATTAATAAAATTTGGCAGCGATTATCCTCCCACCACAACGTTATCGAATGTATCGGCTATGTATGCGTCGTCTCCTCCAGCTAGGCTCGCCTCAATTATATGTAATTGGCCTTCATGTCAACCTTCTTGGGGATCTTCTTCTGGTTTTTTATTGTACAATACTTCCGTTAGAGCTAGAGAATATGCGACCGAGTTCCGATCATCACCCTCAGGAACTCTTAATACTCCTCCAACGCTGATCATTTCAGATAAGAATGGACGGAAATTAGCAGGTAAATTTGCAAGTCCGCTTGTTGAGAATAGCGTTGAGATCTCGGAAGTGCCCTACAGAGGAGCAAGCGTGTCAAAGTTGAAGTCGTTCTCTCGCAAAAGTTATGACTTTGCCTCAAGAGTTATTTCATCGTTAACTCGAAGTTCACCACAAAAACACAATGGAACCTTATTAACTTATCACAAGGAGAATTTAGTGCCTCATGTAAACCCCGGAAGAGAGTATTTGATCTTTAGGAAAGATTTTATTGATGCTGTGAGTACTGAGCAAGACTATATTGACTTTTCATCTGAATCCCGCCAGATTGGTGACCAAGGATCTTTTTTTCGTGTTGTTTCATCGCCTCGTGGCGTTACAAAAACGCGCTTGGCTTTTGATGTCGAAGGTGTACAATCACAGTCAACAAGTCTGGATGTCTTTAATCTTGACTCGGAAAGCGATAAACGAAACTTAAGTATCCCTAGCTGGGCACCTCCTATTGATTCAATCTGTGCTCACATCCGCATTCTTCAAACACCCTCATTCGTTCGACAAGACGGTTCTGTTCGGATTGACAAAATTGAAAACACCATGTCACTGACGTTTCTTGATCGAAGTGGTGATGAGCAACCGTTTATAGTACAAGCTGTTAACTCATTCGGTGAACCCGTTCCAGTTGATGGTATCGGCATGTATGCTGTTGATGCGCTTGGTTATGTCATGCTGACGTCTGTTGGAGGTGAACATGTTGGTCTCTCATCATCCTACACGAACTCCCTTCGAGGTCTTGGAGCGGCTACTCTCACAATCGGAAATTACTCATCGATGTCTATTCTTCGTGAACATATGCACGCTCCGATTGTTATTGAAAACTCAAATGAAACTGGTCACGCAGTTTTCAATTTGACACGAATCAGGCGGGCTCAGAACACCTGGGTAAAATTTGCTTTCGTGGCTTTGTATGCTGATATCAAGGGGTTTTCATATAACAAAACAGATCTGTCTATTAATGATTTCTATGATGGACCCTTAGCTTGTGTGTCAGAGTTTTCAAATCCTGTGTCAATTGATAGTGTTGTTGACTCAATAGAATGGGATGTTCCTAGAAACTCATCGCGATTGTTTTCAGTAATTGGTACTGATGATTCTGATTTAACTCCTCTTTCCCCTCTCCCTTCTGTCCGAGTTACTTCAGCCGATAAGAATAATTCATCATTGCAATCAGCCGGAGACTTCCCCATTATCAACGTTCTTGGCGAGTCTGATAGTATATTTGAGACAGTTCCAGCGCACGTAGCGCTTACAGCCGGCACATTTTTCCGCGATTTAGACACGTTCTCGTTTTGGGCGAACGAATTTGATCTTTGTTATCCTCAACTCGAAAAAGATCTTATCCCTTACTCAGCGTTTGATTTTGCAAGCGATTTCAACCAGGTTGCGTCGATTTCATCAAGCGTGCCTAGCACACTAGGTCTTCAACTTTATCGCTGGGCTTCGCGTATTGAAACTGATGATAACAACTCCACTGGGTATAAGCAGATTGCGACAAATCCATCATCATATCTTTATGATGCTGATAGGAGGATATCAACTGCTTTCGGAACCTTTCCTCGTATTTCATCTTCAAAAGGCAACGTGGGAGTTTTCAATTTTGTGGCTTTTTGTGGCGGTGTCTCTGGATCCGAATCGATTCAAGTAAGCTACGAAGATGACATAAACGCAATTGTTATTGTTGATCACTCAGAGTCGCTCCCAGGATTGTGTCCTTTACCGAGTATCATCTTTGGTCAAGTTATACCCTCAAGAGACGAATTAGCGTGTCAGACAGGTTGTTCAGGGCATGGACGCTGTGTTTGTGGTATATGCGTTTGTGCTGATGGTTTTGATGGAGCTGAGGATTGTAGCAAGAGGTACGAAGGAGATGATTTCGGGAGGTTCTTTTCAAAATCTGATGATCTCAACGATGGTTATTATAATGGAAAGTATGGAGGCCTACCAGTTTATGATGTTGGAAAAGCAATGAAATCATTAGAGAATAATTCAAGTAATAGTTTATTTCCAACAATGTTTTTCCCCGCCTTCCTCGGTGTAGGGATGTTTAAATATGAGGATGTCATCTCTGATTTTGTTCGCGCTTACGAAATAAGCCTTCAAAGTCAATTAGAGAGCAGTCAGACTCTTTTAAAAGTTCGTGTAAATGATACAGGAAACGATGCTTGGATACTTTCAGCCGGTCTTGGAGCATTGCTTTCTCAAGAATCGAGAAATGTTTTGGATGAATTGACTGATGTAGATGAGAAGAGGATGAAAGAACGGTTTTCACTTGCATATGGTAATTCTGGTTTTCGCTTGTTTCCCGTTCTTTATTCATGTTCAGGGGAAGAAGTTTCAGGATGGTGGTTTACTCCTTCTTGGTCTCGATGCTCATATGATCAAGTTCCTGTTTTTGGAGACGCTTCTCCACGTGATTTGGAAGAGTACCTTCGTTCTTCTTTCAATATCTCAATGAATCAGCGACCGATTAATTTTGATCATTATGAAGTTGACAATGACTACAAATTTCGCTATGTTGCCGATGATCATCGTCTTTTTCTTGGAGGTGTTAAATCTGGTTGCTATCGATTTAAATGGAGTTATGCACCGCAAGGGGGAGGAGATCGAGAATTTAAGCGTCTTGACGATGTTGCGCACCGATCTCAGGCACTTTCTCTTGGATATAGCAGGCCGTTCAGGGTTCTTGGGGCCATCAGTGGACTAATCGTTTCATATACTCGAGATCCGACTCGGTCCTCGCCGATTTCAGTTATTCCTCGTAATACTCTACTATCATCCGCAACCGCTGTTGAGTTAAAAGTGAAAAAATCAAATGTGCTTGGAGACTTCTGTTCTGATAATGTTCCAACTAAATTCCTTGATGTTCGAAGCCCCTATCGAAAGTATGCGCGAATAACAACTTCGCAGAGGTGCAAATCTGAAGAAGCTCAAGGTGGTCTCGATTTGTTTATATCTGCAGAAAGTATTGAATCTGGTTTGGAATATAGTCTTTATGTTCCTTCAGAATCGAACGACTGTGTACGCCTTCTTCCAGACAAAGATCTCAGTTCGGCTGAATATGATGTGTTTTACACATCCATTTCGATTGTATTTCCTTCTGTTGTAAATCTTCCTCCAGGCCCGGACAATTATTTTTACACCAAAGTATCCGAGATTCCTTCGGGGCTCTATAGACTTAAGTTTCGCGCTTATGGTGAAGTAGCTACGACAGATGATGATGACGTATTGATCAACCTTGTTGATGAACCTACAGAGTTGGTTTCAGATAATGGTTACAGCGAAGATCGCAATTACGACCCGACACTTAACTGGTATCCTGACTCTGATAATCTTGTTCATTTTGTCGACTACTTTTTTAACAACACTGTCACTGGGGTTTCCGCAGCTTGTGAACGTTTATTTAATCTTGACTTCAAATGTGAGTCTAAGTTTTATCCCTCTATTTGTTTCCCAAACAACTGCTTACAGTATATTGACGAACGTTTGGTTAAAATTATTTCATGTGCGCGCGAATGTTCGGTGTACTATTACTCAAACATTGCAAAGGCTATTAAATATCAACAAGCCACAGTCTCGATTATTTCAACAACATCTTATCCTAAGTGGACCGCTAATGTTGTTGACAAGTTTGACTCAAGTAGAAGATTTTCAGTACCTGGTTCGCTTGTTCGAGCAGCTATTGTTTATAGTCCTCTTCGAAGTAATGCTAGATTGTCTCAGACAAGCGAATCTCAAATAACGTCGTTGGGGGAGGAGGACTTGAAACGCGACAACTCAATCTTTGCAGATTTCTCGTCTTTTCTCTTCGAATCTGGCATTAGCGGGCTATACATTATCCGGTTTAGTGTGGATGCAACAGATCCTGTTGATCCCGGTTTTCTCTTATTTAACGTCAGCAATCCAATTCAAGAGGTTAAAGTAACTTATGATGATGCAAGCCTCACCCACTCAAAATATTTTTTATACTCTTCTGTCTCAGCCACAGCTCGAGTAGTTGAATCATCTAATCTTCCTCTTGTGAGAGTTTGCGCTATACCAGAACGCGGAAGGTCTTTATCCAGTCTATCTCCAAGTGTGGTAGTGCGTCTCTTATCGGATCCTATATCCGCCATTCCATTGCAAGTTCAGTCTCCAACTGAGAAAATTAATGAAGCTGGTTGGAATTTTATGTTGAGAACGATTGCAGATGCAGAAAAAGGGCACCAGAGATTTGCGTGGGCCGAAAATGGTGCAGACGAAGATAGAATTGATGCAAGTGCTGGCATGTCTGCTACTGTGATCAGCGCGTCGAATGCTTCGCAAAGTCAGATTGACCCTCGAGAACGTAACTTTCAGTTAGATGCTGATGGATGTGTGGAATTCTCACAGATTCGATTTAACTCTATCGGTTTATCTCAACGCGTAGCGATTGTATTTTCAGTACTTGGGGTTGAAGGGCCTCCAGTTGTGTTAGATTTGGTCACTTTACTTGACGCGAACCCTGTGTCAACTGAATCGCTTCAGAATCAAATCGCCATTCCTTTGTTGATTATGATGCCGGCATTCGGAGCAAATTCTCAACTCTTGGGGTTTCGCACTCGAGCGGCTTGTCTCCTTTTCTCCTTCATTGGACTTTCCACAATGGCTAGTACATCCGGGGTCGAGTTTATTAACTCCTTGTCTGACTACTACAAAGACTTTGTCGCAGAGGATGTTAAATTTGTATTCATTTTGAGTGCTGCTTGGTGGATTTGTTTCTCTGTCTGCATTGTTTACCTAATTGCAGTCTCCTATACTTTTCTGCAGACATTCTACTCATCATATAAGTTTCATTCTCTCTTCTATGCTCGTGGCCAGAAACTGGCAACTACCGTTGAATCAGGATTTATATATGATGTATCGAATAATAATGGAAAGCGACTTTCTGGTTTTTTCGAGACGCACATGAAAGCATCTGTAGCCTATACTAGAAGGCTATTACCACGAATTCGTCTTCCAGTAGAAAATGTAAAGGATGAGAGCGCACTTTCGTCTGAATTGCAAAAAAAGCCACAGTCAGCCTTTTTGAAGACATCGGAGAAAGGGGAAAAAGCACCAACGCAATCTCTTTCAGCAAAGGTCAAAAAGGCTCTATCAGCCGTAACAACGTATACATCTCACGTTTTGTCTTCGTTTGAGTCCACCCATGAGGCGTTCTTTTTTCCTCAGCGAATGATCATTGCTGCACTTGTCTCAGTTATTAGCTGTCTCTTTTTCTGTCTCTTGTTTCTTTATGGTTCGAATCATCTCGCCTTTTATGCGAAAGTTGCTCTCGATGAGTTCTTACAGAGAGAAGCGTTAGCGATTCAATTAACAAGAAGTCGAATCCTTTCCGTACTAGATCAAACAAAATCTTCTCTTTCTGTTTCTTTAAGTTCTTCTGATGTTTCTTCTGTTTCAAGAGACTTCCAAAAGGCGTTATTTCAACCTATTGTAGACAAGGCTATTGACGATATTATCACTCAGACAGAGCAGGGTTCGCTGGGCTTTACAATTCCAAGTCTGTTTGCTTCTCAGCTACGAAGCCTTTCTATGTCCAACAGCTCCATTGAAGACTCTGAAGATCCGACAGCTGAAATTATTCGAGTTCAACGATCAATAGCTGAGCCGTGGATTGAAGCTGCTATTCAAAATTTGAATAAATCTGCAATCATTGGTGTATCGATTGCAGCCTTGCTAGTGACCATTGCATGGATTGACCTTCTTATGGTGTATAAGCGTGTTGTCATTGCTGTGCGTAGAGGAAAAGTAGACCATCTTCCTTCTTATTTTGCGTGGCTGCCTGATAAAGCAGTCGTTTCGAAGGCCCCTGCTTTCGTCGGAATCCAAGCAATGGGAACTGTGATCTCTTTTCTTGTGTTTTCAATCATTTTTACTCTTCTTTCGTATCTTTTATCTGCCAAGATTGTTCAAGATTTTCTGCGAAATAAACTCTTATCGTGGATTGGTTGGGCAGCATTATCCGTCTTCCTTATCAATTTTCTGCGAGTGTCTCTGTTAAAGTATATAGCGACTAATAATGGAGATATCTCTCTGCGGGCCTTATTTTCCATCTTGGATATATATTTCATGTTTTTTAACTTGATAACTGGAGCCGTTGTGGCGTTTACTCGATTCTTGATCTTGGTTCCTTTCTTCTTTGTCCTGATTATGCGACCAGATATTCAAGTACTTCCTAAAGATCCAGCTACGGGAGCTTACTGCAGTCTTCTTCTTTTAGACATTCGATATAATAATCCGATTGGAAAGTGCACAAATGAGGTTCTTCGACAGATTTTGCACGAAGTTCGAGTTAAACGACAGCTGAAAAAGGCATCAATGAGAGACCTCCGATCTGTTGTTTTGAACCCGATGGCTGTTTCAAAGCCTCCGCTAGCAACTGTTAATACCGACAATAATTCACACAAATCAAAACGTTTTGTAAACAAGTGGTGGCTCTTTGCCATGCTGTCTTCTCATCCAGAACTGATACCATTCAGACATAGAGAGAAGAACACAGGCGATTCTAGTGATGAAAATGCTGCCAAAGTAAGTTCTGATATTGATGAACCTTCTGATAATGAAGAGCCTGTTAAGACTTCGAACAGCAAAAATTCCGGCGCACTCAAATCTATAGCAATAAAAGAATGGTGAATCTATCAAGTTGTAAATACAATAGATAAATCTTTTAGCGATGCGATGGATGTAGAAACAGAAGGAGTTTCGAATCTTGCTGATTGCGAAGTCGGAGATCTCATCTTCCCTATTTATATGGCGGTGAGACAAGGCGACTTTGATGATGCAACTTCACAGATTGCTCGACGAGCCGCAGCTGTTGCTGCAGCTGTTGCTGAAATGGAACAATCTGAACAGTTAACAACAATGAATCCAATTCAAAAGCAGCCTCCTCCTGGTTACAGTTCAAGTGGGGAACATCATCAACAAACTACAATACACATCGCCCCTACACAAACCGAAGACTTTGTTCCTGAGGAAGTTCGCTATGTGGGTCGCCCAATATCATGCTTATATTATATGTGTATTGGATGCCGAACGCTATTTAGATTGTGGTATTTTCTATTGAGCGCGTGTTTATCTGATGTTCACGCCCTAGCCTCTGCTCCTGTCTTTTTCTTTCTTTCGTTCATATGTTCATTAATTTGTTGTATTCGTGGCTCGCGCAATTGGTTTGTGGAGGTCGAAAGCTTTAAAGCTGTTTTAACATTGAATCATTTCATTGTTCGTTATGATGAATTTAATCCTGAAACATGCAATTGTGGAAACAATCATGAATCAACAGTCTGCTGCATTACTCATACTCGTGATCACGTGGCTTCAGGTACAAAGCTTACCTTTTTGAAGTATGTTGAAATAGAAACTTGTTGCTGTATAGAGACTCTTAACATCTATACAGGCGTTAAGCAAACAAGTTGTTGTGGCTGTGATGAACCTGATTTACAATTAATATGCATGGAAGATGCAAAAGGTCTTCAACGACAGCTGCTGAAAGCCCGCAATGATTGCAGAGAAATGATTGTTCCCCGTCATCCAGCATATGACTTGATCGCTGGAAAGCCTAAAGTGTAGAGTGCATTCAATCAAAGTTGATTGTATTCTACATAGTTACATATCTGTTCAACTACAAGAAAGGCAGTAAATCCTTTTAAGCCCACACCCACCCCTTGCTCGATATCACCGGTTTCTTTCCTGACCACTTCTTTTCTTGAAATTCCTTGGCCATGAATTCAGCAACATCTTCTCTGCTAATAGCACCTGTACTTTGCGAACAAATTCCTGCAGTAACAAGATATTTACCATTGCTTTTTCCAGAATTCGTCAATAACGACGGGCGTACGATTGTATAATCTAATTCCTTCCATTCCTTTGCTGCTGATTCTATAAGAGACGTCTTCATGCCATGATCCATTAGTACAGAGTTTTTAGTCAACTGTAGGAAACCCGTCATGATACCATACCACGGTGATGCCAGAGTTACAGTCTTTGAATCATCCTCACCACCAAGTGCTACACCCGTAATATCGATCAGTCTAGTTACATTATGTTTCTTCATTGATTCTAATACAATCTTTGCGCATTCAGACATGAAGCGAGATGTAGATAACTCACCATAGGAATGGCCTAGTAGCAAGGCAACTCCATCACTTGCACAACTAGAGGAGAAACACTTTTCAATAGACGCTGCATCTGTTACATCTCCTTCTACTAAGTGTATACGATTGTTATTCTTCCAAGCTGGATTATTTTTTATAGCTTTGAGTGAAGATCGAACATACAAGGAGATAACCATTGAGGGGTACAGAGCGACTAGTTCATCGACAAACAATCTCCCCGTTGCGCCAGTTGCGCCAAAGACAAGAACTCGAAACATGGTAATCAGCAGTTACGAAGGATTTTTGTACCAGTTCGATAGCTTGAATGTAACCTCTTTTCAAAAATACCTTGTTAGTTAATTGGGATTCCTCAGTAAGCGCTAACCTTGCTTATCCCTAATAATAAGAATTTGTTTGTGATCACCGTACTTGACCCTAATGACCTGACCTGTAGTGATGTAAATCCAACACCCTAATGAAAATCCTGACAAAAATCAATCTCTCGATACACCAAAATTATAACAAAATACAATATCGTTAGATTAGTTTCTAATTAAAACAAGAAAACACTTCTTCAATCTTCAACTTTCGCACACTTCGACTCCCGGTTCTATTAAGTATGTCCTACGTCGCTGCTTTTCGCGAGACGCATCTCATAGACATGTCTGGTAAAGGCAAAAAGAAGATGATTACTCATCCAAATCTTGCAGAGAGCTACTTTGTTGGCGACGACAGCTCTCGTGCTCCAGTTCAAGACTTTCCTCAACAAGTACAACAACAACAACAGGGAGGAGGAAGTCCCGCAGGTTCAAGTTACGGTAGTGCCAAGCCAACAACTCGTCATCACACTAGGCGACACATTCCTGGTCACTCAAGTATTGGCCTCCTTTCTGCGGAGCCCCTTCCTCCAATGACTGCTCGACCTCTCGTTGCAGTAAAGAGCCCTCTCACGGCTTCCTACAGTTCCAACCCAAATAGACAAGTTGGCGGAGAAACGACTGTGATTCTTGGAGACGATGAAGGCGGAAGATTTGTCTCAACATATGGAATCAAAGAAGAAGCGCTACGCATTGCGGCAAACCCAGAAATGCGCAAGGCCGTCGTTGACATTCCCGTGGCTGGATCCAGACCTGCAGTTAAAGGACAACGGCGCTCCGAGTATGGTCCAGGCGGAGAGGACCACCGAGTTCTGGACCAAGGCTTTCACAAGTACCCGAATGAATCCATGGACGAGGCCCAGCGAAGGTCTGCGCTAGACCCTGCTGCTAAACAAGAAGCAAAGGCCATGTCTCCTGCCGGTGCACGCATCTTGCGTCCTATGGGTCTAAAAGTAACACGAAGCGCAGGCGGCGAAGAGACGGGAAAATATGATTGGCCAGAATCAAGTCTAAATGGTAATATGTTATCAAATGCTCAACCACCTTCACTTCCTTCTTCGTCTTCTTCTTCCTCCTCGTCATCATCTTCTTACTCTGCTCAATCATATGCAGCGCCAGCAACTGAGACTTCACACAACTTTCATAGACCTGATCCTGCTGTGGGTGGACGAAGTGCTCCCTTCCTGCCCAGATCAGCCATGGCTGCAATAATTCAGCAGCAAGCCGATGTTAACAGCAGCCGTCCAAGCACAGCAAGCGGACGAGGAAAGAGTAACACGTCATCTTCAGTTTCTGAAATGTTTGCGCACCTAGCCAACCCCGTTGACATACCTCAAACTCGGTCTCCGCTTCGACGCGCTCAACCTGTCGGTGGTCCCTTCTTTGCCTCAGGAGGAGAGCAACAGTTCCGAGGAAAAGCTCAATTAAGTCATCATACGGCGTCAAACGTCGTCTTTGGTTAAATATGTAATTGTTAGTGTTTATATAAATATGAGTGTGGTGTTTGAGTGTGAATAGTGTTGTACAGTGTGTAGTGAGAGAGAGGGAGAAAGAGAGAGAGTTCTTACTTCGAGACTCATTTGCGTTTGTTGTTACAGTGGAGAAAGAGAGTTCTTGGCGTTCTGACGCAAACTCTAAATTTCTAGAATCGCTCGTTGTTAGAGGACAGGCTACGTGAATAAGTTTTTTGTGTAATTTGGATCTTTATTTTGTTATCAATTTGGTTTTGTCTTCTCTTCTCCTCTTCAATATCCTCGGCTCTCCTTCTTCAACGTTCTTGCTGAACCTGTGTTTGTTGTTGAATATTGTATTCGACTTTTGACTCATTTGTGTAATGCGCCTTACTACATTGTTTAACCTGCTCACTGCATCTGCGGTTACAGTTTCATGGACGCCCGTTCCTCCATGTCAATCACCATTTCCCCACTCGGCCGTCAGTGAAACATTATGCTCCAATGAAATCGCTAGGAATGAGTCAACGGGTGTCATTATATCTGACTATGGACTTCCTTCGAGCGAAACGTTAATAACGGTAGCAACAAACTCAAGCGTTTGGTATTCCCAGGCGCTCTTTACTCTTGGAGGCGGGTTCTATGACGTATTTCTGTATCTGACTCAGGCAGACATCATTGCTAATGCGCGCACTGTACCTTTTATTATCAGGCCCTTGAATCCGCTTGCTTCGCCACCCAACTTTTGGCTCACATCTCTCCTTATTTCGACCGCCAACTACCCAGATCCTGCAAAAATTCCTCAACCAAACGTTACGAATCAAGGACAGCCCAGGCTAGAGCTAGTCGGTTCTCACACGTTTGCAACTCTCGACTTCAACTTTTCTAACCCACCTGGTGATAGGTTTCAATATCCGCCCTACTTTACATATTTTCTAAAGTGCGACGAAGATCTTCAAGCCGGACTCCCAAACGGATGGCATGTGATTCAGTCAGTCTGGACGCCGTCGTGGCTCATATATAATGGCGAGAACTACAACGGAACGTGGAATTGCAGATGCCTAGCAGAGGTTGAGCGTGACCCTGAAGCTAAGGTTATCTCTAATGATCTCAGCAAATCTATACCGTCCGCTCCCACTTCCTTGCAAAAGATCCAGTTTTCGTCATCTTTTTCAAACGCCTCCTTCACTCAACCAGCTACTGGCCCTACGTTTGTTGTCGCGCCACCAATCTGTGGTGTTTTGCTAGAGTTTGAGACATACGCATGGGGGACGTGGCTGCCGCCGCATACTCCTAGCAAGGCAATACCAGATATAAATGGCGGAACATTTGGACTGTCTGCAATCGATGTTGCTTCAGGCACAGTCTTTATGGGGACGGAAGCAGATGGCCCTTTCTTTACCATTCGCCTTGCCGCCATTGATATCGCTACAGGTGCCTCGCGCACTATCGGAAACAATTGGCCTTACCCGCCTACGGGGTTCTCAGGAATAAATGGTCTCTTCTTTTCTGTCAATTTTGATCCAGCTTTTGGGCTTGTAGTTGGCATGACTGAGATATCAAAGTACGGGCCGATCCCGCCCATTGCTGAGGCTCCAGGCCTTCCTGTAGGCTGGACAGTCATTTCATCTGTAGATCCTGTGACTGCTGCATCCACTGCACTGACCGCAGACCTTACACCAATTCTCACGTCTTTTCCTCCTATCGTGCATGGTCTAAGCGCACTTGACAATAATCGCGGAATGCTCTGGCTAGTGGCAGCTCCGAGTCAACCGCCATTGGCGCAGATCGCAAAGGAAAATCCGCTCCGCCGTCGTCGCTTCCGTAAGCATGACTTTGTACAAGCAGCGGCAGCAGCTTTGAGCAACACTAACCCTGTTCTTCTCGGAATTGGACTGTCAAATCCACCAAAGCAGCCGAGTCCTCTTGTCTTACCAACTGTTGATGATTTCACTATCTGCGCTATTGCCTATAGCAGCGCAGTAGATGCTGTTATAGCTCTGGAGTTCAACTCGTCAGGTGCAGTCTCAAGTGAGGGTTTTAATCTAACAAACGGTGTAATAAGGAACTATCCTGTAAATGGTAGTGCTAGTATTGTGATTGGTGTTTTCCCTTCTGGTGTGATTAACCCTGGCTTCGGTCAAGTAGAAGTGTCCGAAGATGGTCGTTATGTCTACTTTGCTGCAAATCAAGGCACGAATGCTTTCGAATCGCCAGCACTAATTACCGTTGATACGATCGATCGTACTTTCGATCTAGCGCTAGCTGCACCTGATGGCACATATGACGTGCTCACTCTAGCTCGTTGCGTGTGACACAGACAGAACTGAATTCAGAGCAGTCCCAATAGTCACTGTGAGCGCTAACCTTGCTAACCCTCTCAAAATACATGAGAGCTCTATAGATGATCAAGGCAGTTAGCATGAATAAATTGAACAGAGTGTAAAATCATCATTACTGAAGCCTCTCAATTTTGTTTTTGTAAAATCATCATTACTAAAGCCTCTCAATTTTGTTTTTTATTTTTCGCGGCGCGAGAATGCCCAAAAATAGGGTTGAAGCTCGTTTTCTTAATTCAGATCCAACCGTTTACTGCTCCAATTCAGATCCAATCGTTTACTGCTCAATTTGCGCTCAACCAAGCAGTCTACATTGTTCTCGATGCTTGATTCAGCATTACTGCAGCCGGGTTTGTCAAAAGAAGGGATGGTCAACTCATAAGCTGACTTGTAAAACTCCTCCTCTTCCTCCTTCTTCTCCTCCCTCTTCTCCTCCTGTTACATTCTATTGCTCAGTCTGTGTAGAGCCGAGCTCTCTTCGTTGCTCTAGATGCTTAGGGGCCCAGTATTGCAGTGTATTGTGCCAAAAGACGGCATGGCCCAAGCATAAATTGGCTTGTAGTGCAGCGGAGACGTTTAAGAAGGGATTTGCAGAAATCTTTGGGGTTCACAGCGTCGATGAAATGGATGCAAAAACTAATGAGATTAAAAGATTTGCCGAACTTGGTGATGCTGAATCGCAAGGACAGCTGGGTTATGCTTATATGTGTGGATTGGGCGTCGAATTTAATGTCTCAGAATCCTTCCGATGGTTAAAGCTTTCTGCAGAAAATGGTGATTCACAGTCTCAGTGCTTTATTGGTAAGGCATACATTAACGGTTTACTAGGTGTCTCCGTAGATTTGGTTGAAGCTGCCAGATGGTTCAAGCTTTCTGCTGAAGGTGGTTTTGAACCTTCTCAACTCAAGTACGGTCGCTTCTTATATTTCGGCTTAGAAGGCGTCATCTCTGTTGATAAAGGTCAAGGCCTTAAGTGGATAAAGCGTGCTGCTGAAGGAGGAGAAACAGATGCTATTGAATTTCTGAAAATGTACACTTAAACGGCCGTCTAGTTTAACTTCAATTTAAGTTCAACGTACATCAATCAGATAACTCTTAACCCCCACACTCATTCAATAACTAGATCGTCTTCATCGTCATCCTTATCTCGAGCAGCTGGAGGTAATAAAGATTGCTGCATCGGCTGAAAGAGGTCCTCAGATGCGATAAAGTTTCGAGCAATCTCTTGCGTAACGTCATTTACCCCACCTGCTTCGTCTTTATGAATAAGAGTTAGCGTATCACCCTCTCGCTCAATAGCTAGCCAAAACACATCTCCTCTCCTCAACCTCGAGTTGTAGTGCTCCGCCTTTAGCTTCCGGAGTAACTGGTTGTAGGCTGCTTCCTCCACATATATGAATGATTGAAATCGAAAACTCTTTAAAGCCTCGATGGCTGTTTCGACTCTAACCGAGTCGGTTGCTAGGAGAGCTATAGCGTCAGCAAGCGTCGCAAAGGCTCGCACAATCGACGGCTCAGTTCTTACAGACAAGAGAGAGAGAAAATCATTCACTGGATGAGCAGTTCCTACAGAACGAAATGCCGCAGCAACTGGAGCTGAAGAAGAAGAAGAAGAGGAGGAGGAGGAGGAGGAGGAGGAAGACAGAGCGGAAGGCGACGGTCTCCCAGATTCCTCATCGTCATGTTTCTTCTCATTTGCTGTTGTCGAGGTGTTAGTAGTTCCTGAAGTGGCAAGATTCTGCTCTGCTCCTGGTCTTGATGATGATGACGATGATGATGATGACGACGATGACGCAGAAGACGATGATGAAGAAGAAGAAGGCTGCGCCCCTCCTCTTGATTGAGCTGGTTGCCCTTGGCCTGCTCTAGCATTGTGGGGATTCTCTGCTGCTCCCGACTCAGCCGAACGCTTCATGGCAATCTGCAGCCGCGGATCAAGAGTCCTACTTGAACCTAGAATGTCGCTTCCAGGTCTCACAGAGAGAGGAAAACTCCCAGATGCCAGTCCTGCACACCCTAACTTTGCAGGCTTATACGAAGGCATCCTTTCGTAGATGGGTCTCATAGACGCAATGACGTCCTTGTCCAGTTCAGCAACTGGCGCATTAGGGTCGAGCATGCGAGCCATTAGGGTCTGGTAGTAACGCCTCAGCATTGGATTGAAAGCTTGAGTGGGATCATAGCCTGCAGGCTCTGCAACCGTTAGGTCCATTCCGTCGATGTAGTCATCCATGGCCTGGAGCTGCGTCCCGCTGGGCTTGTACTTGTCTAGAGTCGAGAAAAGGCGGGGAAAAGGATACAGTCGAACGTCGTCGTCAAATGGAACAGGAACGAGATATAAAACGTCAAACGGAAGAGTCGAAACAAGAGAAGGAGGGCGATATGCAGGCCCTGAGAACTCGTATGTCCTTAGTGGCTGCTCGGACACAAGACGGACTTGCTTGGCTGACCCAGAAGAGGAACCGACAGCACCAACAACTTCACTGCTTTTTCCTCCTTCTTCGTCGCGTGAGCGTTTCTTGCTAGACGAAGACGACGAGGAAGAGGATTGCTTTTTTTCCTTTCCGCTAGTCGATAATGGAATCACCGACGCCCTGTGATCGCCCACAAGAACGGAAGCAGAAGGAGGGATAAAACTTATCAACTCTGAAGACATTTCTTCATCAGCTGTAGAAGTGGTAGAACTAGTAGATGATGAAGAAGAAGAAGAGTGGAGAGGGTGACTAGAATCACTTGAGAGGCCAGGGATTGCTATAACAAGTATTGGCGATCCATTTGCGCGTTTTACATAGCGACAGAGGGCAACCTTTCCTTCTTTCGCCATTGCACGCGCAAAGGCACTAATCGCTAGTGTGGAGGACCTTGTTTCTCCCTCTGTCTGCGAAGGAACGAGAACATCCGCTGTGCCAAAAAAGGCATACCGTGGAACAGTCGCTGCATCAAGAATCGCTAGCACTGAGAGGGATTTCTCAGTCTTGAGCACCATCAAGGCTTGAAGGTCAGCACTGCTCACAGGAACAATGTCCTTTCCGTAGCGAAATGCCTTGTTCAGTGCCTCTGGGGGAATCGTCCAATCCTGTTGGTCATCCATGTACATACCTCCTCCTCCTCCACCACCACCAGCAGCAGCAGCAGAGGACGGTGCAGCACCCATGTCGACTCGTTTGCGCGAAAAGTCTCTAACAATACCTGCTGATCGCGGGTCCTTCAACGCCTCTTGAAATTCCTTCATTGTCACCAAGCCTTGGTCCAACCGGGCCTGCATGTCAATCACCCTACACGCTGCAGCGATGGATGTCTTTTTGAAAGAGGGAAGTCTCTGCTCCTGCGTGTGCGAGTAGGCCCAGCACGGAATGTGGATGGAGGAGCCGATTGCTAATGAGCCCCTGAACTTGGTCACTTGATGAACAGAGCGAGAGTGGGCTCCAGCCATTGCTGCAATGGTCGTAGCTGCAGGAAGCAACTCTGCAACGCGAACATGGTCGCGAACGTTCTTAACAATTCTCCTAAAGAGGGACAGATTGGAAGAACGAAACGCTAGATTTTCTCCAGTTGGCGCAGCAAC
>Ga0164295_10001823_pt1 | contig 17665 bp, 16 predicted proteins | sample GEODES006metaG_FD_111798 | JGI IMG/M metagenome (GOLD analysis project Ga0164295, IMG submission 111798) | Oligotrophic lake water microbial communities from Sparkling Lake, Wisconsin, USA - GEODES006 metaG | ecosystem: Environmental > Aquatic > Freshwater > Lake | place: USA: Sparkling Lake... | reverse complement strand
GCTGCTGGTATTCAAAGTCCGACAGTTCTTCGAAGCGGGCTAAACGCGACTTGCTCTTGGCCTGGCGCGCTTTGGGGTTCTGGCGTGACCATTCCAATTCTTTTTTCAAGGCCTTGGCACGGGCTTCCTCGCCCTTTTGCTCTTGCGCCAGACGCTCACCCTTTTGGTCCAGCCAGCTGCTGTAGTTGCCTTTCCAGGGAATGCCGTGGCCGCGGTCCAGCTCCAAAATCCACTCGGCGGCATTGTCCAGAAAGTAACGGTCGTGGGTGATGGCCACCACAGTGCCCGGAAAGCGCTGCAAGAACTGCTCAAGCCAGTCCACCGATTCGGCGTCCAGGTGGTTGGTAGGCTCGTCAAGCAGCAACATGTCGGGTTTAGAGAGCAGCAGGCTGCACAGCGCGACGCGGCGCTTTTCACCGCCGGAGAGCACGCCGATCTTGGCGTCCCAGGGCGGCAGGCGCAGCGCGTCGGCGGCGATCTCAAGCTGGTGCTCAGAATCCGAGCCGCCGCTGGCGATGATGGCCTCAAGCTCAGCCTGCTCAGCGGCCAGCGCGTCAAAGTCAGCATCCGGCTCGCCGTAGGCGGTGTACACGGCTTCAAGGCGTGCCTTGGCGGCGAACACATCACCCATGCCGGCTTCCACGCTTTCGCGCACAGTGTGCGAGTCATTGAGCTTGGGTTCCTGCGGCAGGTAGCCGATGTTCAGGTTGGGCATGGCCATGGCCTCGCCCTCGATCTCGGTGTCCAGGCCGGCCATGATCTTGAGCAAAGTGGACTTGCCCGAGCCATTGGTGCCCAGCACGCCAATTTTGGCGCCCGGGAAAAAGCTGAGCGACACATTCTTCAGAATCTGGCGCTTGGGTGGAACGGTCTTGCTGACCTTGTTCATGGTGAAAACGTACTGGGCCATCAGGGTTTACTTCTCAAAAAAACGAACACACAAAAAGGGAAACAGGCATGCCGCAGGGGGCGGCGTCATTTGCCCGAAAAGCAAGATTATCGTTCCGTGCCACAATGTTAATGTTTTCGGGCTCCAGTTGCCCGCAACACGTGGGCACATCCTTTGACACAAAGTGATGTTTTTCAGCTCACATTCCTGACTCCATCTGCCTATCACTGGCGGGTTGCCTCAAACCAGGCACCCACAGGCCGATCTAAAACGCCCCGAGGGCGTAATTATCTCTAATGAAATTTGAAGAATTGAACCTGGCCCCGGCCATCCTGAAGGCCGTGCTTGAGCAGGGCTACGACACTCCCACGCCGATTCAAGTGCAGGCCATTCCGGCTGTGCTGGCCGGCAGTGACTTGCTGGGCGGCGCCCAGACCGGCACCGGTAAGACGGCGGCTTTCACGCTGCCCCTGCTGCAGCGCCTGTCTACCGAGCCGCGCCTCGTCAACCGCCGCGGCGTCAATGCCGTGCGCGCTTTGATCATGACGCCGACGCGTGAACTCGCGGCGCAGGTTGAAGAGAGCGTTCGCGTTTACGGCAAGTACCTGGACATCACATCGATGGTGATGTTCGGCGGCGTTGGCATGGGCGCGCAAGTTGACAAGCTGCGCCGCGGCGTAGACGTTCTGGTGGCCACCCCCGGCCGCCTCCTGGACCACGCGCAGCAAGGCACGCTGGACTTGTCGCAAGTGCAGGTGCTGATCCTGGACGAAGCTGACCGCATGCTCGACATGGGCTTCATCCATGACATCAAGAAGGTGCTGGCCCTGGTGCCTAAGCAAAAGCAGACCCTGCTGTTCTCGGCCACTTTCAGCGACGAGATACGCGAACTGGCCAACGGCCTGCTGCGCAACCCGGTGTCGATCCAGGTCACGCCGCGCAACACCACGGTGCAGCGCATCACGCAGACCATCCACCCGGTGGGCCGCGCCAAAAAGAAAGCCCTGCTCACGCACATCATCTCTGAGCACAACTGGAGCCAGGTGCTGGTGTTCACGCGCACGAAGTTCGGCGCCAACAATGTGGCCGAGCACCTGACGAAAAACGGCATCCCGGCGATGGCGCTGCACGGCAACAAGAGCCAGACCGCCCGCACCCAAGCGCTGGCCGGCTTCAAAAACGGCGACATCCGCGCCCTGGTGGCCACCGACATCGCGGCCCGCGGGATTGACATTGACGAGTTGCCACACGTGGTGAACTACGAAATACCGAACGTCAGCGAAGACTATGTGCACCGCATAGGCCGCACCGGCCGCGCCGGTAACAGCGGCGAAGCCGTCAGCCTGGTGTGCCTGGACGAAGAAGGCTTCATGCAAGACATCGAGCGCTTTACCAAGCAGAACATTGAAGTCGTGTTGGTGCCCGGCTTTGAAGCAGACCCCGGCGAGCGCGCTGAGCCGCTGGCCATGGGTCGCCAGACGATCTGGGGTGGCCTGGGCAAGCCGCCAAGCCGCGAAGTGATGCAAGCAGCCGCCAAAGCGGCCCGCAGCGAGATGATGACGCGCATCCGCGAAAACAAACCGCAAACTGGCCGTGGCCAGGGTGCAGGAAACAGTGGCAATAGTGGTGGTGGCGGTGGCGGCAACGCCGGTCGCGGCCGCAGTGCCGGCGGTGGCAATGGTGGTGGTGGTGGTGGCGGCGGTGGGGGCGGACGTGGCCCACGTCAGAATACGGGCTACTCACAAGGCGGCCAGGGCGGTCAGCCCGCACAAGCTCGCAACCCGAACGCTCAACCCCCACGTCAGCAGCAAGCACGGCCCCAATATGACGACGATGCCCAACCTACCAGCCATGTCTCTTCGGGCTTCCCCTCTTCTGGCCAGCCCACTGGCGGCAACCGCGGCGGCTTCCGTGGCGGGCGCCCCGCTGGCGGCGGCGGTGGTGGCGGCGGCGGTGGCGCAGGTGGCCCCCGCTCGGGTGGCGGTGGTGGCCGGGGCAACGGGTATGGTCGGTCGGGCGGTTCTGGCTCGTTTAACGGCCGATAAAACCAGCGCCTATGCAGCGGTCCACACCCTGGGCCGCCGTGCACCTGAGCTTCCAGCTGGCGCCCCCAGCGCGCGGCTGGTGTCTCATGTGAGCCAGTCTTTGCTTGAAGTGCAGGTGCCTCCGGCCGATGACATGTTCATTGCGCTGGGCACCACCATTTCTGTGGCCGGCAGTCAGGCTGCTTTTCGTGCGCTTGATCTGGACGCCGTGCTGGCCCTGGCCCGCGCAGCTCGCGGAGCCGGTGTGCGCAGGCTGGGCGTGGTCAGTGCCATGGGTGCTGATGCCAAGTCCAAGGTTTTTTACAACCGCGTCAAGGGCGAGATGGAGCAGGCGGTCAGCGCACTGGGCTTTGACACCGTGGTGATCGCCCGCCCCTCCCTGCTCGATGGCGAGCGTGAAGCTCTGGGTCAGCCGACCCGGCGTGGCGAACAGTTTGCGCTCAAAGTGATGCGCCTGCTCAAGCCCCTGATTCCCCGCAACTACCAAGCGATTTCAGACGCGCAAGTGGCCAAAGCCTTGGTCGAGACGGTTCTGGCAGGACGACCGGGCGTGCAGATTTTGCTGTCGGGGCACATGCAGCCGCGCTGACATTTGCGCGGCGGATTTTTAGTCTTTCACAAACAAAGTCACCAGCGGCTCATCGCCAAGCTGCCGGCTCCAGTGCCCGTGCAGCGCCGGGTCAAACACCGCGCCCTCGGGCAGCGTGTCGGCTGAGTAAAAGAAATCACCCGCCTTGAAGACGCGCGAACTACCGTCCTGCAGGCCGATCTCCATGTGCCCCTGCAACACGAACAGCCACTGCTTGGCGCCTGTGCAATGAAACTGGCTTCTGAAACCCACTGGGCTCTGGCGCAGCTGGTAACCCGATGACGGCCGCAGAGGCGACAGCATGGCCTGCGGTGTGCCTTCTGTGAGTGCCAGCGATTCCTCGCGAAAGCGCGCGCGGCCATCGGTGTCAGTGAACAGAATAACGGTGGTGAGCTTGGCAGGCGATGTCATGCAGGCTTTCAAAAAATAAGATCAAGCGGCTCAAGCCGTGGGCTGACGGTAGCGCGCCCAGGCCTCGGGGGTCGGGGTGGTGCCCGCGCCGGGCAGTGTCGGTAAACGGAAATAACCGTTCACCACCTCGGCCGGCTCGGTGAAGCAGTCCTTGATCCAGGGAATGTATTCCAGCACCTCGCAAGCCGGGTGCGCGTAAGACAGGTGCACATGCACCTGACTCATGTCGCCGGCATGCGCAGCCACCGGCAGGCGAAATGAATGCGCCGTGTCACACACGCGCAGCACTTCGGTCAGGCCGGCCATGCGCGTGACATCGGGCTGCACCCAGGCAATAGCCTGCTGCGCAAAAAATTCGGCAAAAGCATCTGTCGTGTAAAGCTGCTCGCCCAGCGCCACCGGGATGCTGGTGGCCCGGGCCAGTTGCGCATGGCCTTTGACGTCGTCATGCCAAAGCGGCTCTTCAAACCAGAACACATCTTGCGCCTCTGCAGCGCGGCAAAAACGCTGGCAGGTGGCCAGGTCCCATTTGCCATTGCCGTCAATGGCCAGGGTGACATTCGGCCCGATGGCCTGACGCACGGCGGCCAGGCGACGCAGATCGCGCTCGACGCTGGAGCCGACCTTGATCTTGATGCCGGTGAAGCCCTGCTCTACCGCACGCACTGCACCGGCCACCAGTTGATCGTCAGGGATGCTGAGCCAGCCGATGTCGGTGTTGTAAGCCCTTACCTTGTCGCGAATTTGCCCGCCCAGCACCTTCCACAGCGGCTGGCCGGCCGCTTTGGCTTTCAGGTCCCACAGCGCCACGTCGATGGCAGCGTGCGCCAGGCTGGTGATGCCGGCGCGGCCCACCCACTGCAGCGCCGGGTTGCGCGCCAGTTTTTGCCACAGGCGCGTGATGTCGCGGCTGTCTTCACCGACCAAGAGCGGAGCGTGGCAGGATTCGATGCAGCGGGTGATCAGGTGGTCGCTGGCCAGGTGCGCGTGCGTGCCGGTGAATCCGTAGCCCGTCAAGCCGTCTTCGGTGTCGATCTGCGCGCCCACCACGCCCCAGTGCGAGATGCTGTGCGTGCTGTCGGCAATCTGCGAGCCGGTCACGGGAACATGCAGGATGAAGGGTTTGACGGATTTGATTTTCATGGTCGGCCTTGTAGTGTTGAAAGACTTCAGGCGCTGCTGGTGTTGCGCACGATGGCATCCGCGCGCAAATGCAGGTCAGGCAGAAGTTCAAGGCCCAGGCCCGGTTTGTCGCCCAGGCTGAGCATGCCGTTTTTGACCACGGGCAATTCAGTGACCAACTCTTTGTACCAGCCGGTGTAGAAAGCGCGCACGCTTTCCTGCACCAGGGCGTTGGGCGCGTGCAATGACAAATGGCTGGAAGCCGTCCAGACCACCGGACCGGTGCAGTCGTGCGGGGCCACCGGCAGCTGCCAAGCGTCGGCCAGCGCGGCAATTTTGCGGCCTTCAGACAGGCCGCCACACCAACTCAGGTCAGGCATCACCACGCCGGCGACGCCGGTTTGTAGGTAATCCTTGAAGCCCCATTTGTAGCTCAGGGTTTCGCTGGCGCAGATCAGTGCATCACAATCTTTGGCGTACTGCTTGAGCAAATCCAGGCTGTCCATGCGGATCGCGTCTTCATGCCAGAAAGTATTGAAAGGCTTGAGGGCGCGCGAGATTTTTTGCGCCATAGGCAAACGCCATAGGCTGTGGAACTCGACCATGATGTCCATCTTCTGGCCCACCGCATCGCGAATCTTGCGAAAGGGCTCCAGCGCCAGATCGAGGTCGGCGTTGCTGATGTACTGGCCGTGGCTTTTTTCGGCAGCCGGATCAAACGGCCAGATCTTCATGCCGGTGATGCCCTCGGACAGCAGCGACTCGGCCAGCTCGCCGGCGCGGTTGAGAAAGCCTTCCAGGTCTTCGTAGGGGCCGGCTGATTTTTTGGCGGCGCCTATGCCCCAATTGGCACTGGACTGGTTGATAGTGCTGCGCACGTACTGGTAGCCGGCGCAGGTGTTGTAGATGCGGATGTCGTCTCGGCTTTTGCCGCCCAGGGCGGTGTAAACCGGCATGTTGGCGGCTTTGCCAAAAATGTCCCAGAGCGCAATGTCCACAGCGGAGTTGCCGCGCGTTTCTGCACCGGAGCCGCGCCAGCCCAGGTAACCCGTGATGTCGCGGTTGCGAGACTCGATGGCCAAGGGGTCTTTGCCGATCAGCTTGGGGCCCACCCACTCATGGATATAAGCCTCGACCGCTGCGGCCCCCATGAAGGTTTCACCCAGACCGGTCAGACCCTCGTCGGTGTGAATGCGCACCCAGATGATGTTGGGGAACTCGCCCAGGCGGACAGTTTCTACGTTGGTGATCTTCAAGGTTTGGCCTCGTGAGTTTGTGGCGAATCAATCAAGGAATGAAAAAAGCCGCCAGGGCTTACCCCGGCGGCTGTATCAGCGGGCGTTTCAGCCGCCGCGTGATTTCTTCAAAGCATCCCAGACCACGTTAACGGCTTCAGCACCAATGGTGGGAATGTTCTTGTCGTAGACAGGGCGGATCTTGTCTGTAATACGCTTCATCTCGGCCGGAGAGATCTCGTTGACCTGCATGCCTTTGGTTCTCAGCGTAGCGAGAGATCTCTCATTGAGCGTGCGGTTGGCGGCGCGCTGGACTTTCTGACCTTCCATGGCGGCTTCACGCAGCACAGCTTGCTCTTGCGCGCTCAGCTGGTCCCACAGCTTCTTGCTGTAAAGCACCAGGAAAGGTGTGTAAGCATGGCGCGTGACCGACAGGAACTTCTGCACTTCATTGAACTTGGAGGTCTCAATAGTCACAAACGGGTTTTCCTGACCGTCGATGGTTTTGGTTTCCAGCGCGGTGAAGACTTCGCCAAAGGCCATGGGCACAGCGTTGGTACCCAGGGTCTTGAAAGTGTCAATAAAGATGTTGTTTTGCATGACGCGCACTTTGACGCCGTCAAAGTCTTCCACCTTGGTGACCGGGCGCTTGCTGTTGGTCAGGTTGCGAAAACCGTTTTCCCAATAAGCCAGGTTCACCAGGCCGGCTTCTTCCAGCTTCTTGTTGAAGTACACGCCAGCCGGACCGTCGAGCACGGCATCGGCTTCCTTTTCATTGAGGAACAGGAAAGGCAGGTCAAACGCGCCCAATTCCTTCACGATGCCCACCAAAGGTGAGCTGGAGGTGCAAACCATCTCTTGCGTGCCGGCACGCAGAGCCTGCGTGGCTGGCAAGTCACCGCCGGCAGAGCCGCCCCAGAATGCACTGATTTTGAGCTTGCCGCCGGTCTTAGCAGCCAGCACTTCCTGCATTTTCTTCACGCCCACGCCCACAGGGTGGTCTTCGTTCACGCCATTCGTGAACTTAATAGTGCGATCGGCAAATTGAGCAAAGCTGGACGTTGCGACCAGCAAAGTAGCAGCAGCCAGAGCTGAAGCGAGGGTTCTACGTTTAAACATACAAGTCTCCTTTATAAAAAACACGAGGGGGGAACATTAACAAAAAAATCAGCGCATCCACCACTGGAGCGGCACCAAGACAATGGAAGGGAACAATACCAGCAAAAACAGCACGGCCAATTGGGCCAGCAAAAAGGGTAACACCCCTTTGAAGGCGTCATCCATGCTGATCTTGGCGACGCCGCAAACCACATTGAGCACGGTGCCCACTGGCGGGGTGATCAGGCCGATGGCATTGTTCATGATGAACATCACGCCGAAATAAACCGGGTCAATGCCGGCCTTGAGCACCACCGGCATGAGCACCGGTGTGAGGATCAAGACTGTTGGCGTGAAGTCAAGCGCGGTCCCGACGATCACGATCAAAACCATCATGACGAACATCAACAGGATCTTGTTGTCCATGAAAGGCGACAACATATTGGCGACTTCTGTCGGAATATTGGCCACAGTGATCAACCAGGCACTGACCATGGCAGCCGCCACCAGGAACATCACCACGGCCGTGGTTTTACCGGCTGACAAGATCAAGCTGTACAAGGCTTTGAACTTGAGCTCGCGGTAAATGAACATGCCCACCACAAAGCTGTAGACCGCAGCCACCACGGCCGCTTCGGTCGGGGTGAATACACCGAACTTCATACCGCCGATGATGAGCACCGGCAGCGCCAATGCAAAGCCGCCTTCAGCAGTGATCTTCAGGCGATCTGGCATGCTGACGCGCGGGCCTGCCGGTACGTTTTCTCTCTTGGCCACCCACCACCAGGTCATGCCGATGGCCACGCCCATCAAAATACCCGGCACAATGCCGGCCAGAAAGAGCTTGGTGATGGACACATTGCCGGCCACACCAAAAATAATCATGCCAATCGACGGGGGAATCACAGGCGCGATGATGCCGCCCGAGGCAATCAGCCCGGAGGCCCTGCCGATGTTGTAGCCGGCAGCACGCATCATGGGAATCAGCAAAGCGGCCAGCGCTGCCGTATCGGCCACCGCCGAGCCCGACAGGGACGCCATGATGACGGCCGCAATCACCGTGACATAACCCAGACCGCCGCGAAAGTGCCCGACCCAGGCCATGGCCAGATTGACGATGCGCCGGCTCAAACCGCCGGCGTTCATGAACTCGCCGGCCAGCAGGAAAAACGGCACCGCCAGCAGCGGAAAGTTGTCCGCTCCATCGACGAAACGCTGCGCGAGAATCTGGCTGTCAAAAGTCACCAGGCCGCTGGTCAGCGACAAATAACCCATGAGAGTCAAGCCGCAAACCAGCAAGGCATAGGCGATAGGCATGCCGATGGCCATGGCCGCCAACAAACTGAGAATAAAGACGGTAACGGTCATGCCTTGGCCTCCTTCAACTGCTTTTCAGCGTCGGCCAAACCTTCAGTTTCAACCACCTGCAGCAACTCACTTTCTGTGATGGTGCCCATCAGCAGGCGGTAGATCACACGCAAATTGATGATGCCCATGACAATGCCGACCACGTAGCCGATGCCGTAGATCCAGATCATCGAAATACCGACCACCGGGGAGATACTGGTCACCTGTAAATCGTGCATTTTGTAAGTGCCGAGGAAAAACAGGCCGTTGCACATCAACATCAAGCATTCGCTCATGAACAGGCAGACCTTTTTACCGCGCAGGCCCAGGTGCTTGATCAGAGAATCCACCCCCAGATGTCCGCCCTCGCGCATGGCGACCATGGCGCCCACATAGGTGAGCCAGATAAAACAGTAGCGCGACATTTCGTCAGAGATGCTGATACCGGAGTTAAAGCCGTAACGCAGCACCACGTTGCCGAACACCATCACCACCATGGCGACCACGAAGACGACGATCAGTATCTCGAGCAGTTTGAAAAAATAACGAACGATGGCTTGCAAAAGTAGCTCCAGGGTATACGGGCGAATGGGTTGGCTGCCGGCGCTTTAAGCTGCTTTGAGTTGCGAGGCCGGTTTGCCCAGCTTGGGCAGGTGCCGGCGAGACGAAAGAACTTCTTCAATGTCCTGGTGTGCGCCGTCGATCAGCTCCCGGATGGCGGTTTCCGCGGCATCAGGCTGATGCGCAATGACGGCGTCGAGTACCGCACGATGCAGCTGAAGCGAGGAACGCGGGCCGCCCGGGCGGCTGGTAGAGATTTCAAAACTGGTGCGCAGCAAGGCACTCAGTACTTTGCTCATTTGCTGCAGCATGCGGTTGCCACTGGCGCGCAGCAGACCCTGGTGAAAGCGCAGGTCATGGGTGATGTAGTCCCCACCGCTGTGAACTGCTTGCGTCATGCCGGCAAAGGCCGCTTCAATGCCAGCTATATCTTGTGCGCTGGCACGCTCGGCGGCCAGACGCATGGCAGCGGGTTCGACCACGCGGCGCAAATCCTGCAGGTCACGTAAAAATCCGGGCGTCAGTCCGGCCTTGGACTGCCAGGCGACCACATCGGGGTCAAACCAGTTCCAGTGCTCTTCAGGCAGGACACGGGTGCCCACACGCGGGCCGGTGCTGATCAGCCCTTTGGCCACCAGCGACTTGACCGCTTCACGCACGACAGTGCGGCTCACGCCAAGCTCAGCGCAGAGCAGCGGTTCGGGGGGCAAGGCTGCGCCCACGGCATAACGTCCAGCCACCACGGCTTCGCCCAGGTGGTCAACGGTGTTGCCGTGAACATTTTTAATCATGGTTATCACCAGTTCTCACAAGTCCAATCGTATGACGATAATATGTTCTTCCCCTTAAGGACTTTCCCCAATGACCGACCCCAAAGCCCCGCCGCCCGCTAAAAAACGTCCCGAAGAGCTGCGCAGCCAGCAATGGTTTGGCCGGCAAGACCGGGACGGCTTTGCCTACCGCAGCTGGGTCAAGGGCAAAGGTGTGCCGCATGACCAATTTGACGGCCGGCCTGTCATCGGTATTTGCAACACCTTCAGCGAACTGACGCCCTGCAACTCGCACTTTCGCACCATCGCCGAGCAAGTGAAGATAGGCGTTTACGAGGCCGGCGGCTTTCCGCTCGAGTTTCCGGTGATGTCGCTGGGCGAGACCCTGCTGCGTCCCACCGCCATGCTGTACCGCAACCTGGCCAGCATGGACGTTGAGGAAAGCATTCGCGGCAACCCGATTGACGGCGTGGTGCTGCTGATGGGCTGCGACAAAACCACGCCCTCGCTGCTGATGGGTGCGGCCAGCGTCGACCTGCCGACCATCGGTGTGAGTGGCGGCCCCATGCTCAGCGGCAAATGGCGCGGCCAGGAGCTCGGCTCGGGCACCGGCGTGTGGAGCATGAGTGAGCAGGTGCGCGCCGGCAAGCTCAAGCTGCAGGAATTTTTTGAAGCCGAGAGCTGCATGCACCGCAGCCACGGCCATTGCATGACCATGGGCACGGCCAGCACCATGGCCAGCATGGTCGAGGCCCTGGGCGTGGGCCTACCCGGTAACGCAGCCTACCCGGCTGTCGACGGCCGTCGCAATGTGCTGGCCCGCATGGCCGGGCGCCGCGCGGTGGCCATGGTGCACGAAGACCAGCTCTTGTCCAAAATCCTCACCAAAGAATCCTTTGAAAACGCCATCAAGACCCTGGCGGCCATCGGCGGCTCGACCAACGCGGTGATTCACCTGATCGCCATTGCCGGACGAGTGGGACTCAAACTCACGGTGGACGACTTTGACCGCCTGGCCAGCGAGCTGCCCTGCCTGGTGAACCTGCAACCCTCAGGCAAGTACCTGATGGAAGACTTCTGCTACGCCGGCGGCCTGCCGGTGGTGATGAAAGAAATTTCCCAGCACCTGCATCTGGACCTCGTCACCGCCAATGGCCAAACGGTAGCGGCCAACATCGCGGACGCTGAGAACTTCAATGCCGATGTGATCAAGCCGCTGTCTGCGCCCTTCAAAGAAAAAGCCGGTATCGCTGTGCTGCGCGGCAATTTGTCGCCACGCGGTGCGGTCATCAAGCCCAGCGCCGCCACGCCAGCACTCATGGTGCACACCGGTCGCGCTGTGGTGTTTGAAACCATTGAAGACTTTCACGCCCGAATTGATGACGAGACCCTGGACATTGACGAGAACTGCGTGATGGTTCTCAAGAACTGCGGCCCCAAGGGCTACCCCGGCATGGCCGAGGTTGGCAACATGCCGCTGCCGCCCAAGGTGCTGCGCAAAGGCATTACTGACATGGTGCGCATCAGTGACGCCCGCATGAGCGGCACCGCCTATGGCACCGTGATATTGCACACCGCGCCTGAAGCGGCGGCCGGCGGTCCGCTGGCGCTGGTGCACAACGGTGACATGATCGAGCTGGACGTGCCCAAGCGCCGCCTGCACCTGCATGTGAGCGACGAAGAACTGGCGCGCCGCCGCGAAAGCTGGAAAGCACCCGAGCCACCTTTGACCTCGGGTTACTGGAAGCTGTACATCGACCGCGTGCTGCAGGCCGACGAAGGCGCTGACCTGGACTTTCTGGTCGGCAAACGCGGCTCCTTCGTGCCGCGCGACAACCACTGAGCGCCATGACACCACACGCCAAATCATCGCACGCTAAATTCAGCGCGGCCATGGCCCGCCTGCCTCTGGTCGCCATCTTGCGCGGTCTGCAACCTATTGAAGCACTGGCGGTCGGCCAGGCCCTGGTAGACGCCGGCTGGGATCTGATTGAAGTTCCGCTCAATTCACCCCAACCGCTGCAAAGCATTGCCACTTTGCGCAAGGCTTTTCCTCAGGCTTTGGTGGGCGCCGGCACGGTGCTCACGCCCGAGGATGTGCGTCAGGTGCATTCCGCCGGCGGCGAGCTGATCGTCTCGCCCAACTTCAATCCTGCGGTAGTGGCCGAAGCCGTGCGCCTGGGCATGGTCTGCCTGCCCGGCGTCATGACGGCCAGTGAAGCCTTTGCCGCGCTGGCCGCCGGTGCCAGCGGGTTGAAAATATTTCCGGCTGAAATGATCACACCCCAAGTGCTCAAAGCCCTGCGCGCTGTGCTGCCGTCCGAGACGCTGGTCTTCCCCGTGGGCGGCATTTCGCCGCTCAACATGCCCGCTTTTCGCACTGCCGGTGCCAACGGCTTTGGCATTGGCTCGGCGTTGTTCAAGCCGGGCATGACGCCCGCCCAAGTCGCCGAGAGCGCTGCCGGCTTTGAAGCCGCTTGGGCAGGTACTATGCGGGCATGAACGCCAGCGCTGCCAACCCCCACCTCATTTCCTTTGGCCTGAACGGCCGCGTCTGCCTGGTCACGGGCGGCGCGCAAGGCATCGGCGAAGCCTGCTGCCGGCGCTTTGCACGCGAGGGCGCCCTGGTGGTGATCGCCGACATGGACGACTCCCGCGGCGCTGCGCTGGCCAGCGAGTTGGGCAGCTTGTATGTGCATTGCGACGTGGGCGACAAAGCCCAAGTCGATGCGCTGGTGGCCGCAGCCATCAAAGCGCATGGCCGCATCGACGTGCTGGTCAACAACGCCGGCATTTTCAAGGCCTGTGATTTTTTAGAAATCTCCGAAGACGACTTTGACGCGGTGCTGCGCGTCAACCTTAAGGGCGCTTTTCTGGTGGCGCAAGCCGTGGCGCGTGAAATGGCCCGGGCCGGCCGCGGCAGCATCGTCAACATGAGTTCGGTCAATGGCACCTTGGCGATTCCGAGCATCGCCAGCTACAACGTCAGCAAGGGCGGTATCAACCAGCTGACGCGTGTGATGGCGCTGGCGCTGGCCGACAAGGGGATTCGCGTCAACGCTGTGGCACCCGGCACGATTGCCACCGAACTGGCCGCCAAAGCCGTGCTGACCAGCGAGGAAGCCAAAGCCCGCATCATGAGCCGCACACCGCTGCGGCGCCTGGGCGAGCCGGCCGAGATTGCCGATACCGTAGCCTTCCTGGCCAGCGATGCGGCCAGCTACATCACCGGCGAGATCATGGTGGTGGACGGCGGGCGCATGGCGCTGAACTACACGGTCTGAAGACCGGCGCTCAAGCCTTGTCGGGTGCAGCCAGCCACTGTGTGGCCAACTCAACCCAGTAAGTGCCGCCCAGCGGAATCAGATCGTCGTTGAAGTCGTAACTAGGGTTGTGCAACATGCAGGGCCCGCCGCCGTGGCCCATCTCGCGGTGCGCACCATCGCCGTTGGAGATAAAGCAATAAGCGCCCGGCTTGGCCTGCAGCATGTAGGCAAAATCTTCCGCGCCCATGGTGGGCTCTTGCGGCAACACTTTGTCAGCACCCACGATGCCATTCATCACCTTGCGGGCAAAGTCAGCCTCAGGGGCGCTGTTGATGGTGGGCGGGTAGTTGCGTGAAAACGCGAAATCGACACTGGCGCCAAAGCCGGCACACAAGTGCTCGGTCAGCGCCTGCATGCGCGCCTCGATCATGTCGAGCACTTCAACACTGAAAGTGCGCACCGTGCCCTGCAATTCGCAGGTATCAGGTATCACATTGGTCGCCTCACCGGCGTGGATCATGGTGACCGAGATCACGCCCGCGTCCACCGGCTTTTTGTTGCGCGTGATGATGGTCTGAAAGGCCTGCACCAGCTGGCAAGCCACCAGCACCGGGTCGATGCCGTTGTGCGGCAATGCCGCATGAGCGCCCCTGCCGCGGATGGTGATCTTGAACTCGTTACTAGAAGCCATTACCGGGCCGGGGCTGACCGCAAAAGTGCCCACCGGCGCGCCCGGCCAGTTGTGCATGCCAAAGACCGCCTGCATGGGGAACTTGTCAAACAAGCCGTCCTTGATCATCTCGCGCGCGCCGCCGCCGCCCTCTTCGGCCGGCTGAAATATCAGGTAAACCGTGCCGTCGAAATCACGGTTTTTAGCCAGGTGTTGAGCGGCTGCCAGCAGCATGGCCGTGTGGCCGTCATGGCCGCAGGCGTGCATCTTGCCCGGTGCGGTGCTGGCGTGCGCAAACTGGTTGAACTCCTGCATGGGCAGCGCGTCCATGTCGGCACGCAAGCCGATGCCACGCCCGCAAGCGCCACCGTCGCGCCCGTGGATGATGCCGACCACCCCGGTGGTGCCCATGCCGCGGTGCATTTCGATGCCCCAGCTGCTGAGTTGTTGTGCCACCACTTCGGCGGTACGAAGCTCTTCAAAGCACAGCTCGGGGTGCGCATGAATATCGCGTCGCACGCTGGCGATGGAGGCGGCTTGGGTGAGGATAGAGTCGATGAGTTTCATGTGTCAGCCCGGTAAGCAAGAAACAATGCTAGCAGAGGCTCAAGCACAAAGGCTGGCGCCTGTGATGGTTTGAAGCACAATGGTTTTTTGCTCCTCCAATGTTGGCGTCCACCTTTTTTAACCAGCGGAATCTTCCATGCGACTTCTTCACACCATGCTGCGCGTCGGCAACCTTGAGCGTTCTATTGAGTTTTACACCCAGGTGCTTGGCATGAAGCTGATCCGGCGTTCAGAAAACCCCGAGTACAAATACAGTCTGGCTTTTGTCGGCTATGGCAGCAACCCGGATCATGCCGAGTTGGAGCTGACCTACAACCACGGGGTAGAAAAATACGACATGGGCACGGCCTATGGCCACATTGCGCTGGGCGTGCCGGACGCTTATGCTGCCTGCGACAAGATCAGGGCTGCCGGTGGCCAGGTGACGCGCGAGGCCGGCCCGGTCAAGGGCGGCACTACAGTGATTGCCTTTGTCACCGACCCGGACGGCTACAAAGTCGAGCTGATCGAGCGCAAAGAAAACGCGTCAGGTGCGGGCCTGCGCTAAAGCTTCCTCAGGCGGCGCGCCGCTGCAAGTTGCTGGCTTCGCGCGCCAGCGTGGTGATGCGCGCCCAGTCACCGGCAGCCAAGGCATCGGCGGGTACCAGCCAGGAGCCGCCCACGCAGGCCACGTTAGGTAAGGCCAGAAAATCGGCCGCGTTGGCCTGTGTCACGCCGCCGGTCGGGCAAAAACGCACATCAATGAAAGGTCCGCCCCAAGCCTTGAGCATGGCCGGGCCGCCCGCCTGCATGGCCGGGAAAAATTTCAATTCGGTGTAGCCGTCTTCCTGCGCCATCATGATTTCGCTGCCGGTAGCGACGCCGGGCAAGAGCGGCAAGCCGGCGTCGCGGCAAGCCCGGCCCAAGGCCTGGGTATAGCCAGGGCTGACCGCAAAGCGCGCACCGGCCCGCAGGCTGGCCTGCACATCGGCAGCGCTGCGCACCGTGCCGGCGCCGGCCACAGCTTCGGGTACCTCGCGGGCAATCGCTTCTAAACAAGCCAGCGCTTGCGGTGTGCGCAAGGTCACCTCTAACATGCGAATGCCGCCGGCCACCAACGCACGCGCCAGCGGTACCGCCTGCCGGATGTCATGCAAAACAATCACCGGTATCACCGGCGCGTCGTGCATCACCTGCAAGGCTGTGAGCTTGTCGCCCTGTTGAATCAAAGCCATGATGCTGCGCCTTCCTCGGCTGTGAGGGCCTGGCGGCGCATGCCCGTGAACAGCTCACGACCTATGCCCATCGAATTACTCGCACGCAAGGCTTCTGGCATCTCAGCCGGCGTTCGTGCTGCCCAATCGGCGTCTGACACCAGCACCCGCAACTCGCCCTTGAGGCTGTCCAGCCGGATTACATCGCCGTCGCGCACTTTGGCCAGTGGCCCACCCGCCGCCGCTTCAGGCGATACATGGATGGCGGCCGGCACCTTGCCCGAAGCACCGCTCATGCGGCCGTCGGTGACCAGCGCCACCTTGAAACCCTGGCCCTGCAATACCGACAAGGGCGGCGTGAGCTTGTGCAACTCGGGCATGCCATTGGCTTGCGGACCCTGCCAGCGCACCACGCAAATCACGTCGCGCGCCAGCTCGCCCGCCTGGAAGGCCTGGTGAAGCGCCTCCTGAGAGTCAAACACCCGGGCCGGTGCTTCGATCACATGCCGGTCTTCAGGCACAGCCGATACCTTGATCACACTTCGGCCCAAATTGCCTTGCAGCAGCTTGAGCCCGCCGGTCGCACTGAAAGGTGCTTGCACCGGCCGCAGTACGCTCAGGTCTTTGGACGCCCCGCCCTCGTGCCAAACAATGTGGCCCGCCTGCATGGAAGGCTCGCAGGTGTATTCGCGCAAGCCTTGGCTGCGAACCGTCAGCACGTCTTCGTGCATGAGACCGGCTTCGAGCAACTCGCGGATCACAAAGCCGGTGCCGCCCACGCGCTGGAACTCGTTGACGTCGGCGCTGCCGTTGGGGTAGACATGGCAGAGCAGCGGTACCACGTCGGACAAGGCTGAAAAGTCATTCCAATCAATGGTGATGCCGGCCGAGCGAGCCACGGCCACCCAGTGAATCAGGTGATTGGTCGAGCCGCCGGTGGCCAAGAGCGCGACCATGGCGTTGACGATGGCGCGCTCGTCCACGATGCGGCCAATCGGCGCGTAGCGCCTGGCTTGGGTGATGCCCAGCACGGTGCGGGTGGCTTCGCGTGTCAGCTCGTCGCGCAGATCGTTGCCGGGGTTCACAAAGGCGGTGCCGGGCACATGCAGGCCCATGGCTTCGAGCAGCATCTGGTTGCTGTTGGCCGTGCCATAAAACGTGCAGGTGCCTGGGCTGTGATAGGACTGGAATTCGGATTCCAGCAGCTCGTCACGACCTACCAGGCCTTGCGCGGCTTTTTCACGCACAGCGGCTTTCTCTTTGTTCGAGAGGCCAGAAGGCATAGGACCGGCCGGCACAAACACCATGGGCAAATGACCGAAGTGCAACGCACCGATCAAGAGCCCGGGCACGATCTTGTCGCACACGCCCAGCATCAGGGCGCCGTTGTACATGTCGTGCGACAAGGCCACGGCGGTGGCCATGGCGATCACATCGCGGCTGAACAAGCTGAGCTCCATGCCCGGCGTGCCTTGCGTGACGCCGTCACACATGGCGGGCACGCCGCCGGCCACTTGCGCCGTGGCGCCCTGCTTGCGCGCCTCGGCCTTGATCAGTTCGGGATAGCGCAGAAGCGGCACATGCGCCGACAGCATGTCGTTGTAGGCATTGACGATGCCGATGTTCGGGGCTTTTTCGGCGACGATTTTGAAACGGTCATCGAGTGGCGCGCCGGCCAGGGCGTGCGCCAGGTTGGCGCAACCCATGCGGTCCGGGTTGGCATCTCGCGTGGAGGCGTCTGCCAGTCGTGCCAGATAGGCTGAGCGCTGGGTGTGGCTGCGCTCAATGATGCGCTCAGTGATGAGTCGGACTGTGGTGTTTAGCATCGGAAAAATTTCAAAACGGTAATTTAGTTACTCGGTGGATGGTAACCGGTTACCCCCACCGGCCAAGCCTTAAAAG
>Ga0164295_10001822_pt1 | contig 17667 bp, 10 predicted proteins | sample GEODES006metaG_FD_111798 | JGI IMG/M metagenome (GOLD analysis project Ga0164295, IMG submission 111798) | Oligotrophic lake water microbial communities from Sparkling Lake, Wisconsin, USA - GEODES006 metaG | ecosystem: Environmental > Aquatic > Freshwater > Lake | place: USA: Sparkling Lake... | reverse complement strand
CTCATCGTCTCTATCAGTCGTTCATGGGCGGGTCTACAGTTGTCAACAGACCCAGCGATGGTTGCATTGTGATAGTGCGATCGAGCGGTACTATAGTCTGTCAGTAGGGTCATCAGTAGGGTCATCTGCTGCTGCTGTCCGTCGACTTGTAGAGTGTCATCATTCTTCTTACTCGCATACACTGCTGCAACCTCATCCATTCTACTGTGCAGCCTCGCAGCCAGTCGTTGGTCCACACCAAGCAGCAGTTGTAGTTGGTGTCCGTGTCCCCAGCACACCTCCACTAGTCGCAACACCATATCTCGTGCCTGCAGCTGCAGGTCTTCACCCACATCCCCCCAGTCCTCACCCATCACAGCAGCCTCCACCACATCCATCACGTCGTCCCAGAAGTATCCCACGCAGATACGTCGAACAGTCTCCATAGTCACAGAGTTGGTACATTGATCGAGTATCTCCATCAGTAGGTCTATGCTCTGCTCGTTCAGATGAAAGATCACTCTGTCGTCCAGTGATGGTCTGATGCACTGATTGAAGTTGGCCCTCAGGTCATCGAATACGCATAGAGTCAGGTTGTTGTAGTTAGCGAACCACAGTCGGTGGTACAGCTGGTTCATGTGTAATCTGTAGCTCTTCTGATGGGAAGACCACGACTCGTTATCACTAGAGTCACCACCGCTGTAACAGCATCCCACATAGTGCTGCGAGACGACAGGGAACTCATAACACTGTTGGCTGCCACTGCTTAGTAGCTCCCATAGTAGCAGTACTTGCTCCGCATGAGCAGCGAAGATGAGATCACCTAGCTCGAGTTCCATTAGTTGGGACATCATCATGTTGCACATCTGGGCAATAGACTTCATGTAGCTGGTGAGGGAGTCAGACGTGCATGTCCAATCCAAGGAGCAACCCAGCTCCTCTAGACTCATCACCAGAGAGACCACAGCGACCAGGGAAGACACCAGTCGCGACTCCATGAGCATCATGACCAGCAATGCATCCAGGTCATGATCATGGTCATTGCCATCTCTATCAGTCACCGCCACTTCCTGCAGACTGTTCATTACAGCAGCGCATCGCACCAATAGTGTCGGACATAGCTCCTCCACCGCCCCCAACACACCCCTCAGCTTGTCCGGCTCATTCGTCTGCATGGGGCCATCGACCGAGTCCTCGGCAGTGGGAGAGGAGGAAGTAGCTGTGATACCATGGGTCTGCACCTTCGAGCTGTACCATGTGAGTGCATCGGCGATCTCGGTGATGGTGTTGAGGACGCTTGACGAGTACTCATGCAGCGCTTGCAAGCTATCTGTCAGGGCGAGCCAGTTAAGGATCATCTTCAGTTGAATAGCCTCCGCACTGGTGGAATGCAGGTCCTTCAACAGATGCACGAGTGATTGATAGGTAGATAAATCGCTGTAGTCCTCGCCCGAATGGAGAATGATCTTCGAGGAGCTGCCCAGAGTAACTGCGCGCTGGAAGCATGCCAGCAGTGGGACCATTGGCAGCCTCAGATGGGTCTCCAGTGCGGCTTGCTGCTGCAGCAGGTAGCACAGCATCACCATCCCACCAGACTCACTGAACTCTACTGCTGTGAAGTCGTTCATCTGTATGTGGGTATGCATTGACAGTCATCATCGTAGAAAGAGAAGAATTAGCTATGTATGTGCCTTCATCGTTAGTTATGCTTACACCGCTAGCGACACATGGTGGCACCGACGAGACACTACACAAGAGAGACACACAGATGAGTGGTATTACCAAGATGCCTTCGACACAACTAAACACAGCGACCGCGTAGTCTTGGAGCAGGACGGGGTCACCGTAGTCGGCGAGAGGAGATGCGGCATCGCGGCGCAGCGGGTCCATGGCCGAGGTTGCGATGGCACTGACGATAGCAGCCGCCTCCGCTCCGATGCAGCTGTCGGCGCTGTCCTTGCTGGACCCCCTCAGGGAACGGTGCGTCTGGTTCGACTGTGGTGGACATATAGTATGCATTGAGCCTGCTCAGATAGGTAGATAGGTAGATGCAAGCACTGCTATTCGTAGGTAGTGTCGACGGCTGCTGAGAAGAGATCAACAGACAGTAACCATACATAGGAACTCAAAGATCGTAATCATCAACAGAAACAGCAAAAGCAACAGCAGCAACCTCCCAGCATGCTCCCAAGAGCTCAGCAATCCTGCTCATCGCCCCCGCCTTGACAGAGTACTCCTCAACTGAGCAGCAGTCCCTCCCCTCGTGTGTGAAGAGCTCTCCCACCAGGTTAGCCGCGCTGCTCAGAGACAGCACGGACTCGCGGTGCCTCTTGCACGACCGCCCCAGCACGCCTGCACTAGCCCGGGTCAGCTTGGGCTGCAGACCTAAGACCAGCTGTGGGAACCTGGTTCGAATAGCCTTGAGCTTGCGGTGCTCACTGCTGTTACGCGCGGCGGATGCCTCCATGTTGGGGACGAGCAGTGAAGCTAAGCCAGACTTGATGGATTGGTCGCTCGATAGGTCCCAGGGGTCGAGGCTGTCACTCCCCTCTATCTTCTGCATGGGTGTTGACTCAACTATCACTGTACTCATGCTGCTATCACTCTGCTGTAGCAACGCGGTCGAACTACTGGTTTCGGTCAGCTTCACGTCGATGGTGTTGATCGGGACTGAGTCCTGACTGAGCGGGGTCTGGTTATCCGAGCTAGGGAGGATCTGACCATGGATGATGATTGTGATCACTTCGAAGTCTCCGCCCAGCAGCAGGGTCCGCACTCGCATCAGGTGGCGTGGGGCGGGGATCGGATGCCATTGCACGCCTCCGCGCACCGTCAGGCTGATCAGCTCGGCGGTGCCAGCCTCGGGAGCTGCACTGGTAGGTGGGAGCTTGTTGAGGAGGTTAACTAGGAACGCCCTGGTGTTGATGTCCGGGGTTGTCAGTCCTTCGATGCTGATACCCGGAGGACACACCTTGAAGGGCACTATGTGGATGCCCTCAATCTGCACGGGACTAGCGAATGAAATCTCGTCGACAAAGACATCTGTCTTTCCGGAGACGAGAGCTTGTATGCTGCTGCTGACGAGATGGGAGGACCGCACGTGACCGACAAAGATGGGAGGACACATCGGACCTGTGCTCTGAGGTATGCCTCCGAATGCATTGAAAGCAGTCGCAGCTGTGGGGTCGCTGTGCAACATCGATCGATGCAGATGGTTACAGCTCTGAGTAGAATCTCTCCTCCTTCATGATGATGATGATGATGACTATTGTGGTGATGAAGATGTGGTTACTGTACGTACTCTTTCACTTTGTGGAGCCCATGAACCGCATGCATTTTTTCCGGCCATATTTCATTGGGGTCATTTTTTACCCTTGTCAAGGGTAAACCGGGTTGAGTTTCTGACCCGGTTTCAAACCGGGCTCTACTAAGTTAACTTACGTTCTGTTTAAAGTTACCGACGAGTGTAATGATCGCATGGATTGATGGAAACCTGGAGGAGCCTTCATTTCTGCATGGATGGTCTGCATGAAATTCAACTGTAGCAGGTCCTCATCTCCTGAAGCTTGTCGACCCCCTCCTGGGAGCCGTCCTGTAGCCAGTCGTTCGTGCTCAGGAAGAGAGTGATCAGGCGGGCATTATCTCGTATCGCGTCTAGTGCCTGTGTATTGACGATCGGTCTGATAGCCGAGTGAGAGAGCACGCAGCTCTTGATGTAGGTCGCCCGCTGCAGGATCGTCTCATCGACCCCCGCACTCTTGGCACATGCGATACCCTGTGAGGACTGCGCCACCCCGCGATGAAGCTTGAACAGCGGCGCGCACTCGTCCCAGTCCGACGGGTCCTCCACCTCGCAATACTCATCGCCTCTTCCTCCTGCTCTAGCTCCTCCTCCTCCTCTGTCCCTGCTGCGCGGATTGTAGGTTTGCATCTGAAAGCAAGAGATGGAGCACATCAGTTCGTTGCTCAGAATCTGATCGTCCATGATCTCAGTGAAGTGCAGCACGAAGATCGCGGACCCCTTATGCAGAGCGAAGTGCTTCACAGTGGCGGCCAGCAGAGCGATACCATCTACGGGTGTGGTGCCCTTGCCGAACTCGTCGATCACACAGAGAGACCGCGTCGTGTGGGAGCGCAGCATCTTGCTCATCTGCTGCAGGTCCAGAGCGAAGGCGGACTGCGGCGCTGAGACGGTCTCCACGCTGTTGATACGCGTGAGGATGGCATCCGTCAAGCCGATGCGCGCCTTCTCGCAGGGGACGAAGCTGCCGATATGCGCCAGGTACACGATCAGAGCCACCTGCTTGAGATATACGCTCTTGCCGCTAGTGTTGGGGCCAGTGATGAGAGCTACGTTCTTATCCGCGCTGATACATGTGTCGTTGGGGATGAAGGCGTCCACGGTCAGCTGCTGCAGCAGGTGTCTGCCGCCCTTGATGAGGATCACCGGGTCGTCTGCTATCTCCGGACACACCAGGCTCTGCTCCACGGCGAGGGTACCCAGGGAGATGAGCGCATCGATGGTGGAGACCACAGTGGACAACTGCTGCAACTGCTGCTCGGCGTCCAGCACCAGGTCCTCCAGTCCCAGCATGAGGGCCTTGCGGCGGTCGCTGATGAGAGATTTGATGTCCCCAATAGACTGGTCCAGCTCGCACACGACGGCATGCTTGTAGAAGTGGATGCCGTCCTGCTTGTACACGAAGACGAACGAGTCCGTCTCTGCTGCTGTAGCTGCATCCTGTCTGTCGTCATACCCCTCGCAGTCCTGAAGATCTTCACCTCTAGTCCGTGGGCGGATGTATGCACTCAGCAGGTGCAAGTCGCAGTCCTGCACCGCTACCAGGTAGCCGATCTGGGACACGTACTCCACGGACACGTTCTGTCGTAGGGGGAGGAAGAGGGGTGGAGAGGAGCTGCTGTCAGACACGGCGGAGACAGGAGGTACAGTATCATTGCAAGCTATACATACCTACCTCAAGCAGCGGCACGACATCTAGGATCCGGTGCGCGGCCTCCACCAGATGGGTCTCCAGGTGGTCGTAGGTGCTCTGTAGCTCGTCCAGCTGCCGGTCATAGTCGGTGCGGAACACGATCGTCCCCTCCGCGTCGCAGCCCTTGAAGTCGATGGCGCTCTCCAGCACCATGATGGTGTGTGCGACTAGCTGCACCTCGACCGACTCGTAGTACTGCCTCAGGTAGTCACTGTCCGCAGCCTCCGTCGAGTCCTTGTCGTTGTCGTTGATGAAGCTCTTCGTCAGCTCCAAGACCTTCCACGCGGTCACTAGCGACAGGTGGATCTTGCACCACTCGAGGTGGGTGTACTCAACCTTCTTCACCCGCAGCACCAGTCTGGGCAGGTCGTGGAAGTGCCGCAGGACCGACTGCACGCTGCGCACGTACTCACGGTTGCTCGGTCTGCTCATCAGAGCCACTCCTGCCTGTCGGTAGAGGATCTTGGCCTTGTCATAGTAGGGCATGAGCATCCACTCCTTGAGCTTCTGCCTCCCAGACTGCGAGTGGGTGCGGTCGAAGAGACCGAAGAGACTGAAGCCCTCCTTGCTGCGCCCCGGACCCTTGATCACATTGGGGTGGGTCTCCTCTGAGAAGATCTGCAGCGCTTTGAAGCTCTGCTTGTCCATCTTCAAGTACGACTCCAAGTGGAGCGTCTTCACGCTGGACACGATGACTTTGCCGTCGTCCAGCTTGAAGACCGTCTGCTGCATGTAGCCGATCAGTGCTCCCAGGGCCTGACGAGACGATTCGATTTCCAAATCAAGGACTGACGCTAGAATGGGATAGCTGGTACTGCCACTGTTAGAACCTCTAACTTGAATGCAGTTATGGATTAAGTATTGACAGGACTTGTCTATCCAGGCCGCGGTCTTCAGAACTTTGAATCGATATCTGTCAGGGGTTCCGTCCGCATCCGAGAGGATCAACTCGAGCAGCGAATTGTTGACGATGATCTGCGGGTGCAGCAGGAACATGGTGGGCTTCAGGGTTGCCTTCATGTTGTTCATAATCTCCTCGATGCTGTCCACGCACATGTTCATGGAGTCCACATACAGCGAGTTCTGTAGCTCCTCGTAGCACGCCACCCCCAGCTGCTTGTTGGACACACACAGCGCGACCAGAACCTGAGTGATGTCGTCTTCACGTTGATCAACAGCAGTGGCATCCATTCTTGAGTTTGAGAACCTTGATTGAAAGAAGAACGGAAGTTCCCGTGAATATCTTGGACGGACACTGTCAGTACAGTACGTACATTGCTGTTACAGACTTACCGTAAAATTACGTTGAATCACGGTACGTAATGTTGGTGCAGGTGGACTTCCATAGTAGAGACTTCCATAGAATTCCAGACCAGCTGACACCCTACCTGGACGATGAGAAGTGGCAGTGTATTTGCAGAGCTGTGGACTCGTCCAACCAAGAAGGTCTGATGCTGTCGGTATTGTTCGAAGTCGGCTTCTGCTGCTTTACGGGTGTCTTCTGCGTATTCTGCTGCCATCCATACTTCCAAGCAGAAGTAAGCAAGCAGCGTATGGATCATCACCTCATAAGACTCAACGAACAATTGTTCTCTCGTCAACATGTCCTGACCAGACAGGGTAACTTTATTACCGTCAACACTGATCTCCTCAACCCTATTCAACAATTTGTGGTCAACCCTTTTCCTGCTGCCATGGACATCCCCTCATTCTATAATAATCCCAACCTTATAGTTGTCCATCCAAGCTGCCCTGTATATGACGTCAGCATCAACGAAACCAATTGCGGCGAGTATTACCACGGGAAACCATAGCTGTGATTCTTCTATATCGTGCTTCTCATTGATAGGCATCTCCACCTCCGATTCCTGTAATTATTAATTAATTGATATATTCAGTAAATACATACAACAGTCACCATTGTGACTGACTGCAGCAAACATCATCTACTATGTGCACTATCACAATATCTACATAGAACTGGGATCGAGTCTACTGCAACAAAAACACGCTCTCTCACGTCGCAAACAACATAGTCCTATCAGCCCACTACTCACAGCTCATCGTATTTCTCTTGCATCCTCAGCAGCTTCTTCATGCCGATGAGCATGAGCAGCAAGTTCTCCGACCGGTGTTTCTCGGTCTCTTCATCCATGCCGAACTCGCGCGTCACGAAGGTCAGAGCACCCACCGCCAGCTCGAGAGCCTTGCGCCTGGTGTGGCCGATACACAGGATGCTCAGTGCTCCTCCCACTACCGAGTCGAGCAGCAGGAACAGAGTGCCTAAGCGATGCTTGGCATCAAAGGCGATGCCCCTCATGCGACACAGCTTGAAGAACAGGTCATCATGCGAAGACCGCAGTGGCGCATACACCACGATCGGGATGTACACCATACTCCGGTCTATAGAGGGAAACCGATTGTAAGTCGCATCGATAGCGGGATCAAACACAATGACAACAGGTGCATCGATACCTTCAGGTATATCATACATCAGCGACAGCTGGCTCTGTTCCGATAGCGCTGTAGACTTGCAGGCGAGAGCGGTGGTTCCGATTGCCCCGAAGATAGTCCGCATACCCAGCTGCACACCCACTGCCCACATGCGCGGCATCTGGTCGTGTGGGTCCCAGAACGAGAGGAACTGTACCGTCACGAAGCCTATCACGTTGAATCGAGTGAATAGCGACTTGGCGACGGCAGTGGTGGCACCCTCGATGGCTTGCTTAGGAGTTAGTGTCTGCGGGTACGAGTAGTGGACCACTTGATAGTTGTAGTTCAAGGTGACCTCCACCCCTTTGCACCCATGCACATTGCCTAGAGGGTCCACAAAGCAGATGCCATCGACATAGCCCAGCTTCTCCATGGGTTCGGCCTCTACCACCGCTCCGAACTGCTTCATCAGCCTTATGAAGTACTCGAAAGAGGGGTAGATGTCTCTGCGGCTGATCACTGCCTTGTGGTTCAGGTCCTTCTTCAGCGCACGCACTACCCGCTTCCGTACCGCAGACTGCACCTCCTTGGCGAACCACATCGCCGCATGGCCCTTCTCTCGGATGAGCTGGTTCTGCTCTGAGCGCAGGTCCGCCACGAGTGGCCACTTGTTCACGTCGAAGAACATACAGCTCTCGTTGTTCCAGTCGGAATTCAGCCTTATCAGCCAGCGACCAACTCCGATGTTTGATGCGATCAGCCTCGACAGAGCGACATACAGGTCGTCCTCGTTATATATGTCATGCGACCCGATGGGGATGTTCACAGACGATTCCATGAAGATGGACTTCATGAAAGACCGCGACGAGATGGTCTCGCAAATCGATGGCTCAGCGCTAAGGATGCCGATGTTCAGGTACGACGATAGCCTCTTCTCCGCCCACCCCACAGTGGAGCAGAGCAGCATGCTAGACTTAGGGTACCTCTTCGCAAACAGTCGGATCCTGTTGAGTGCACCCGTGGAGTACCAAAGCGCAGAGGATAGCGACAGGTGTTGCGGCAGGGTGTTCATCATCTCTGGGGTCACGAAGTGCAGTCTTTTGGGCAGCACCGATACCCCCAGCAGAGACAGCAGCTTCTCGTGGTACGCCTTGTCCGAGTTGGACACCGCGAAGGGCACCACGTACAGCAGGTGCACGTCCGGGTCGTTCAGCAGGTACAGGGCCGAGATGTGTGTGTTCTGCGTCGCGCGGAAGCTTTGAAAGTCCATGCGTAGGTACTCCGCGATCGAGACGGATGGAATGAATACGATGAGGCGGGACCGGTCAAGAATGGTGTTTTCCGATCGGATCTTCCACCAATTCTTCAACATTTGATGATTGTTTATGAGTTTCTGATCGTTCTCGATGGAACTCTTCTGAAGCAGTAGTTGAGTCCGTCGCTGGAAGACAAACATCCTGGCGATGGACTGTATCTTCACTGCAGACTTCATCCTGAACAGCATCCTGCGGTAGTGCACCCTAGCGATCCATCCTCGTAGCATCGACTGCACCTTGATGATCGATCTAGTAACCTGGCTCTTGTTGTGTGCGTCACGGTTCTGCAAGAGGACCTCTATCTGGTCTATGTTTGAGATGACCGAGAATATGTCTTCCCTGCTGAGCACGGGATGGTTCAGCTGGGCGATCTCGAACAGCTTGGGCCCGTTGATGATGGCGAGCTTGACCTCGAAGGACCGCAAGAATTCCTCCAGTTGGGAGATCACCTGGCTGATGGCACCCCACAAGTACTTGTACGTTCGCTTGAAGGATTGGAACTCCGGAGTGTCTGTGAGCGATCGCCCCTGATAGATCATGAAATTGTGCAAACTGTATTTGTCCATCAAAGTAATGTAATTCCGCAGCTCATCCAGAGTATCATCCCTGGTGATGGTGTGAGACAACTTGTTGGGTGACAGTCCGTGGGGTTCTGAGCCCGCAGACTCCTCATCCTCCACTGTGTTGATATCCACCTTCGTCACTCCCCTCGTCTGGACGTGACCTAACTTGCTGCTGTAACTATTCAGGAACGATGGCTCGCTGCTGCTGCTGGCAGAGCTGTTTAAGTCCAGCTTGTAGTTAGTAGCGGAGAATCCTGTGAAGGTGGGGTTGATAGAAGCGTCTCGCACTTCGTGGATCCTAGTCTTCCTGGACTTCAGCAATCCGGGTAGCAGAATACCAGTCTTCAGTGAACTCGACGAACCGTTGTTAAAGAACAGCCCTCTATGCTGTTATATTGTGATGAATAGAAGAGTGATAGGAGTGAATCATCGTCAGGTACTGTAAGTATAACTTGTAGTTGTCAACCCTACTCACTTTGTCCGAGAACACATTCCGCTTGGTGAGAGCGGGACTGGGCTTGGGCATGTCGATAGTCGGAAAGGACTTCACCTCGTCGGCGACCTGCAACGCATTGAATGCCTCCATGCTTTTGGCCAAATCAATTCTGATGCTGCGTAACGGCCCGGTACTACATGTATGTACGTACTTTAGTTTAATTACACTACTGTACAGTACGTACAGTACCTGCACATTCTCACAGTACGTACAGTGTACAACGCATCACAATTCTCAAAATTTGAGAAACCTCATTGTTCCATCGTCATCGTTTTCTCAATACGTGCAGAATAATTCTCTTCATAAGTGGTGCTTTCAATTAGATGACAGTTTGTTGCTGCTCTGAAGATAAGGATGCTCAGGTTGCACTAGAATGGCAATACTTAACTGTTAACTTGTCTATGATCTAGGTAACTTAATGATGTCGCAGTTATTAGGGGTCATTTGCTGCCACAGGCATTACGGGTGCTGTCCATTCATTTGCTGCAAGTTCGACGCGGATTTGATCTGCTGGGGATTCATCTGCTTGAAAGTTCAGGTTCTCTTGATGCGCTTCTTTCTGCAAACAGTAACTGTGTTATGAAGGAAATGACTTGTAGCTCATCAATTGTTGTCAGTATGGATCCTTCACTCACCTCCACAACTTTTGTTGATGTCTGCAGTGCGATCCTTGTTGGTTGCCTCGGATGATCACCCACGTGCTGTGTATATTCGCGTGTCCAAGCATTTGTCCGACCAAAGCCAAATGCTTCCGGATGTTCTGCTGCAACGCCAAGCAAGTGCCTGACACGGGTGCACCTGCTCAGGTGTCGGTATCGTCTAGGGCCTCCATGGACAGCAAAGTATAGAAATTTGATGGATGCAAAGCTGATTGTTACTTCACAACAGCTCTTGTGATATGTTCAATCAGCAATAACTGTTCGTCGTGCAGCAGCTGTCAGCTATCTTGCACCAACTACCTTTTATGGGGAAGTCTATAAATTAATCAAATCAAACTTCAGACTAAAGAGTCCCCTCGAAATAGTCGTAAATGACCTGTTGATTATTCTATTCGCTTAACGAGTACTGTGGCAGATCAGGATTCTAGGCACTGTCATTCTTCCCGTCGTCTTTGCCGAACTCCTTCTTGGCTTCTCCTTTGTCGACAGTTTCATTGCCAGGATTACAACAACACACCATGAAGATGGTTTCCTTAGCGATGCAGCCGCAAGGAACACAGGCACATAGCAAATGGGTCACTTGGCGAGGCAGCCAGCATGGGTCCACTTGGCATTGACATAAAACGCAGCCCCAGCACATGCCATCATTGTCGTAATTGCAACACTTCAGCGGACAGCAGCCGCATTGGTAATGTAGGAAAATACACCCCAGTAGCTAATAGAGCGATGGAGTACAGAAGAAGTAAGTGCTGTCAGAGTGAGGTAAGAAGGATGAAGTAAGTGCTGTCAGAGAGAGGTAAGATGGATGAAGTAAGTGCTGTCAGAGTGAGATAAGAAGGATGAAGTAAGTGATGACAGAGTGAGGTAAGATGGATGAAGTAAGTGATGTAAGAGTGAGGTAAGAAGGATGAAGTAAGTGATGTCAGAGTGAGGTAAGATGGATGAAGTAAGTGTTGTCAGAGTGAGGTGAATGAGGATGAAGTAGTGCTGTCAGAGTGAGGTAAGAAGGATGAAGTAAGTGCTGTCAGAGTGAGGGAAGGATGAAGTAAGTGATGTCAGAGTGAGGTAAGAAGGATAAAGGAAGTGCTGTCAGAGAGAGGTAAGATGAATGAAGTAGTGTTGTCAGATCGTCCTTAGGAGAAGGAACATGTCAGTGCATGCATCACCTGCTTCTCTTCATCATCAGTGCAGCATAAGAAAACCATAACTTTCTCAGGTGAACAATTTGACTAAAGATACAGAAGAGTAAACTTACGGTTTTTTTTCCTTGACTCTACGCAAACTTACCGCAAATTTTACTATTACTACCCAACATCACACCCCTCCGCAATCCATTACTCTATCTTATATCTATTTCGCAGCTTTCTACTTACACTCTTAGTGTGTAGTGTGGCCATCCCCCTGATGTACGTAACGTTACGTAAGACAAAATAAGTTTACGTAAGTCACGCTCAATTATTTTTAACGCACACATCGCGAGTAACTTTAAGTTAACATAAGTTAGAGATGAAAATGATTCTATCTCCCCACATTTATACTCCATGATTAGGACCAGTCTTGACCCCAATGACGAGTCCTTACCGTCACAGAGCTCCTTTCTCCCTACTGGTGGTGACACAGTGAAATTGACTTCATTAGCAGAAACAACAAGTTCGGCAACACATTCAGCCGATGACAGCATTAATGTTAGTTGCGGCATCTCTGTAGCTATAATAATGCATGTCATACACAAGTATCATTTTCTTTTGCATGAATCAGACACCTATTACCTCGCGGAGGAGGTCTTCTCTATACAAGCGGATCAGCAACGAAGTGCAGATACTCCAAAGTGCGTCTGAAGAGCAACTGCATCATAAGCCATCATCATATCGCTCTAGCAATGACCAGGGCAATGGCAATACGAAAAAGCCTGCAGGTGCCTTTCCGTTTCTGAAGAAGAACAGGTGCGCGGATAGTGTATACGGTCGCTCTTGACTTGAGTGTGCTCATCTCTGCTCTGCTCTGTGCACATCTCATCACACCAGTCGAAAGGAGCCGTCCGCCCTCAACAGATTGGCTGCAGGATCACCTAAGCTACCTCTAGAGGCGGACTGTGATGACGTGGATACTTTCGCCAATGCTGACATCAACATCAACGCGGTGGATATGGTTGACGAGACGGACCAGTGTGAGGATGACCTTTCGAAGGGGTCCTACTGGAGCGTGGATGACACCCATTCCTTCATTAAGACCTATCTAAGGAGACAGAGTGTGGCCAGCACAAGTGTTCCACCTAGTGACGACCATCGTGATGAATTATTACCATCAGATCGCAATAGTAATGGCAACAAAGCGATCACAGTATCCACTACAAATTCCTCTAAAAATCATACTGGTCCCTCTTCCAGAAGAGATAGTGGCAGTCAAGCAGTTGCTGATACGAGCAAGTCTGCCGATCCGTTCCTCGGCAACTCGACCACTTCCATTATCGCCCAGCAGTGGAGCACGAAGCAACAGGAAGTGCGGACGGAGCTGGCAGAGTTCGAGCTGATCGAGAGGCATCTCGAGAGTAGCAGCTACGAGGCTGACCGACCCACGGCTCAGCATGCGGCGATGGATGATAGTTCTGACCCTTATGCCAGCAATGATAGCAAAGGTCGTCATGGGAACAAAGCAGCAAGCAGCTCAAAGCAATCCGTTTCGAGCTATCTCGACAGCTGTGATAGAAGATTCGACGACCATGAACCCTACTCGTTTCGACCGGTGATGCTCGATCCGGTACTGGCTGCCGTTGACTGTGATGACTCGACAGGTGTCCATGGATCGTACCGTGAAGGGGATGGCGTCCAGGCAGACAGTCCTGTACGATATTCCTCCCTGGCCGAGAGAACGATCGACGGACCAGTTAAGTGGGAGACGATAGCGGAGGAACCACCCAGCCGGGTATTCTCTGACAGTTGGGGCAAGGTGACCCAACCCGCGAATCACGCCACAGACAACAACAACAGCAGCAGCAGTAACAACAACAGCAGTAGTAGTAACAGAATGAGACTGTCCAGCAATACTCTACGGAAGATCGAGGCACGCAATGCAAACCTCCTCAACCACCATCAAGTGACCCAACAGCATCTTTATGGTGCTTCAGATCCATCCGAGTTGCGGAGGATTCAGAGCGAAGACTCAAATACTGCGGCATCGAGTCATTCTACCTATCCGCGACTCCAGTCCCATGATGACTTCAGCCCCACTGGTCCAGTCATCCGTCCGCGACCCACTTTTGCTCCACGGTCTACTGCCACAGTTGTCGGATCCAAACAACTGCCAGAACACCTTCTCCGCAAAAGCAGCGCATCCAGCAAGGACATCGTGAATAGATCCGGTCACCCCGGCACGGATGAGCAGCAAGCTCACCTTGCCTCTAAGCTGAGGGAGCTGGAAATCGAGCTGGAGACATACAGGTAAGGCGCTCGTCTGCGCAGTAGTTGCTTCCATCAACTAGTCATCATTTGATTATGCCTAGAAACGAAAATGCGACCTTGAAGAAGCTCCGCAAGCAGCAGGAGACATCCCTCTCGGAGATGCTGGCCCACAAGGAGGAGCTGCTGCAGTGGGTGGCGGACGAAAAGGCGCGAACGGCGGCCTGGTGCGGCGAGCAGAGACAGATGGCGATGAAGGAGAGGAACGCTGCGGCCAAGCTCGCTAGGGACAGCAGACAGAGGGCGCTCAGTAGCAGCTTGCCTGTGCGCAAAGAGAAGTCGGAGCTGGAGGCGCTACACGCAACGATAGAGAAGATGAAGATCGACCACGAGGTTGCAGCGAAGAAGTCCAAAGCTAACGAGCATCGTCTGTACTCGTTGGTCAAAGACCACACGACTCACCTAGAGTCGAACGAGAAGCAGCTGCTTAGTCTGGAGCAGGACAAGCTGATGCTGCTAGAGTTCATCAGCGAGCAAGGGATCAGACTTCCGAAGTCGCTGCGAGGTCTGCTACAGAAAGGTGTCGGCAGCTCGGGTAGTTCGACTGGACAGCATGCTGGGAGCAGTGGTGCCTCCAAGACATCGGGCGGCAGGAACCGTACCGATAATCGCAATGGCTACGTTGAAGAAGTGGACGTGGAGGATGTAGGAGTGACTTCGAAGACTGCGCTCATGTTAGACGACGAGACTGAGTCTGGCTGGAACAGGAGATCCACCGACCGACAGTCCGGCTCTTCGCAGCGCAGTGCAGTAGTTGGTAAGTTGGGAAGCGTCAAGTCTCCCAATCTGAGCTCTACCCTACCCAGCAGCAGACACAGCGCGAAGGCTGCTGAGAGGCATGAACTCATTCACCCCACACAATCCCGCCCCAGCAATGAGGCGAAGATTGTGGACAATAACAAGTTCAGGCCCCTCACTAGCTCTACTATAGACAGCAGAAATAGTACTGCTCCGAATCATCAAGTAGGGGAAGATGCTCCAAAGCCTCGAATCAATGACTCATCCGCAACCACAGGAGGCACTAGTCATGCAAGCAGCGACGGTCAGTCGAAACAGTCTGCTGACTCCAATCGGATTGAGGAGATCCTTCCAAACGGAACTAAAGTGATCAGATATAAGAACGGGACGCTGAAAGAGGTCGACCCTTCCGGCAGCAGCATCGTGCGGTTCCTGAATGGGGACAGCAAGCAGTACAAGGCCGACAGCGGCGTGGTCGTATATTACTATGCTTTGGCTGACACCAACACACATACACCACACACCCGGACGGACTTGAGATCTACGAGTTCCCCAATAAACAGGCAAGCTGTGCATCTGCTGTCGTGTTGAACTTGAAATCTAACTGCCATCTCTCGATTGATATACATTGCGATTGATCGCCCCTCCAGATTGAGAAGCATTTCCCCGGTGGCATAAAGGAGATCATATTCCCGGACTCCACTCGCAAAGTGATAGGCGTAGATGGCATCCAGGTATGTGGCAGCGGCATCAACCTGCTCCTTATCTTAGTTGTAAGTTTGTGTGTGTACTTTGTTCTATTGTACTGTGTTATGTGTGGTGTAGGAATGCTACTTCCCGGACGGAATCGTGCTGCGCGAATACCCTGATGGTCGCCGGGCTGTCATCTCCCAGGACTACTGACTCCAACCCCATGTTGAATTGGGTTATTGCTCAACGATGGTTGTTGTAACATCCGTCCATTTACTTACGTTTTTGACCGTTACGATAATGTAAGGTTAATCATTAAATCAGTGGTTGTGACTTTAACGGCAATAAATGTTATCAAAAACGTTTTTTTATGGAGCTCGTTAGTTGAATACCTTACCTTTCATAACTTTTCACTGACATGATTAAATAATTATTGAATCAACATTATCTATTTCACTATTATCATTATTATAACTGTTAAGATAATCATTTAAATGAAAATGAATCGATCGTTTTATGAATTTACATTCTGTGTTGATGAAGAAATTATGTGGAATATAAAAATAAGTAAATGTTAGAAACAAGTGATATCGATTGATATCATCAAGATATATAATGTCATCATCTCTATCACATCATGTTCATCATCCTCATCGCACTGGGAAAGTTAGTAACAGAAAAACCGGTTGTTTTTGTAAGCTTTGACAGCGTTGTTGAATTTAATCAAAATCGACAGAATGATAATGACGTTGTCAAAGCCTACAAAAGTTATTTTAGTTGAAATTCACTTAAAAAGAAGCCTGTTATAGGTTCCCCAATAGACTAAAAATTATAGCTTTAAATTATGCGCTTTAAAGTTATGTACTTTAATATTATGTGCTTTAAAATTATATGCTTTTTAAGAATGATCACTTAAATCTAATTAAAAATAGCTTAAATCTATACGATATACAATGTACTAATTACGATATATGATAGGATAACAGTGTTCATCGACAACACTGGACCTTAACACAGCAGCTGCCTTCTTTAATGCTCGTGCCTAGCGTCGTAGTTGTTGGAAACGGCCGTTGAAATGTTGTTCAGGATACTTCGTATCCAGCGACGGAGTCATATCATTCCTGTTCCTGGGGATCTTGTTTCTAGGACCATCTGGCAACCTGGAGAAGTAGAAGGAGAGGGAGACTTGTTATGCTGCTTGTAGAAATAGCAAATGTATGATCAGTAACTGTAGATATAATTGTTGCAACAGTTGTAGTAGCAGTAGTTAGATCAGCTGTAAAAGTAGCAGCAGTAGATATGCGCCATACCGTTAACTTACGATATAGATTGTATGTACACTTGAACAGTTTTGCTTCCATGTAACTTAAGACAGTATATGATAGCAATACAGTTCAAGTGTATGTACAATCGCTATTGTCTGTTAACTGTATGGGACAGATAGATCAGTAGTAGCAGTAGTATGAGCGGTAAAAAAAGTAGCAGAAGTAGTAGCAGTATTAGTAGTAGAATTAGTATCTTACCTTAAGTTATTCTGTCCGCCTCGTTGTCTTTTGCTTTATTGTTACATTTTGATATTCAAAGCAAGTATATTGATGTTCTTTGTTCTGTACAACGTAATTCTCATCGTCTTCATTCCACTAGTGTTCCTGTTCTTTCGGATCTTGTTTCTTGAACCACCTGGAAACCTGAAGAAGTAGAAGGAGAGGGATTTTTATGCTTCTTGTAGTAGTAGTAGATGTATGCTGTAAAATATAACTGTTGCAGTACTACCTCCACCTGAAGAATTGAATGATTCCAGAAGATTTCGCTTTGAATGATTCCAGAAGATCTACCTCCACCAGAAGATCTGCCTCGAACTACTTTTTTGGTCTTTGTACCTTTAGAGCATTATTCCTTCGATTACGCACCGTCTGTTTTAGTTGGTAACTATTCATGTCTTCTTATATATATTATTCTTATGCTTTGCTCTGTGAGCTAAAGTTTAACTTAAGTTAGGGTATTCATGAAGAGATATTTTCATATCGTGTCGCTGTATTTTCATACCGCACGGTAGTTGAGCACGCTGTTGTAGTTCGTATCTTTACACTTGTCAGCAGCAATTGTAAAACGGTCGATGAAATGTTAATTGCGCGAAGATGATAGTGTCTACATAAAATGCGGCAGTTTTACATTTTGCTCATGTTTTGCTTTGCATAGTTTTGATAAGATAGTATAAATAAATTTAGTTAGTTAGATTGTAATTTAATTATTAACGACGCATACGACTATCAAGTCAGTGCAGGTTTAAGCATTAATTACAGTACATAAGATCCCAATAGGGCTTAGGCCCTGTTGGTTTCTT
>Ga0164295_10001819_pt1 | contig 17681 bp, 17 predicted proteins | sample GEODES006metaG_FD_111798 | JGI IMG/M metagenome (GOLD analysis project Ga0164295, IMG submission 111798) | Oligotrophic lake water microbial communities from Sparkling Lake, Wisconsin, USA - GEODES006 metaG | ecosystem: Environmental > Aquatic > Freshwater > Lake | place: USA: Sparkling Lake... | reverse complement strand
TAACCCTTTGAAAAAGAGAACAACGCGTCAAAATTTGAACATTGACACGCGTTTCCGCGAAAATTATTATGGTTCTTCTTCTACCAATTTTCACTTTGACTTGCCCATTAAATTCTCAAGCGTAATGCAGATGCAATTATCGGCTTTTGAAATGCCAGCATCTTATTACAAAATTTCAAAGCAACTAGGAAATAACTTTTTTTCTGTTACGATTAATTCTACTGATGAGAATTACGTAATTGCGGTGCCCGATGGAAATTACACTGCTGCTTCACTTGTCGCTTATTTAAACAACTATGTCACTGTTACTGTTCCCGCTTTGAATTTTATTCAGTTTATTTATAACATTGACGGTTCTGGAAGCGGAAGCGGACAATTAATTGTTGGTGTAACTTCCGGATACGAGAATTTATATTTTACTTTGAATTTTCAGAACGATATTTTGGGTAATCCAGACACAACGAATCCATTACCTTTAAAACTAGGTTGGCTTCTTGGATTTAGAAATGGCATTTATACTGGTAATATTAATTATGTGAGTGAAGGCGTCGTTGATTTAACAGGGTCTAAATACTTTTATCTAGTTGTTGATGATTATAACAATAACGTGAATAACGGATTTTATAGCGCGTTTAATTCTTCTTTATTGAATAAAAATATTTTGGCTAGAATTTCCACGCAACCAAGTCCATTCGGGGTTACTGCGCAGAATAATTTATCGTTAATCACCACGCCTCGTCAGTATTTTGGCCCAGTAGATATACAAAAATTGAATATACAACTATTGGATGAGTACGGTCGCGTCATTGAATTGAATAATATGGATTATAGCTTTTGTTTGACGTTTGTTTCTGTTTACGACCTTTAGTTGCACTTTTTGTTTCCGGTTAGTTGCACTTTTTGTTTACGGTTAGTTGCACTTTCCGGTTAGTCGGGTTTTCCCGTTTCCTGGAATTTTAACCAAGATTTCGGCGTGTGTTTTGTTCCACCGTCATATTTTACAGCGTAATGATTATCTAACAGCCATTGGTTAACATGATTGTTTTCCAAATACACGTCGGCTAGGATTCTTCCGTATTTTTCCGTTTGAATATTTTTTAATACTACATCGTTATGTAATATTAACCTTTCTAATGCGCGCTGAGAATTTTTAGCGGCTTCTTTTTCGTCATCATTTTTGCCATGCATTTCTGGTGCATCAATCCCATTCAGCCTTACAGGAAATCTATAAAGCGGTGAATTCGGATAAGGTAATGTCGTTGCAATAGTAATGGTATCTCCGTCATAAACTTTGATTACGTTTCCGCTTGTTATTGGCGGAACAAATGGAACTGTGTTCTTCCACTCGTATTTTGGCTCTGATATCAGGTCGGAAAAGGAGTCTTCTTCGTCTTGTTTAGAGTTGTCAATGCAAGAATTTGTTAGACACGGACATAGTCTAGAGGCACAGTTTACAATGATTCGTCTCATTTTTGTCTGGGTGTTTGTTATTTTACGTGTGTTGTATTTAGATTATTTAATCGCATCAATTTTATAGTCGGATTATATTATATATAGTATATAACATATGTCAAAGTCATTTTCAAATCCAACATTTTATAATTCTGGGAAACCGGCTTTTGGAAATACTTATGAAAGCGGAAATTCTAGTAATTATTTGAGAGATAAAAAAGCAAAATTATTGTATAACAACAATTATCGGAATCACAAGGCTGGCGGGACATTGGGAAGCCAAGATAATTATTTGTTATTTGACCGGGCAAAACTAATTAAAAACGTTGAAAATTGTGATAATATTGCAGGATTCAATACATCAAATTTGGTGTCTGGATTATACACAACCGAAAATTTAGGACCGTCTTCAACAGATATTCAAAATAATGTTATCACTGGAGGCGTCAATGTAATTACTAAGGTTGGATTTTCCGATCTATCATGCAATGTTTTTTCCGCAACTTCCATAGATCTAAGCGCAAATGTTCCATTTTACTATAAATACAAAATTGACCCATGTGGGTTGTTGTTTGGAAATTCTCCGTGCGGTTATAATAATTATGAAAATTTTCGCGTCATTAATAAACCTTATTTGAATACTGCTGCGTCATTAAATGGATGTTATCCCATTAACCCTAGAAATAATGCGGTAAATAAAAATAAAAATAAAAAAACGGGTCCTATATTCACTTCTGTTTATACTGCAACTGGAGACCCAATTGTTACAAATGTAAATGGATACACGGTGTTAATGTTTACCGGGTCTGGAACAATACAATTTCAAGGATCTCAAACAAACGTGGGGTACATTGTAGTTGGTGGTGGGGGTGCCGGCGGTGGAGGGTCAGATGGAGGCGGCTGGGGCGGCGGCGGTGGCGGTGGCGGTATAGCATATAATTCAAAGGTAATTTTAACTCTTTTGGCAAATCAAACTTATAAAGTGACGATCGGTAGTGGCGGTAGCGGGGTTTATGATGGGAATGGAAAAAATGGTTCTCCAAGTAGTATTATTGGCACGTCTGTAAATATAGTTTCTTCCGGAGGAGGCGGTGGAGTCGGAGGCAGCGCAAAATTTGGGCTCAATGATTCTAGTATTGGAGGCGCTGCTGGGACGGGTGCAGGAATTGGCGGCAATTTTACTTATGATGGACCATTGAGCAATGCTTTGACGGATGTTAATTTTACAAGCGCTGGATATCCAAAACAATCCATATCCACGCAGATTGGGCTTAACCCGAGCTATTCTGTAAATTATAAGTTAACGTATGGTGGAGATGGAACAACTATAAATATACCCAGCATTAAAATGAGTAAAATTTTTTCTAGTGGCGGGGGAGCTGGGTGGAATAATTTACCAGGTCAAGCAGGAACAATAAATGGTGGTGGTATTAGTTTGTGGGGGGGTGGCACGACGTATGCTAGCAATTATGCAAAAATTGGTGCAAATGGAAATTCTGGCGGTCTAACCAATTATGGGTGCGGTGGAGGTGGTTCCGGAGGTGGTGTTTACACAGATTCTCAAGTTGGACCTTACATTGGTGGTGATGGTTCTCCTGGAGTTGTTATAATTTGGTTTTTCTCATAATAAAACTATTGACAGAGATATAAATGACGCGCATATAACACAATAAATTAAAACCGAAGTTTTACTGATGAGGGAATTTTTGCATGGATTTTTTTCGTTTTCTTTTTTATCCCATTCGTGCTCTTCATCGTCTCTATGGTACCAAATCTCTTCCTCGTAAATTACAGCCATTCGGCTCTTTTTAATTTTCGGGGGCTCTATTTTAATTTGAGTTTTGTCTTTAAGCGTTGGGTCTACTTCCAAGTCTATGAAAAACCCCCAATCGTCGTCGCTCATTTTTAAATATGAAATAATAATAGATTATAATATAAGTATTTATGTTATAATTTGCGTCAATTTTTTTATTTTGTTTATTTTGTTTATTTTTTAAGAAGGCGTCTGGCTTTTTGTGATATGGATTTTTTGTGATACTGGCGAGCTCTAACGTACGCAGCGTAAACTCCTTTTTTGCTGATTTTGCAGGTATTCTTTTTGCAAATAGGGAATGATTTTTTTGTTCCTAAAAAGCATTTTTTGCCGCATTTTTTCATCATAACTGTCTTTTGGTGGAATCCTGGTTTTTCTAATTTCCAGCCCCTCCAAGGAACATTTTTACGCGTCTTTGATGGCATTATAAATTACACCGACATTAAAAAATAAAATACATCAAATAATACATCAAATAATACATCAAATAATACATCAAATAATACATCAAATAAAAAAATAAATAATAAAATAAACTAATAATGGAAGGTAACGAAGAAGTTCAATTAGATATAGAAGAGATGAATGATCTTGAAAACGGGTTGGTAACTTTAATTAAAAAAGAGTCGTTTTTAGGAGGTGTGAAAAATTTTAATAAAGAACGCTTGAAAAGGTGTGAAACTTTTAATATCAAAAACAACAAGAAAAAGGGAGTTGCTGAGGAAAGTGGAAAGGGATCGGATAAAAGAAAAAGTTTTCACAGCGACGACGAAAATTATTATGGAGATAGCAACAGCGATTTGAGCGACACGGAAAGCTACGAGGATTTTGCCAGTGTGGAGAGTGATTGTGATTCTGATGGCGGGGTTGCGTCAAATAAAAAGAAGGGTGCTCTGTTTATTAAAATCGGAAATTCCGTTGTCAACTATAAAAAGTTAAAATACACTCAAGTTGAAAAGAGCTTTGATAAATATTATACGAATATGAATGAGAAATATTCTTCGGCATTTGATATTTTGGCGTGCTACTTAAAAGGGCATAAAATCATTTATATGGAATCCAAAAACTTCTGTGAAAGCAAATTAAATCTTTTAATGATGCCTGCTATTTTATTGTCAACTGCCGCGACAGTTGTATCAGCAGTTGTTCAAAATATTAGTTGGGGCTCCTTTTTATTATCTGGCATAAATGCTTTTATCGCTTTTTTATTGGCGCTTGTTAACTATTTTAAACTAGACGCGGCCTCAGAGGCGCATAAAATATCGGCGCATCAATATGATAAGTTGCAATCGTCAGTTGAATTTACTTCTGGATCCGTTTTATTATTCAGAGATTTTAACAATACAGAGGTGGAGATTCAAAAAACGGAGACTGACATGGAATTAGATAAACAAATTGACGATTTTAAGAAAAAAATAGATAAAGAAAGCATAGAATTGTCCGAGTTAGAAACTATGGTTAAAATTTACGCGAATGTGGGAGAATTATCTCTGGATGACGATAAAAAGGATGAAAGCCAATATCATTATGATTTGGAACGTAAAAAACGACTTATACCTATATACATTGAAAGGGTCAAACAATTGCAATTGGAGAAAAAGAAATTTATTGAAGAGAGAAAACTACAAATAACCAATAATTCAAAAATAAATCTAGAGGGAGAATTAATGAAGAAGCTGGAAGACGTCGAGAAGAAGATTGCCGAAATAAAAGAGACGAATCAGTTTTTGATACCAAATGTTATTCGTTTGTGGTTTCCCATTATTTATAACACCAATGTATTTTCTATAATAAAAAGGATATACGATTATAAGAGGAAAAAAATCACGAACTTGAAGAATATTAAAAATGAAATTAGATACAATAAGGCCATATTAACGGCACTAACAAATAATGCGAAAAGCGATTCTTTGGTCAAAGGTTCTGTAGTAGACGCGGATATTACTGTTGATATACAACGTCGCAGCACGAATTTGGTTAAATTGTTTGAACTTAAAAAGGGCATTACGAGAGACGTCTTGTTATTAAAATCCGCGTTTTCAGTGATAGATCAAATGTTTCATAAGGAAATTGAAAACGCACAAATAATGAAAGAAAAGTGGTTTTGGAACACGGTCTACATCTTTTTTGGCTATAAACTTAAATTGCGGCAGCCGGAGTCTTTAAATTCGTTTATAGAAGAATTAATGGATCCATTTAAAGAATTTGATAAGACGCCGAAATATACTATAATGAATCGCATCGCAAACTCTGGGCCATTCGGGTGTATGAAAAATTCTGGGGGTGGCGAAGTTCATCGCGACGAGTGACATTTGGTTTGGGTTGGTTTGGTTTGGTTTGGTTTGTTTTATTTTATTAATCTATTCATATAATAATAATATTACTATATGAATTACTCTGCACTTGATCTTGATATTAATAATTATGATGATGAAGATTTAGAAGTGTTTTTTAATTTGGGAAAGAATTATGTTGAAGGTGACATTGTTTCAAGAGAGGTTATAATGAGAGAAAAACTGTTGGGTGCCGTGGCTGATAAGGGATTTCAAAATAAATTATTTATATTTTTGGATGAGGCCAAGCGATTGTTGATACAGAAGCTTAAAATAAATCCGCTTATGAAAGGAGACGGATCAAATTTTGTTATTGATAAACCGCAGGAATCTATTACCAATTTTATACAACCTATTAACACTTTTCCAACTGAAACAACGCCCGGAGTTTTAAACCGTTTGAGGAGGAGAACACGCATTGTGTCTCTGGCAATGAACACGTTTTTTAGAGACTCTAATAGCGTGTCTTCGTCGGATTGTTTTTTCACTTTGACTTATACTTTGAAGAATGTTGTTGGAATTCGGCTTTTATCCGTTGAATTGCCTGAAAGTATTTACCTTGTTTCGGTTCATACAATGTCTAATTGGCTTCGTATATGGATACCTTCTAATAATATTTCTGGGGATATTTTTATTCCGGAAGGTTGTTATAGCGCAGCGTTGCTTCAAACCACTTTAGAAAACGCGATTAATACGACGCTTGGTGTGATTTATTTTAAGGTTCTCATTGACCCGATTTCAAATAAAACGACTATTTATAATACGAGTAATTTAGATTTTGATTTGATTTTTCACAATGATAAAAATAATTCCAAATTTGAGCAAAGTCTTGGGTGGATTTTGGGTTATAGAACCGCGTTTAATTATAACGCGAGTTCTTATAAGTCGGCGGGGTTGTTTTTTTCAACGCCGCTTGATTATTTATTTTTTGTATTGAACGATTTTAATATTTATAATTCTTCCAATTTAATTGCGATGTTTAATGATAGTTACATTGATAAAAATATATTGGCAAAAATCCCGTATTCTAATAATAATTATCAGATTTTGTTTGACGGGAATAATGAAATATTGTCGCCGAAAAGACAATATTTTGGGCCGGTTGATATTAAAAAAATGGGGGTGCAACTTTTAAATAAATATGGGCAAGTTGTTAATTTAAATTTTATGGATTTTTCGTTCACGTTGGAAGTTGAAATGGTTTATGATATCTAATCCACTTTTAAAAAAAGTGGAGCAAAAAAACACTTTTAAAAAGTGGAGCAAAAAAACACTTTTAAAAAGTGGAGCAAAAAAAACACTTTTAAAAAAAGTGGAAATGATTATTATTTTATACGATGGGTTGTATCAAATAATATGTTTTGGTGGGGGGTTTTAGTCCGGCTTGCCGGAATCGAACCAGCGACAAGTTGATATCAACTTCGGTTAAACCACTACAGTCAACTGCTCTACCAACTGAGCTAAAGCCGGATTTCCCCACAATAAGTATTTGTTGTTGTTTCTTTAAATCTTTTTAGTTTTTATATTTTTCTGGGGTTTATATTTTTCTGGGGTTTATTGTTTTTTCGCGCTTGAAAATTTCGCATATTTTTATACGTCTAATATAAATGTCTTTAAAAAACCCATTATTAAACTTAAGCGGTAATGTTCTCACTTTAGGAAATTCCGCTGATGCTAGTAATGTTACTATTAATGGAGTCGTCTCTACTGAAGGGGCGCTCACTGTTTCTGCTGGTAATCTAACTCTTAATTCTGGTAATATTAAAGTTACTACTGGCGGCATTACTTCTAACGGAAATGTTTTAATCGGTGCAAAGGAGTACCCACCTAATGCTCCAAGTGGTGCTTCATCGGTGCCTCTATACGTGGCGGGATCGGCTCTTTATTCGGGTTCTGGAACAATAGTCACAAGCATAGCCGCGGCTGGGGCGATAAATTCCGCCACTGCGTTTATTCAAGGGTCTGATAGGCGCATTAAAACAAATATAGAATCAATTCGTGATTGTGATGCATTGGAATTGTTGGCTAAATTTGAACCTAGAACATATAGCCTCGTTGATGCTTCTAAGAATTATTTATCAAAAACTTATGGTTTTATAGCGCAGGAGGTGGAATCTGTTTTACCTGAAGCCGCGTCTCCTATCGGTGATTTTGTTCCAAATATTTATGAATTGGCTGATGTTGTTGACGATTCTTGCTATGTTATTAAACTTAGAAATAAATCCACTTGCGATTTTGAGAAAGATGCTTCCGGTAATATATTTACAAAACTAAAATGTTATGACTGCTGCAACAATGAATTTTTATCGGAAATTGAATCTATTATTGATGATAAAACTTTTCGGGTTTTAAAACCCATTTCTTCGGTTTTAGGGTCTATATTTATATACGGGCAAGAAGTTGACAATTTTAAATGTCTTGATAAAAACGTTATTTTTACCGTTACTACGGCCGCGGCTGCGGCTCTACATAGAATTGTTCAAACCCAACAAACTGAAATTGACTCTTTGAAACGGCGGCTTGAATACATAGAGTCTCTCTTAATTGGAAATGTTTGACATTATTTCACATTTCAATGTGATTTGGCAACTGTTATAAAAGGTGTAAAAAATTTTTTGAGAGGTTGAAAAAAAATTGAAATACTTTTTTTATTTTTTCTTGTAAGTAAACTATTACCCTCCGGGCTCATTTATTAAAATGTCTTCTCTCCCCAGCCTTTGCATTCCCAGGGTGTTCGCCAACATCACTGAAGCGCGGGTTGCTTTTGTTATCCGCGACGTCGGTCTGGGAGAGATTGACCGCATTGATATGGTTCCCAAGGTGTCTGAAGACGGCACCAAGTTCCAGCGCGTCTTCATCCACTTTAAGAAGTGGAGCGCGTCGGAGACTGCTCAGCGGGCTCGGGAACGCGTTCTCAGCGGAAAGGAGATCAAGATTGTCTACGACGACCCCTGGTTTTGGAAGCTGTCGGCCAATCGTTCTGTCGCTCGCGGCGAGTCGGCTCGGGGTGTTAAGCCGCAAAACTCTTCGCGACCTCGGCCTCGGCTCGTTGATGATGACGAGGCGTCTGATGCGGCTCTTCGCGCGAGGAAGTTGTCTACCGGTAAGAAGCCCCAGGTTGCCGCTCTAAGGGTGCCCAGCCCCGACATGGTTTCCGAGGTCTTTGCGCCGTCGTCTCCGGTTGATCCTCCCCCTTCAGATTCTCCCCCTTCAGATTCTCCCCCGGTAGATTCTCCCCCGGTAGATTCTCCCCCGGTAGATTCTCACCCGGTAGATTCTCACCCTTTGGATCCTCGCATGGCAGATTCTCCTCTAGTAGATTCTCCTCCAAAGGAAGCCGCTTGGACCAAGGTTGATTACGGAAATCTGCCAAAGCCCAAGAAGCAGAAGAGGGTTGTGAAGGTTGTAGGTTAAAGCGCTGGTAAAAAAGAAAAAAGTAAAAAGGAAAAAGGAAAAAGGAAAACGTTAAAAAAAAATAAAAATTTGGAGTTTAAAACCCTCCATTTTTTTATGTTTTTTACATATGTCGCTTGTTCGCTTATCACAATTTAATTATCAAATTCATTTCACTGCTTCGGTTGGGGAAGATTTTTTAAAAAGTATTTTAGAAATGCTTAATAATGATAACTTGGATTTGGGGTTAGGGGCGACTTTAATTAAATGTGAAACGGGGTCGGGGTGGTGCATAGATTTTTTCGCTGATTCGGTGTGTGAGTTGACGGATGTGCCGATTAATTATAATAACGTAGTTTTCTTGATGAGAGATTTAAATAAGCAAAACTATATTCTTTATAAAAAATTCCATCGCGGGTTCTTTTACATTGACTTGAAAGATGTTGTTGTTATTGATTCTTCAACATTTGTTTGTGTTAATCATCGCTGTGTTGAAAATATTAATATTGAAGGGAATTTTGTTTTTAATTATCCGTTCTCTCGCGCATCGGAGAGCGCTTTCTTTTCCCCTGAGTTGTTATCTTTGGAAAAAATACCAGCGGAAGTTAATTATAAATGTTTTTACTATAGTTTAGGTGCATTGGGAATATATTTGCTTTTCGGGAAAAAAGTGGATTCTTGTAGAGAAGGACTAGAGAAGATTGTTGGTTCTATATGTAACACTAAATTGTATTGGACTTTATTGAGATGCGCATCGGTTGATTGTGAGAGAAGAGATCTATTGTTTATATGACGTCTTGGGTTTTGTTTTTATCTCCAAATATGTTATATATGTCTATTCAAGCATTCAAAAGGAAAGCAGTTATTAATTATGGTTCAAACAGATCGGGTAAACCTCCGGGAGGTCTTTGGGTAAGCCAAGGCCCTTTTGGGAATAGGAGCAAGGGGAATGGAGAGTTCTCTCTTTTATCTCCAGGAACTGCGGGGTTTTCTATCAATGGTGGAACTCGCAACGTTGGATATATAGGTAAAAGCAGCGCATTTTCAAAGAATGGCACTCCTTTTTATGGGCAATTTCCCAGAGGAAGCGGGGGATGCTGCGGAACGTATTCTAGCCCCCAACCAGTTATGAATTCCCCTCTTGTTAGAGGCATAACCCAAGGTCAACAATTTGAATATATTAAGCCTTCTGTTCTCTCTACGAAGGGAATGTTGGAGAAGAAATATAAATGGATTAATAACGGGCAATACCCCAACTATTGGGTTCAACCACAGAGCGCGAATGATAACCTATCCGATAATGGAAGCCAATGGTTATATATCCAAACCAAGGCGGCTGCCAATGATTGCGTTGTTGATACTAATAAACCTGAGATTTATGTTGGTCATCGCATTAAGGGTGGACCAACTGGTTGCAGCACAACTACTGCGCATTATACTAGTTTCAATACAATTAGTTCTAATGCTGGTTATACAAAGACGTTGTATCAACCACAAGACTCAAGCCAACACACGTTAAGAATTCAAAGAAAATGCGCGAATCCAATTGGTCCTTTAAAACCGTTCCCTTTTGCTACAAACGGTGGGTCAAATAACAGTAAGGGCAATTATTATACGCCGCCTCCTATCAGCCAAGTTTATTACAAGACTCCTCCCGCGTGGTATTGGGCGGTTAAACCTGGTCAAACAAATTAATAAAAAATAATAAAAATAAAAATATATTATATAATCCATGGTTAATTCTGCATTATATAATAAGCTTTTCAAAGGCGGGAAGCCTCATAGTGGGCACGCCTTTTATAACCTTATGGGAGGTCAAAGAGGCGGCCAAAGAGGCGGTGGTTCATCGTTTTTAACTTTATTGAACAGTAAGAAGGAATTTTTGATTATGGTTTTCGCGAACTTGATCGCTCAATTGGGAATAACTTACTACTTCATGACAAACTATAAAAGCGAGGCTAGTGGTGCTGGTGCTGGTGCTGGTTTATATTGGGGATTGTTTGTTGTTGAAATCCTAATTATATTTGCTTTAGCATTGATTCCCATGCCGTCTTGGCTCAAGTTTATCTTGTTTTCAGTGTTTTCCGCTTGTTGGGGCGTTATGCTCTCTTTCATGAAAAAGTCAGTTGACCCAAATATTATTCAAATGGCTATAGTCGGAACTATGAGTATTTTCGGCGTTATGTTCTTATTTGGCGCTGCGTTGATAATGTTTGGCGTTAATCTTGGTCTTCAATTTGCTGCATTCTTATTCTATGCGTTATTATTGTTAATCATTTTTCAAATTGTTACCTTATTTTCAGGTGGCAAAATGAGATGGATTTATATTTTGTCATTGGTCTTATTTTCTCTCTACATTATTTATGACACGAACAATATTTTACAGAGAGAATATTACGGAGATTTTATAACCGCTTCATTGGACTACTATTTGGATGTGTTGAATATTTTTATTGATTTGGTTGGAATGTTTGGCAGCAATAATTAGTAGGGAACCAAGGTTCCCCTACTTAAAGCTCTTTAATTTGCGAATTTACACCTTTTTAACATTTCAAACGCTGATTTTATACAATTAATATTCTTAAATCATCAGCAAAACAACATTCTAAATATAGTTCTTCAACTTCTATTAATTTATTTTTATTTATATTTTTTTTTACATAATCCGCAAATTCACATTCAGGACTTCTTAAAAAACTATATTTAAATTCTTTTAAATATTTACATTTAATAGCAAATAATCCCAATACACAATCATCAAACTTATATTGTAGCTCGCAAACATTAAAAAATTTAACAAAAGCATCATAATTGTTAATGTTGTTTTTAACCAAATTTATGAAATTTAAATTTAACAATTTATATCGTCCAGTTAGTTTTATAATAATATCATCATCTTTAATATTATACTGATTTATTACTTCTTTTATATCTAATAATTCATTTTCTCCTTTATGATTATAATTAATAATATTATTATGTGTATAACAAACATCACATTTTAAATCATCTAAAAATGTTTGTCGCAGTCCATTATTTTCAACTATAATTGGTTTAATGTTTAAATCATTATTAATTAGTTCTAATAGATGGTTTATGCATTCAATATATCTGTTTTGTCTGTCAATGTTATTTTTAATGCCCACTTTATTATTTATGCACGTTGTAATTATTATATATATCATTCTAACATATATAATATATATTTTATCTATTATTTAAACGAATATAGTTTCTAATCGGCGTTTGAAATGTTAAAAGGTCTAAAAGGTGAATGATGCGACAAAACAATGCATAAAATGATTTAAACGTAATACGGGGTTATAGATAAGAGATGGCAGGGTTTTATTCATTTACTGCGTGCGATCGTGTAATGGAGTTGCGGATTTTTGTGGATAAGAGCGACAATGTCTTGAATGATATGTATATTAATTCTGCTCTCGCTCATAACGCGCATATGCATAATTCGGATTATCCCGATGCTGGGTTTGATCTTTTTACTCCTGTTGAGACTAATTGCTCTTCTCAAAATGTAAATAAAATTAATTTTTCGGTATCATGCTCCGCTCGCATGGTTTGTGAGAATGGTAAGAGTTATAACACTGGTTTTTTTATGATGCCTCGGTCTAGTTTGTCGGGAACTCCTCTGCGTCTAGCAAATAGCGTTGGCGTTATTGATAGCGGTTATCGCGGGAATTTGATTGGTAAGTTTGATTGTTTGGGCGTGGATCACGTCGTTCAACAGTATGATAAGTTGCTGCAAATTGTTGCTCCCGGAATGGTTCCCATTTATGCGACGATTGTTAACAGCACCGACGAATTGGGTGGTGTCACTGAGCGCGGGTCTGGTGGGTTCGGTTCCACTGGTCGTTAAGTCGGGATGTGTGTCTGTGTGTGTGTGTGTGTGTGTGTGTGTGTGTGTGAGTGAGTGTATTTATTTATTTTATTTATATATTATAGTTACGAATGGTCTATAATATATTTCCAAAAAATGACGATAGAACTAATATTGGTGTTATGTTAGTTGTTGTTTTATTGGCTGTTCTAGTAAACGTGAAACCAAATTATTTCAAGTTTTTATTTAAATCCATTTTAGGAAACTTAATACTCGCTTTTGCAATTATTGTTATAGGTATGTTTGATGTTAAGTGGGGAATTGGGTTCGCCGCGGTGGCTTTCATTATTTATCAGGCATTTAAGATTAGCTGCATTGAAGGATTCACATCATCGTCTAACGCAGGGGTAAGATCGGATGGGGGGTCCGTGTGGGGGTTATTTCCCGAGGGATATCCTATTCCCAAGACCATGGTTTGGCCTCAAAGTGTTATAAAGGAATTTATTGCATTTCAAAAAATTCATAACCCCAATTTGCGCTTTGATTTAGATGTTATTCAGACACAAGCGAGCGCTGAAGATGTGAAAACTTTATTGAAAACTGGAAAGTGGCCGTGGTCTCCGGATGTTGTTACGTTGTATAAGAATGCTATTTCACAGAATAATATAATTAATAATGAACCCGGAGCTTCGTTGGAGAACGCGCAATCTGTTTATAACCAGACCGCTATTGTTGAATTGTTGGCGTGGAATACCAAGGAGGGGTCGTTTCTTTTGAATGGTGCTATTATTAAACATACCGACGGAATGCCGGATAATATTAATAATCTCGTTCGTTGCGGAAAGGATAGCGCGAGTGGCGCGATTTCTATGCAAAAAGTTTTGTATACTGGGTATAATGGTGTTAACGGTAGCTTGGTTTCAAATGTGAAGCCTATAGCGAATGAGGATATTCCCAAAGAGGTTAATGGGTTTAAGTTTTTGAATTCTTCAGCGTGCAATCCTTGTGGGGCGATTGACGACCCGGCTGATTACTCTTGCCCCTTTTCTTTGAATGTTGGAGACGGTGCTCAGGTAAGTAATGTGTGGCAGCAATTATGGGGTTTGAATTCTTCTGGTAACACTGTTAATGGCGGAAAAAAGACTGATGTTTTGACGCCCGAAACAGTCGCTACGTCATTCAATAAAAAGGATTTTCCTATTTTGAGTCAATTAAGTGAAGAGCTTATGAAAGGGGTTTCGTATGTTAACGTCTCCTTTAAAAAACCTGGTGATCTAGATGCTTCTTCTATTTCTGGGTCTGGGCAAAACATTGGAAGTGTTAGTGGGTCAAGCGTTCCCGCTATTATTACTAATGGAAGTCGTGATAATAAGATTTATTACGGAACAAAAAATAGTTTCTAAGGAATTTTGTTTTTTTATTTTTATTTTTTTGTCTGTTTTGTCTTTTTGTTTTTTTTGGTTATGTTTGTGAAATGATTTTGTTTTTCATTTTACAAAGACGGAGACGGAGAAAGAGAAAGAGAAGGGAACGGAATATTTGGAACTGTATCTGGGACTAGATCTAGATCGGCGACATGTTGTTCTCCTGTAAGTCGCCGCATCATTGCCATTTGTCTTGGTGTTGTGTAAGTTCGTGTTACTCCTCGTTGCAATGCGGCTGGGGAAGGAAGATCGTTTAAGTGGTTGTTGTTGTTGGGGTCTAGCGCATTTTGGCGGCGGAGACCGAAAGTATTCCTTGTTGCAAAATCACTTGGGTCAATGTAATTCGTGTTGTTGGAAGTCTGCCGCCCTTGAGAGCTGCTTTTTGACATTGTATACAGTGCGGATCTTGGCCCTCCGAACGTCTTTGCAATAACCGTTAGGTCTGCAATTAGAGTGTTGATAAGGTCGTCATTTTCTAGGCCATTTTCGGTTGCGTATTGTTGCATGAACCTGGTGAATTCTACAATATCCTTTCTGATTGTCTTGCTTTTTTCCTTGTATGCTTCTCTGGTTGGCGTGGTTGGTGTTTGGATCTCTGATGTGATTGAATGCTCGTGCGCTTTGTAGAGAAGTTCCTGAGTTCGTTGGCGAAACATATGCGCGGAAAGATCGGTTGGAAATATTTGTTCCGTTTCCGCGTTAATAAGGTTGGGAAGCGGAATGTTATCGTCGCTAATAAGGGTTGGTTCTTGTTCTTCTTCGTGGATTTCGCTTTGGGCTAGGATCTTGACGACTGTATCGTCTGGCGTGGTTGATCTCATGTGATAAGTCTTGGTTGCCTCACTGACAATAGACGGGATTTTGAGTTCTTTAGACCAAGTGTTGGTCTTGTAATCATAAATCTCAGCATTTTCAACTTGGATAATCACGTTTTTGAGTGCTGTATAAAGCATCTGATGAATGACCTCGCCGAAGACTAGCGCGGCTTTTTCAATCTCTGCTACATAGAAGTAGTGGCCGTTTGGATGGGCATCCGCGAGTTGATGTAGGCCTACAGCGTTGTGGTCGTGACCGAACCCGATGAAAACGTTTGTGCAGTTGGGGGCGACTTGCTTTGCCATTTCCGCGTAAGACGTTGACTTGCCTTGATTGGCTTGCCCATCTGTGAGGGTAATATTTGTTTGTCGGATTTTTTTTTGGGCGCGGTTTTTGGCTCGGGTTGCTTGGGCGTTGAGCGCTTGATAGATGTCCGTTCCTCCGCGGGGTTGCATTTGATCTAGTTGCGTCCTTAGCTTGTCTGTTGTTTCGGCGGGGTCTTTTGTGATTTCTGCGTCTTGGAAAACAGTTTCAACCTTGTCGTCAAATGCGTAGGTTGCCATGGTCACGGATGCGCCAGGGGTCTTTGAAAGAGCAGTCACGATATTTTTTAGTGTGTGCTTTGCGTGCTGCATTTTTGTCTTTCCGTCGGAACAATTGTCGTCCATGGATCCCGACATGTCGCAATTCGTGTCTAGAACGTGGTGGGCCGTTGACATTGGAGTGTCGGCAATCTTTATCTCAAGTGTTCCGAACTTTTGGTTTGGGTTGTCGGGGAATAGGTTGAAATTGTATGTATTAGATGGTGGATTTTGTTCTTGGGTTTGGTCTTGTTGTTGCTCTTGGTCTTGTTGTTGCTCTTGGTCTTGTTGTTGCTCTTGATTTAGAATTGGAATGAGTTTGGGATTGGCAGCTGTGTGAAACTGCAAAACAACCGACTCAATAATATTTTCTCTTTTGATGATGGGCTCCATTCTTCTTTATTGTCTTGATTGTTATTATTACATTTTAAGAATTTCAATTTTTTTGCATGCGGTGGATTGGAATTAATTTATTGGCGAAAACCAATTTAGAATTAGTATTTCATTTTATATTATAATGGAAAAGCAAGAAGAAACTGAAGAGAAGAAGCCTGAGCCTAGGCTTGTTGATGTTAATGTCGCGGATGAAAATGTTGCATTGAATTTGCTTGTTGGGTTTTTGTCAGTGGCTCAACGTCGCGGTGTTTTTAATATGGAGGAGTCTGCTAAGATTTGGGAGTGTGTTCAGAAGTTCCAGAAGAAGACCTAATTCAACCTTTAGAAAAGGTTGATCCAAAATTCCACTTTAACAACCTTTAGAAAAGGTTGTGCCAAATAAACTTTTAAGCCCGAAGGGCGACTGTCGCTTCGCTTAAAAGTGGAGAAAATCTCAAACGAAATTGTCATTAGTAATTGAAAAATATATATAAAACGAAATTTATATATATTTTGATCAACTTTAAGAAAGTTGATTTTGCTCCACTTTTTTGAAAAGTGGATATATTTCGCTCCTGACAGGGCTCGAACCTGTGACCTAACGGTTAACAGCCGTTTGCTCTACCTACTGAGCTACAGAAGCACTGGGTTGCAACTTTTAGAAACTTGCGAAAATCCACTTTAAGCGAAGCGACAGTTGGCTTTAAAGTGGAGAAAAATGTAATGTCGGGATAGCTATAAATCTTAGCTTTCTAAACTATAATAAAAACCAGAATATTGCCGCCCCATATGCATAACCTATATTTCTAAAGGAATTGTTGGCAGCTGTCGGAACTGGAAACCCGATTGATATATTGGATTGATTAACTTGGTATGACGTTAAAAAATAATCATAGCCAATATAAGTCCCTTCTTTGGTGGTAGAATTAAGAATACCACCAGACGCATAAATGTTGGTTCCAGTCTGCAGCTGCGCCGTTGTATACCCAAAAATGGTTGGGTTAATAAAAAACGTCGCAGTGGTCCACGCACCGTTTACACCGTTGTAATCGCCACCATTCTGCCCGTTTGCAACAAATACAGTACTGAGGCTAGAGTCATTAAACTGCACAGTAAAACAAGGCACGATTTTTCCATATCCAATACCAACACTACTATTTGTTGCAATAGTAATAGTTGTCGCTCTAGATGAATTGTTTATAGTATAAATTCCTACAAAACAAGCCCCACCAGACGGATTACCTCCATAACTAATAGGAATAGTATTACTGTTTGAACCAGCCACCCCACCCTTCGCCTGAATAATCATTGCCACTTTTGACGCCCATGCCGGAATTGTTATTGGTGAATCGTTAGCTCTGATATAATATTTTGGAACAAAATATTTAGTCAAATCTTTTGACGAAAACATATAATTGCATAGGTTTGTTTGTAGTGGATGGCCACCTCCAGTTGTTGAATGAACATGCAATTTGTTCAATACATTTGTTGTATTATTTTCCATGTACGGTTTACCGGCTGTTGCTATTGTGGAAGCAGACGCATCGGTGCTAAATATATCAGTCAAATTATATAAATTTCCATCAGTCCCTTTAATTTTAAAAAGAGTGCTCATTAATATTAATATTAATTATATTTATTTTTATTTTTATTTTTATT
>Ga0164295_10001818_pt1 | contig 17688 bp, 11 predicted proteins | sample GEODES006metaG_FD_111798 | JGI IMG/M metagenome (GOLD analysis project Ga0164295, IMG submission 111798) | Oligotrophic lake water microbial communities from Sparkling Lake, Wisconsin, USA - GEODES006 metaG | ecosystem: Environmental > Aquatic > Freshwater > Lake | place: USA: Sparkling Lake... | reverse complement strand
GCCGCGCTCACCGACGCCGCGCCCGCCGACGCCGCGCCCGCCGACGCCGCGCCCGCCGACGCCGCGCGCCCGCCGCCCCAGAGGCTGTGCGCCGAGGATGACGTCCCCGCGACCCCGTGGCAGGACGGCCCCTACGGCGTGCTGCGCCACGAGCGCGCAGACGACTTCGTGCTCCCGGTGCTGCCGACTTCGATGCTCGGCGACGGTGAGGTCGCACCGACGACGTTCAGCCTGCGGGACGCCTGGACGGGCTGTGAGAGCGTGATCATCCTGCCCGATACGCTGCGGACGTCCCCGCTCTCGCCCCGCCCCGTCTGGGAGGACGGCGTCGACGATCTGGTCGCCGCGTCGCCGTACAACGCGCACTATGTGTTCATCACGCGCGCCATCGACCCAGACGACGCCCGCGCGCAGGCCGAAGCGATGCGCGCGCGGATCGACGAAACACTGGCGGGCCTGGGCCGCCGCGACCGCACGCACTGGGCGACGCACCTGCACGTCGTGCCCGAGCCCGCGCTTGACCTGAACAACTGGCTCGAGGCGCCGCTGCGCGGCCACGGCGTCGACGGGTTCGCCATCGACCGACTTCAGCGCGTGCGCGGCATCGGCTCGCTCGCCGACGTGACGCGCCCCGACCCTGACCTGCAGGCTGCCGGCGGGTGGCCTTGGGCGTCGAGCTTGTCGTACGCCGCGCACGAAGCCCGGCGCTTCAACTACGAGGCGGGCTTCGAGGCGCGGCTGGCGGCTCAGGACGCGGTTGTTGTGCCCATTCACGGCGGCGAGATCCTCGAGGGCTTCGCGGAGACCGAGGTCGAGCTGCCCGACGCCGCGACGCTCGAGACCTTCGACCGCCTTGAGGTCGAGGTCGACCAGCGGTGCCCGAACGTCAACGCACCCGAGTTCAACAACTGCGGCGCGTGGGACTACTTGGCGCACCTCTTCGTCTACGACGCCGAGGGTCAGCGGCTCGAGCTCGCGCGCTTCATCACGACATACCACCGCGAGGCGCACTTCGCGGCCGACGCGACGCCGATGCTCGCCGCGCTGAAGGCGGGAGGCCGGCGCATGTTCCGGTGGGAGTACGCGCCCGAGTGGAACAAGCAGCCTACGGCGACGCGCGTGAACCTGCGGTTTATCCGGTCCGCGCGCGGCGTCACGCCGACTCAGCTCGTCCCGCTGTGGACGGGCGGCGCGTTCAACGCCGCCTATAACGCGAACCACCCGCCCATCCGCGTCGAAATCCCCGCAGACGCCCGGCGCGTCGAGCTGTTCGCGATCATCACGGGCCACGGGGCGGAGCAGGGCCAGTGCGCCGAGTTCTGCGACCACCGCCACGTGTTCACCGTGGGGGGCCGATCATTCGAGAAGGGGCACCCTGAGGCGGGCACAGAGCGGCTGTGCGTCGACCAGATCGAGAACGGGATGACGCCCAACCAGTACGGCACCTGGTGGTTCGGACGCGGCGGCTGGTGCCCCGGGCAACAGGTCGATCCCTTCGTGGTCGACATCACCGCAGACGCGCCCCCGGGTCAGACGGTCGAGCTGACCTACCGCGCCCTCTTCAACGGCGGTGAGCCACCGGATGGCAGCGGCAACATCGTCCTGTCGTCCCACCTCGTGGTCTATCGCTGATGCCGGTGGCGTCTCTCAGCGCCACGGTGCGCCTCGAGCTCGAGGTCCTCGGGCAGAACGGCGCGGTCGCGCGCAGCGTCACGCTCGGTCGCGGTGTGCATACGCTCGGCCGCGGCGACGACAACAGCGCGACGCTGCTCTACGCGTCGATCTCGCGTCAGCACGCGCTGCTCTATTTCGAGGACGACGCGCTCGCCGTCGAGGACCTCGACAGCAAGAACGGCACGTTCATCGACGACCAGCGCGTCCACGGGCGAACGCGGCTCGAGCAGGGTCAGACGCTCCGCCTCGGGGACGTGCGTCTGCGCGTTCGGCGCGTGCAAGACGACGCCGTCGCGCCTCTGCCGGTCGGTGCGCACGAGCCCGTGCTGACGAGCGGCAACTTCGAGCTCGCGCCCGCGCCCCTCGAGACGTGGTTCGGCGATACGACGCGCGCCCCTCGACTGACAGGGCAGCACTCCATCGTCGCTGCGCGGAGCGCTGAGGAGAAGCTGCGCGTGCTGCTCTCTGTGGCTGAGTCCTTTGGCAAGGCCATGCAGCGCGCCACGCTCCACGAGCGCGTCGTGGACCTCGCCGTGCAGCTCCTCGAGGCCGATCGTGGGGCGCTGCTCCTGACTGTGGATGCGCCGGATGTGCTGGTACCTGCGTTTGTGCGCTCAGACGGTGACACGCGCGCCAGCGAGCTGGGCTGGAGCCGCGCCGTCGTCGGCTGGGTGCAGACCCACCAGCGCGGCGGTCTGTTTGCGGACATGCTGCTCGACCAGCGGCTCCATGCGAGCGAGTCGACCATCCTGCGCCGGGCCGCGGCCGCGCTCGCCGCGCCGCTCTTCGCAGGTGACCGCTTCATGGGCGTGCTCTATGTCGACCACCGCACCGCGCGCGGCGTCTACACCGAGGCGGACCTTGAGATGCTCTGCGCGATCGCGAACCAGGCCGCGGTCGCCATCGATCGCATGGCGCTCCGCGAGCGCGTCGAGAGCGAGGCCGTGCTGCGCAACGGTCTCATGCGCTTCTTCCCGCCGAATGCTATCGGTCGCTTTGACACCCGCGCGGGCTTCTCGCTTGAGGCGAAGGACACCACGGTCACGGCCCTGTTTGCGGACATCAGCGGGTACACAGACCTCTCCGAACGCCTCGCGCCGCGCGCGCTCGTGGCGCTTCTGAACCGCTATTTTCCGGTCGTTTCGGAGATCGTGTTTCGGCACGACGGCACCCTCGAGAAGTACATCGGCGACGCCCTGCTCGCCGTATGGGGCGCGCCGTTCACCCGCCCCGACGACGCGCAGCGCGCGCTCTCGGCGGCGATCGAGATGCAGCGCGCCGTCCAAGCCCTCGCCCCCACGCTCCCCGCGACGCTCCAGATTCACATCGGCGTCCATACAGGCCCTGTCTGCGCCGCCAACATCGGCAGCGAGCGCTACCTGCAGTTCGCCACCATTGGAGACGCCACGAACCTCGCGAGCCGTGTCTGCGGGCTCGCCCAAGCGGGAGAGATCTTGATGACCGAGGACACACGCGTTCAGGTCAAGGCCGACCTGTCGCTCGAGGACCGTGGCACGACCCTCGTGAAGGGTCGCACCCAGCCTGTCCGGCTGTGGCGGGTGCACACATGAGAGCGACCACCGCTCTGGTTGCCGCCTTCGTGTTCGCGGCCTGCGATGAGTCGAGCCCGCCTGCGCGCGCGGCCTCACCCGACGCCGGGGCTCTGTCCCCCGACGCCGGCCCCGCCGACCCCTTCGTCGACGCGCTCGAGGCCGTCGTGCCCGGCGACGGCCTGCCGCCCGAGGTCGTTACCCAGGCGGCCAACAACAACCTGGACGTCGTCGACCACGACGGGCGCCTCTTTCTGGCGTTTCGCACGGCGCCGAGCCACTTCGCGAGCGCCGAGACCCGGCTGTGGGTCGTCAGCACCGCAGATGAGCGCACCTGGCGGCTTGAGGGCACCTTCTTCAAGAGCACCGACCTGCGCGAGCCGCGGCTGCTCTCGCTGAACGGGCGGCTCTTTCTGTACTACGCCGTGCTCGGCGCCGACCGCCTCGCCTTTGAGCCTCAAGGCACCGAACGCGCGGAGTGGCTCGGGCCCGGCGAGTTCTCCGACCCCGTGCCCGCGCTCGACGGCGACTTCATCCCCTGGCGCGTTCGAGTCCACGACGGCGTCGCGCACATGACCGCCTACACCGGCGGCGAGGGCGTCTATGTGATGGGCGGCGAGCCCATTCGGGTCTACTGGCTCACGAGCCGAGACGGCGAGGCGTGGGCGCCCTTCGACCCGGCGCACCCCGTGGTGCTTGAAGGGGGCGCGAGCGAGACAGACTTCGCCTTTGCGCCCGACGGCGCCGTGATCGCCGTGGCCCGCAACGAGGCCGGCGACCCGGAGTTTGGCTACGGCTCGAAGATCTGCCGCGGCGAGCCGGGCGCCCTGGCCACCTGGCGCTGCGCCGCGGACCCCCGCAAGTTCGACTCGCCCCTCGTCTTCGCGCACGGCGGCCGCATCTGGCTCGTGGCGCGGCGGAACCTGACCGAGACCGGGGCGTTTGACCTGGGGCGCGACGACCTCGACCCGGCGGCGCGCTACGGCCTGTACCAGACCGACTACTGGGGCAAGCCCAAGCGCTGCGCGCTCTGGGAGATCAACCCGAGCGCGCTCACGGCCCGCTTCGTCCTCGACTTGCCCTCCCGGGGCGACACCTGCTTCGCGAGCGTCGTGCCGCGCGGCGACGACGCCTACGCGCTGTTCAACTACTCCTCGCCCCTCAACGTCCCCCCCGACGCCCCCGACCTCAGCTGGCTGCAGGGACAGACGGGCCGCACGCTGGTCTACCGCCAGCGCTTGGTGCTGCCGTCAGGGCGCTGAGGCGCGCCCGTGAGCGAGCAGCCAGGTGAGCATGGCCTGCGTGCCGGCGCCGGCCAGCGCGGGCACATGAGTCCCCCCCTCGATCGTCCAGAGCGCGGCGTCGCCCCCTGCGGGGCAGGCGGTGTGCGTCAAGGGCGTGGACTCAGCGCCGTCGATGCCGGTGTCGAGGTCAAGCGGGTCCCCCGTGACCGTCTCGGCACTGCAGCCATTGAGCGCGGCGTGCCGCGCGACGCTGGTGACTGCGGACGGGTAGCCCTCGCGGCCAAAGCCGGCGGCCATGTCCCCGCCATATAGAATCACCTCGTCTCGTGTCCCGTGGACCTGCAGGGCAGATACGGGCCGAGACGGTCCGCATGCAGCAGCGTCCAGAAATGTTGCCCCCGCGATGCTCGCCACCGCCGCGAAGACATCTGCAGCCTCGCACGCGAGTCGGTAGGCCATGTAGCCGCCGTTGCTGTGGCCCAGCACGAACACGCGGGGTGGGTCGATGGCGTGCGTCGCGGCGACCTCGGCGACGACGCCGCGCAGGTAAGCCACGTCGTCCGGTCCTTGAGCCTCGAAGTCGCAGCACGCAGGGGTCGCGTTCCAGAAGCGCTTGTTCTGCGAGTTGAACGTGCCCTCTGGGATCACCACAACGAAGCCGAGCGCGTCGCGCAGCGCGGACACGCCCAGATAGGCGTCTTGAATCTGTCCGTTCGCGCCGTAGCCGTGCAGGAGCACGACGAGCGGATAGGGGCCCGCGTCCGCGCGCCACGCCGTGGGGCGGAGCACGCGCGCGGGGCGGTCACCGCCGACCACGTCGGGAGGACCCGGGCGCGCGGCGTCTGCGGACGACGCGGCGTCTGCAGAGGTCGTAGCGTCCGCGCCGGGCGCCGCGTCGAAGCTCGGGAGCGGGCCGGCGTCCGCGACGACAAAGGCGTCGACGGGCGCCGGACGCGGTGGGCTCACCCAGCGCTCGTCGTCACATGCAGCACAGAGCAGCGACGTCAGGGCGAGCAGGTAAGCCTTCACGCGCGAAACTCCTGCCTCAGAGGCGCATGCCGCCGTCGATGTCGATCGTGCGGCCCGTGAAAAAGTCGCACTCGATGATGAACTTGACGCCCTGGAACTGCTCGTCCGGCGTCGCGGCGCGGCCGAGCGGGATCTGCTTCTTCATGTGCTCGAGCATCTCGGGGCGCATCGCGGCCGTCATCGGCGTCTCGGTGAAGCCCGGGGCCACACAACCGACGCGGATGCCGAAGCGCGCGAGCTCCTTGCCCCACACGTCCGTGTCCGCGGCGAGCGCGGCCTTGGCAGCGGTGTAGTTGCCCTGGCCCATGTTGCCGTAGCGGCTGATGCTCGAGATGTTCACGACCACGCCCGGGCCGCCCTTGCGCTCCACGAGGCGCTGAGCGAACTCGCGCGTGCAGAGGAACGCGCCGGTCAGGTTGACGTCGAGCACCTGCTGCCACTGCTTGAGGGCCATCGTCTTGACGGCGCCGGTCTCGCGGTCCGGCTTGATGAGCATGCCGTCGCGCGTGATGCCCGCGTTGTTCACTAGGCCGTTGATCGTGCCGAAGGTCGTCCACGCGAAGTCGAGGAGCGCGATGACCTCGGCCTCCTGCGAGACGTCCGCCTTGAAGGTGGCGACCTTGCCGGGCAAGCCGGCAGCCTCAGCGGCCAGGCTCGCCAAGCCGTCGTCGTTCAGGTCGCAGGCGACGACGGACGCGCCCGCCCGCGCCAGCGCCAAGGTGAAGTGGCGGCCCATGCCGCTCGCGCCGCCGGTGACGATCCCCTTGAACTGCTCGATCTGCATCGGTCTCTCCTTTTTTGTGCGTTGCACAATGAAGTGCGGCGCGAATAGCACGGGCCGCGCGACCGAGGCAAGCCCTCGCCAACTTGACACACCGCGGCACGAGCGTCATATCTGACCGCGGAGTCACCAACCATGCCGCGTGTCGCTGATCCGCTTGCTCGCTCCCGCCTGCTCACCGCCGCGCGTGAGGTCTTCGCCCGCGTCGGTCTCTCCGAGGCGACGGTCGAGGAGATCGCGCGTCGAGCGGGCCTCTCCAAGGGCGCGTTCTACCTGCACTTCAAGTCCAAGGACGCGCTGATCGTCGCGGTCGCGGACCACTTCTTCGCCGAGGTTGTTCGCCTGACTGCCCGCTGCGCGCCCAACCTCGAGGCGGCCACGAGCCTCACCGAGGTCCGCACCTTGCTTGCACAGCAAGACCGAGAGCTCTTCGAGTTTGCGTGGGACAACCGAGACCTGCTCGAGATCCTTGAGCGCGCGTCGGGCCTGCCGCAGTTCGCTCACCTCAAGCCCCTCTATACCGACGGCCACGTGCAGCGCATCGCGCCGCAGATCAAGACGCTGCAGGCGCGCGGCGTCTACCGCGACGACCTCGACGCCGAAGTGGTCGCCCGCTGCATCGTGGGCGCCTACGAGACGCTCGGCCGGTCCATGGCGCGCATGAAGACGCGCCCCGATCTCGGCCGCTGGGTCGACACGGTCCTCAGCCTCTTTCTCGACGGCCTCTGCCCGTCCAGCGCATCCCCAATCCTGACCGAAGAGTCAAAGTCATGATGAAGCGACTCACCCTGCCCCCCCTGTTGTGCGCGGCGCTCTCGCTCGCGTCTGGATGTAAGTCTGAGCCGCCGGCGTCCCCGACACTCCCGGCGTCGACGGCCGCCCTGCCCGCGAGCGCGTCTGCGGCGCCCACGACTGTGCCGACGGACGCGCCCCCCCAGGCCGACGGCCCGGTGCTCATCGCCGGCGACCTGCGGCCGTCTGCGGCCGTCGAACTCGGCTTCAAGGCCGGCGGCCAGCTCGCGCAGCGCAAGGTCGAGCGCGGTGCCCGCGTCAAGGCGGGCGAGGTACTCGCCGTGCTCAGCGATGACGAGGCCCGCGCCCAGCTCGCGCAGGCCGAGGCCGCCGTGGCCGCCGCGAAGGCGCAGGCCGCCATCGCCGAGGATGCCGCAGGTCGCGTCGAGACGCTCCGGGGCGCCGACGCCGCGCCCGGCAACCTGGCCGTGTCGACCAAGCTGCAGCTCGAGGCGGCTCGGGCCGTGGTCAAGCAGGCAGAGGGCGCGCTCGCGCTCGCGCGGGCGAACGTGAACAACCATGTCCTGCGGGCGCCCTTCGACGCCGTCGTGGTGCGCGTGCCCGAGGGCACGGGCGGCATGGTGGCGCCCGGCATCCCGGTCTTTCGGCTCGAGCGGCTCGATCCGCTGGTCCTGCAGGCCACGGTCGGTGAGACCGAGGTCGGGCGGGTACGCATCGGCGACGTCGTTCACTTTCGCGTCGGTGAGCGCGACTTCAGCGGCGCGGTGCGGGCCGTGATCGGATCCCTCGAGGCGGTGACGCGGCGCGCGCCGGTCGAGGTCGAGGTCGCCAACCCGGACGGCGCGCTGCTGGCGGGTGCCTACGTGCGCGCGCAGGTCGGCGGCGCGGCCGCGGTGCGCTGAGGAGACCGCCGATGACCCTCAGCGACGTCGCCATCAAGCGCCCTGTCTTCATCACGATGGTCAGCCTCGGGCTGCTCGTGCTGGGGCTGATCGCCTTCCAACGCCTCGGCACAGACCTGTACCCCGATGTCAGCCTGCCGGTGGTCCAGATCGTCGTGCCCTACCCCGGGGCCCCGCCCGCGGACGTCGAGCGCCAGATCGTGAAGCCCGTCGAGGACGCGGTCGTGGCCATCAACGGCGTCGACCGCGTGATGAGCTTCGCGCGCGACAACGTCGGCATCGTCGTCGTGCAGTTCAAGATGACCGCCGACATCGAGAACGCCGCCAACGAGGTCCGCGAGAAGGTCGACACCATCGCCGGCAAGCTCCCCCGCGGCGCTGAGAAGCCGATTCTCTCCAAGGTCGACATCGGCGCGGCCCCCATAATGACCTACGCGGCCTTCGCGCCGCTGCCCTCCGAGGAGGTGCGGCGCCTGACCGAGGACCTGATCAAGCCCACGCTCGAGCAGGTGGAGGGCGTGGCCAAGGTCGAGGTGCTCGGCGGCCGCCAGCGCGAGATTCAGGTCAACCTGGACGCCACGCTGCTCGAGAAGTACCGCCTCTCGCCGCTGCAGGTGATCCAGAAGCTCTCGGCCGAGAACGCGACAATCCCCGCGGGTCGGTACAACAGCGACAGCGGCACGACCCAAGAGCGCGAGGTCGGCGTCCGCACGCTCGGCGAGCTGCAGAGCGTCGACGACATTCGCCAAGCCCTGGTCTTCGCCGGGCCCAACGGCCAGGCCGTGCGCGTCGGGGACGTGGCCGCCGTCGCGGACGCCTTCAAGGAGCCGCGGCAGTTCATTCGCGCCAACGCGCTCGACGCCGTTGCCTTCGAGGTCGTGAAGACCTCCGGCGCCAACACGGTGCAGGTCGCCGAGGACGTCAAGCAGGTGCTCGCGAAGCTCGCGCTGCCCAAGGGCTACGAGACGCGCCTGCTGATTGACCAGAGCGAGTTCATCAAGGCGAACGCGCATGAGGTCGAGATCGCGCTCGTCTTCGGTGGGGCGATGGCGATCCTGATCATCTTGTTCTTCATGATGGACCTGCGCTCGACGTTCATCTCGGCGCTCGCGCTCCCGACCGCCGTGGTCGGCACCTTCCTGGTGATGTGGGTGCTCGGCTTCACGCTGAATATGCTGACGCTGCTCGGCCTATCGCTCGCCATCGGCCTGCTCATCGACGACGCCGTGGTTGTCCGAGAGAACATCTTCAGGCACCTCGAGCGGGGCGAGGACCCCGAGGTCGCGGCCTCGAAGGGCACGCAAGAGATCGCGCTGGCCGTGCTCGCGACCACGCTCACCGTCGTCGCGGTCTTCGTGCCCGTCGCCTTCATGACGGGCATGGTCGGCCAGTTCTTCAAGCAGTTCGGCCTGACGGTGAGCGCGGCCGTGCTGCTCTCGATGTTCGTGGCCTTCACGCTCGACCCGATGCTCTCGGCGCGCATGGCCAAGAAGCTCAAACCCGGTGAACAGCACGGTCACGGCGGCGGGACGGGCCTCTCCGGCGCGGTGAAGCGCCACCTGGGGCGCCTGTTCGACGCGCAGGACCGCGGGTACGCGCACATCCTCGGGTGGAGCGTGCGCCACCCGTTTCTGGTCGTGGTCGCCGCGGTCGGCGTGCTCTTCGGCAGCTTCGCGCTGGCCGCCCGCGTGGGCATGGACTTCGTGACCCCCGAGGACCGCGGCCAGTTCATCCTGAACATCGAGTTCCCCCCGGGCACGACCTTGGCCGAGAACTCCCGCCGTACGCTCGAGGTCGAGAAGGCGCTGCTCGCCGACCCCCGCTTCAAGGTGGTCTACGCTCAGGTCGGGGTCAGCGAAGAGGTCAACGTGAGCCGCCTGCGCGTCGACGTGGGCGATAAGCGCGCGCGGTCCGAGAAGCTCCCCGAGCTCAAGGCGGTCGGGCGCGCCATCGCCCAGCGCGCCCCAGACGCCGTCGTGATCGCGGAGGACCCGCCCATCATCGAGGGCATGGGCGCCTGGCTCCCTGTGATGATCACCGTCTCGGGGCCGGACTATGCGGTGCTCGAGCCCACGGCGCGCAAGATCGAGGCCATGCTGCGCGCCACGCCGGGCGCGTCGGACGTGAAGTTCGACCACCAGCCGCCCAAGCCCGAGCTGCGCGTGGTGCCCGACCGCGACCTCGCGGCCCGCGCCGGCCTGCCGATGGCGCTCATCGGCATGAACGTGCGCGTGTCGATGGAGGGCGAGGTCACGGGCAAGCTGCGAGACACATCGGCGGACGGCAAGGAGCGGGAGACCGATATCCGCGTGCGTCTGCGCCCCGAGGACCGCGCGAACCCCGAGGCCATCGCGCGCATTCCGCTGTCGGTCGAGACGCCGACGCCCATGGTGATGCTGCCGAGCGCGCCGGTGCCGCTCGCGGGCATCAACACCGGCCCGCGCGTCGTGCGCATCGGGGACATCGCGCAGGTCGAGACCGGCCTCGCGCCGTCGCAGATCAAACGGGAGAACCGCGAGCGGCGCGTGATGGTGACCGCGGCGCCGCTGGATCGCTCGCTCGGCGAGCTCTACGCCGAGATCAAGCCCAAGGTCGAGGCGCTCATCCCCGCGGGGTATAGCCTGACGTGGCTCGGCTTCGTCAAAGACATGAACGACTCGAACTCGTCGTTCGGCATGGCCTTCGCGATCGCGATCCTGTTCATCTATCTCGTGCTCGCGAGCCAGTTCGAGAGCTTCGTGCACCCGCTCACGATCATGGTGTCGCTCCCGCTCGCCATCGTGGGCGCGATCGGCGGCATCTGGCTCTACGGTGTGCCGATGTCGATGGGGTCCATGATCGGGATCATCTTCCTGATGGGCCTCGTCACGAAGAACGCGATCTTGCTGGTCGACAGCGCGCTCGTCGCCCAGCGCGCCGGCATGACGCCCCGCGAGGCGATCCTCGACGCCGGGCCTCGGCGACTTCGCCCGATCGTCATGACCTCGGCCGCGATGGTGCTCGGCATGGTGCCCACCCTCATCTCCGACGGCCCGGGCAGCGAGTTCCGCGCGCCTATGGCGGCAGCGATCATCGGCGGGGTCATCAGCTCCACGGTGCTCACGCTGGTCGTGGTGCCGGTGGTCTTCCTGGGCGTGGAGTGGCTGCGGGGTCTCTTCCGCCGAGTCACGGGAGGTGAGCCGCCCGCGGCTGGGGGAGCGCCGCAGCCCGCCCACGCGGGGGGCGCAGCGCTCATCGTGGCCCTCGCCGCCAGCGCGCTCGCCCCCGCGACTGCAGACGCCGCCCCGCGCTCGATCACGCTGGCCGACGCGCACGCGGCCGCGCTGGCGAACAACCCTGACCTCGCCGTCGTGCGCGCGCAGGTCGCGCTCGCGAGCGTCGACGTCGAGCGCGCGTGGGCGTTCTGGCTCCCGCAGGTCACGGTCGGCGGCGAGCTCCTGATCTACGACGAAGAGAAGTCCCTCGCGTTCAAGCTCCCGCCGGAGTTCTCGGCGATCAAGCTGCCCGAGACGAAGCTCTACGAGAACCCGACGCTCAACTGGCAGGCCACGCTGCTGCAGCCGCTGCTTAACCTGCAGGGGTACGCGACGCTGGAGGCCGCTCGGCTGGGTGAGCGCGCCGCTGGGCACAGCCAGGACGCCGCGCGCGCGCAGCTCCTCCTGGGGGTCAGCGCGGCCTATGTGGGCGCGCTCGTCGCGGACGGACTCATTGCGGCCGCGGACGAGGGCGTGCGCAACGCCGTGGAGCTCACGCGTGTGGCGAAGGCGCAGGTCGACGCGCAGGTGACCACCGAGCTCTCGCTGGTGCGCGCGCAGGTCGCCGAGGCGGACGCGCGACGCCTGCTCATCGACGCCCACGGCGCGCGGGACAGCGCGGTGGCCGGTCTTAGGCGCCTGACTGCGCTCGAGGGCGAGTTGCTCGTTGAGCCGCTGCCCGTTGATGACGCGCAGGTTGAGCGCTTGCTCGGGGCGGACGAGGACCGACTCTTGGAGAGCGCGCGCGCCCAGCGTCCGGACTTGGCCGCCCTGACGGCCGCCGCCCGCGCCCGGAGCGCGCTCGCGGACTCAACCTGGCAACGCTACACCCCGGTCGTCGCAGGGCGCGCGCAGTGGCAGAGCACGAGCAACGAAGGCCTCACGGGCGATGGCTCCACCGGCACACTGGGGCTCGTCGCGGAGTGGAAGCTCTACGACGGCGGCCTACGCGAAGCAGAGACGAGCGCGCGCGCCTTGGAACAACGCGCCGCCGAGGCCCGCCTTGCCGTCCTCCAAGCGACGATGCGCGAGGAGCTCGCCCGCGCCCGCGCGGACCTGGGTCGGGCGCGCGCGGGCCGTGATGTCGCGCGGCAAGCCGTCGCGCTCGCGACGCGCGCGCAGCAGCTCGCGCAGATTGCCTTTCAAGCGGGCACCGTCACGAACCTCGAGGTCACGCAGGCGAACGCCGCGCTCTTTCAGGCGCGCGCTGCACTCGCGCAGGCCGAGAGCGGCACCGCCTTGGCGTCGCTGAGCGTGCGGCGCGTGCTCGGCGAGGACGTCTCTCGCCCATGAGGTCGCCGCTCTGCGCGGCGCTCTTACTCTGCCTGTGCCTCTCTGTGCCGCAGAGCGGTCGGGCGGACGCGCGCGTGCCCGCCGATGCAGGTTGGACCGACGCGGCGTGGATCGCGCTCGACCTTGGCGTCGTCTTCGGCCTCAAGCTCAGCGTACCCCACGCGCATCAAGACGGCGACCGCGCCGAATTGCCGCAGGTCGATGCCTGGGCGGTCGAGTGGGGCACACACGACGACGCCCTTGTCACCTCGAACATCGGCGTGGGCCTGGGGGTCACTTGGGCTGCACTCCACAGCGCGATGGCAGGGCGTGACTCCGGCGCCCACACAGGCCTCGCCCACGCCGTGACCTACACGGAGAGCGTGCTCACGACCCTCGCGGTCGCAGAGATCGCGAAGCAGGCGGTTCAGCGCCCGCGGCCCTGTACCTATCAGACCCCGCGGCGGCTCGATCGTGACCTCGGCTGCAGCCCCGAAGACGACGACGCGTACCTCAGCTTCTTCTCCGGTCACACAGCGACCGCCGCGGCGATCTCGGCCACGGCCGCCTACTGGGCCGTGCGCGACGGGAGCGCGACGCGAACGGCGCTCACGGTCGCAGCCGGTGTCGCGCTCACGACTGCGATTGGCGTGGAGCGCGTGCGCGCCGGCAAGCACTTCCTCACCGACGTCTTGGTGGGCGCGGCCGCTGGCGCGGTCGTGGGCACCCTCACCCCGTGGCTCCGAGGTGAACGAGCCGCCGGGCGTGACAGCCCAGCGGCGAACGTCACGCCCGCGGCGCTCGGGCTCGCGGGCGTGTTCTGAGGGGCTCTCAGGCCTGACGCGGGCAGTTCGGCGAGTTCGGGACCTCGGAGCACGGGCGGCCGTCGGGCGTCGTCGCCGGGCTCGGGGGCGGGTCACCGCCTGCACCCCCGCCGCCACCACCGCCGCCACCGCCGCCGCCGCCCGTGGGGCAGACGCAGTCGTCGATGATGTCCTGCCAGTTGCCCAAGCGGTCACAGCCCGTACCGATAACCGCCATCACCAAGAACGCCAAGAGAGCGATCGCGCGCTTCGTGCTCATGTCTTACCTCCCCAGTTGTGTCTCATTGAGCGCTCTAATCTCTCCGAGCGCAAGATAAGAAATCAACGACCACGCGGGAATCGCCCTGCGAGGGCGCCTCAAGCCTGACGAGGGCAGTTCGGCGAGTTCGGAACCTCGGAGCAGGGCCGCCCGTCGGGCGTCGTCGCCGGGCTGGGGGGCGGATCGCCGCCGCCGCCGCCGCCGCCGCCACCGCCACCGCCACCGCCGCCACCCGTCGGGCAGTCGCAGTCGTCGATGATGTCCTGCCAGTTGCAGAGCCGGTCGCACCCGGTCGCCATGAGGCCGACCAACATAAGAGCCGAGAGGGAGAAGGTCTGCTTCGTCGTCATATTCACCTCCGTTGTAAAAATAAAGATTGATCGGAAAAGCGCACGCCGCAACCTCAAAATCGTAACTTATCGAAGTGCATGGAGAATTCCCGGCCCGGTTTGTGCCGGACTGCGCCAACTCCGAGTCCGCGAGCGCACTTGACCTGGGTGCGAACGCGCTCGCAGAGTCAGGCGATGCAACGCTCAACTACACGGTCGCTTGCGCTCGCGCTCCTGTGGACGTCCGCGGCCTGCTCGCCCGAGCCCGCTGGACGACCCGATGCCGAATCGACGGACGCCTCGCTGTCGGCGGGCGCGGACCGGGACGGACAGCCATCGTCCGACGCAGCACGCGACGCGGCGCCCCCATCCGACGTGGGGCCACCGCCACGCCCCTACCCTGCCCCCGCAGCGTGGCCCCCGAACCGCGGCCCGGGCGGGCCGAGGCGGTCCTTCGCCGAGGCGGAGTTGGGCGTCAACTGCGCGTTTCTCGACGGCGGCGAAGGCGACACGACGAACCACCACAACTTGGTGGTGATGTACGACGGCTTCCTGCTCATGCCCTGGTCGCCGGAGTTCGGCGTGACGGGCGGGCTCACGCTCTGGGACATCTCCGACCCATGCGCGCCCACCGTGCAGGGCTACGGCTTTACGGACCAGATGCGCGAGTCTCACGCCATCGGCTTCTCCACCGTCGGCGGGGGTCGCTGGGCCGTGACCAGCCACCAGCGCCAGCTCGTGAACGGCGGGGTGCTCTTCTGGGACCTGAGCGATACGCGCGCGCCCACGGTCGCGTCCGCGCTCGAGCTGCCCGGCTTCTTCTATCCCGACGCCTATGCGCGCGTGGTGCTCAGCGTCTTCTGGCAGGCGCCGTTCGTCTACGCGGCCACGGCCGATAACGGCATCTACATCATCGACGCCAGCGACCCGCGCGCCCCGCAGCTCGTCGGTCAGTACATCTTCGAGCCGCTGCTCCGCGCAGGCCAAGTGCACGCCGTGGGCAACCTGCTCATCACGACCGCGGCCGAGGGTACGCGCGCCGCTCTGCTCGACATCTCGGACCCCGCCGCCCCACGCCCGATCCCCGGGGGTGACTTCGTGTTCCGGACCGGCGCCGGTGAGCCGAAGGAGATCTACTTCTCGAACATCGGTAACGGCTACGTCTACGGCGTGCGCAAGCAGGGCGGCGGGGGCGTGATGGTCTACGACATCCGCGACCCTGCGCGGCCGACGTTCGTGACCGAGGTCACGAGCAACGGCAACGGCGGCTATGCGTTCGTGAAGGACCAGTTCGTGTTCACCGGCGAGTCGGACTTCGCAGTGCAGTACGACCTGAGCGACCTGATCGCGCCGGCCGAGGTTCGGCGGTTCAACCTGCCGGGCGACCTGGACACCGCCACGCCCATCGGCAACGTGGTCGTGCTGAGCGTGGACGATAAGGCGGGGCCAGACCAAGGCAGCGCGATCGCGCCTTGGGCGCAAGAGCCCGACAACACCCCCCCGCGGGTCACGTGGGCGTACCCCTCGGACGGCGCGACGGGCTTGGCGCGGACCTCGCGCTTCGGGCTGGTGTTCAACGAGATGGTCGACCCCAGCAGCGCCTGGGTCGGCTCTGTGCGTCTGTACCGCGCGGACCTGCCTCCGGAGCAAGGGCGCGTGGACGGCGAGGTGAGCGCGCAAGAGAACGTGGTGAACTTCTGGCCGCGCGCGCCCCTCGAGGCGAACACTCGGTATGTCCTCGAAGTGCCCGCCGGCGGCATCATCGACTTCAACGGAAACGCGCTGGTCGAGGCATTCACGGCGACGCTGGTGACGGGGCCATGAGGGTCGGCGCGCGCACAGCTTGGGTGGCGATCTTCGCGGCCGCGTGCGTCCCCGCGCCGCCGGAGCGCGCGCCCGACGCCGCGCCGCCTGAGCGAGACGCGACCGCCGACGCCGCGCCGCCTGAGCGAGACGCGACCGCCGACGCCGGTGTGCTGGTCGCTGCGCTCGAGGCGCCCGAGTACGCCGAGACAGGGGCGACGGTGCGCCTCGACGCGAGCGGGGCCGAGGGCGCGGTCGGCTTTCTGTTCGACCTGGGTGACGGTCGGCGCGACGAGGCGCCGCGCGCTGACACGTTCATCGACGCGCAGTGGTCGACCCCCGGCCGATACCGAGCGCAGGTCACGGCGATCGCGGCGGACGGTCGCCGCGCGTATGCGTCTCGACTGGTGAGCGTGACGGCGCCCGTGACTGCGCCGCGCGCCTCCCACGGCGCGATCATCTGGCGCGCGTCGGCGCTCGAGGGCTACGCCGTTGTGCCCGACGCGGACGCGGTGACACGGTTTGCTCGCAACGTCGCGGGAGAGTGGCGCACTGAGCCTCGCTTGAGTGTCTGCGACCGTCCGGCGTACCTCGCCGCGTGGGGCGACGAGGTCGCCGTGGTCTGCACGGCCGACGACACAGTGCGGACGCTGGGCGGGCTGCGGGTCGACCTGCCGTGGGGCGCGCGGCCGACGAGCGCGGTCGAGGCGGCGGGCGCGCTCTGGGTCGTCCTCTCAGGCCGCGGCGCTTTGGCGCGCGTGTCCCCCGGCGGCGCGGTCGAGCTGGTTCCCTTGAGCGCGGACCCCAGCGTGGCGAACGCTGCGGACCTGTTCGCGATCGACCGTGTCGGCGAGACCGGTGACCTGCTCGTCACGCAGCGCCGCGCGGTGCAGGGGGCCGCGCAGCTCTGGCGCTTCTCGACGACCGAGCGCGCATGGACGCCCATTCCGCTGACGCGCGACGCGCAGCGGTCGTCGGACACGGAGATCGGCGGCGCGCCCAACCTCCTCGACGCGGTCAGGGTCGCACCCACCCGCCTTGAGGTCGCCGTGCCCTCGCTCCAAGCCAATCTCGATGACGGGCTTGCGCGCAGCGGGACACCGCAGCGACACGATACGACGGTCCGCGCTATCGTCTCTTTCTTGGGCCAGAGCCCCTCGCCGGCGTGGGTCGAGCGGTTCGGCGACCGCAAGCAGTTCGACAACCGCGGCGCGGCGCACGCGGCGGTCTATTCGCCCCGCGGTGACTATCTGTTCGTGCTGATGCGGGGCGCCCAGAGCGTGGAGCGCATGGACCGCCTGACCGCGAGCCTCTCGGGCACGATCCCGAGCGTCGGCTACGGCGCGCTCGGCCTGGCGCTCGACGACACAGGCCGCACGCTCTTCGTCAATGCGGCGCTGTCGCGGGTCGTGAACGTCTACGACGTGACGGATCTGCGCGCCCTGCCGAGGCCCATCGCGACGCTGCCGTTGCTGACAACGGACCCGGTGGAGCCTCAGGTGCTGCGCGGCCACCAGCTCTTTGAGGACGCGGCCGACCCGCGCCTGACCGCCGACAACTATATCGCGTGCGCGCACTGTCACCCCGACGGCGCAGGCGATGGGCAGACTTGGGACTTCACCCAGCGGGGCGAGGGCCTGCGCAATACGACGTCGCTCCTGGGGCGCGCAGGGATGGGCCACGGCCCCCTGCACTGGAGCGCGAACTTCGACGAGGTGCAGGACTTCGAGCACGACCTGCGCGGGCCCTTCGCGGGCGTGGGCTTGATGGGCGACGCCATGTTTCACGCCGAGGGCCGCGACGCGCCGCTCGGTTCTCCGAAGGCGGGCCTCAGCCCCGACTTGGACGCGCTGGCCGCGTTCGTGATGTCACTCGACCGGGTACCTCGGAGCCCATGGCGCGAGGCGGACGGCTCGCTCTCTCCCGCGGCGGCTCGGGGTCGCGCGCTCATGCACGGCCCGCTCGCATCGACCTGCGGCGCCTGCCATGGTGGGCGAAACTGGACGGTGAGCGG
>Ga0164295_10001816_pt1 | contig 17698 bp, 16 predicted proteins | sample GEODES006metaG_FD_111798 | JGI IMG/M metagenome (GOLD analysis project Ga0164295, IMG submission 111798) | Oligotrophic lake water microbial communities from Sparkling Lake, Wisconsin, USA - GEODES006 metaG | ecosystem: Environmental > Aquatic > Freshwater > Lake | place: USA: Sparkling Lake... | reverse complement strand
GGTGAAATAGCGTCTCTTACTCTATTTAACCCGACATCAAGCTATACATTTGGAGAAAATAATATCCAATCGAAATGTACCAACTCTGCTTTTATCGGAAAGCAACTTACAGGTAAAGTAGTTGGAATTATTAATGGTACCCATATCCATATTAATTAAAATGAAGCAACCAACCCCTACAAAAAAAGGATTGATTACGGGTGCTTTGATGATAATAGCTTCCCTATTTTCCTCGGAAATTTTAAAGAATCCTGTTGAAAGCTACTTCCAATTTATCATTTACTCTCTATTTACAGGTGGCATATTATGGAGTTTGATTGCACATTGCAAAAAAAATGGAAATACCATTTCATTCAAAGATTATTTTTCTATCGGGTTCAAAACTTTTATTGTTGTTACCCTGCTGATGGCTGGGTTTGCTTATATTTACTTTAGTTATCACACCGAATTTAGAGATAGTAAAATTGCAGAAAATAGTCAATTGCTAGTGAAACAAGGCGATCATTTGCAAAAAGAAATTGAGGAGAATGCCAATCAGCTAAAAAAAATGTTTTTACCACTAATGATTTCATCGGCAGTATTCAGGTACCTAATTTTAGGGGCAATGATCACAGCAATCACTGGCGGGTATTTAAGTAAAAATTACAACACCAAATAGTTTAATTCGAAGGAGGCGTAAAATTATGGATGTATCAATTATAGTTCCACTCTTTAACGAAGATGAGTCATTACCCGAACTAGCTTCTTGGATAGAGCGAGTAATGATTGACAATCAATTTAGCTATGAAGTAATCATGGTGGATGATGGTAGCAATGACCGTTCATGGGAAGTGATAGAAACACTTCATACCCAAAATAATAATATCAAAGGAATTAAATTCCAGCGAAACTATGGTAAGAGCGCAGCTTTAAATGAAGGTTTTAAAGCAGCAAAAGGCAATGTAGTTATTACAATGGATGCAGACCTTCAGGATAGTCCCGATGAAATTCCAGAACTCTACAAAATGATTATGACCGATGGATTCGACATGATCAGCGGATGGAAAAAGAAACGATATGATAATAAACTAACTAAAAATTTACCTTCTAAATTATTCAATTTAGCAGCAAGCAAATCAAGTGGTATTAAGTTGCATGATTTTAATTGTGGTCTGAAGGCTTATCGTAATAAACTAGTTAAATCGATCGAGGTATATGGCGAAATGCACCGCTATATTCCTGTTTTAGCAAAATGGGCAGGCTTTAGAAAAATTGGAGAAAAAGTAGTTGAGCATCGTGCAAGAAAATATGGTGTTACAAAATTTGGTTGGAGCCGTTTTGTAAATGGATTTCTTGATCTAGCTTCTATTATGTTTATGGGAAAGTTTGGGAAAAAACCTATGCATATTTTTGGCTTATGGGGAAGTATTGTATTTTTTATAGGAAGCATTATTTGGATTTATTTGTTTTGGGAAAAAATATTTAATTCTCAATTTAACATGACGGACCGTCCTTTGTTTTATGTAGGAATAATCTCTATTGTTATTGGAACACAATTATTTTTAGCTGGATTTTTAGGGGAATTGATTGCCCGTAATTCAAGTGATCGAAATCACTATTTAATAGAACAAAAAGCAGGTATTAACTAGCTCATGAATATTGCCAGTAATCCGATTGAGGGTATAGCAGGTAAAAAAATTATCATACTGGGCTCGGCACATCCACTCAGAGGTGGAGGTATAGCCACTTTTAATGAACGGCTTGCCAAAGCTTTTATGCAAGAAGGTCATGATGTACAAATTTTTAGTTTCTCTTTACAGTATCCTAGCTTTTTATTTCCTGGAACATCTCAATTTACGTCTGAATCCGCTCCTGTTGGTTTAACCATTCATAGCTGCATTAACTCCATCAATCCATTCAACTGGATAAAGGTGGGTAACCAGATAAAAAAGATTCAACCTGATCTAGTAATTGTTCGTTACTGGTTACCATTCATGGGACCTTGTTTAGGCAGCATTTTACGTAAGATTAAAAAAAATAGGGTTAGTAAGGTCGTTTGCATCGCAGACAATATAATTCCACATGAACCAAAACCAGGTGATCAAATATTTACAAAATATTTTGTAAAGCCAGTAGATGCTTTTATCACTATGAGTGAAAAAGTAAAAGAAAATCTTTTAGTTTTCGCACCTAATAAACCAACGGTATTTATTCCACATCCTTTGTATGATAATTTTGGTGAAAAAATAAGTAAAGAACTTGCTAGAAAATATTTAAATATTGAATTAGAGGAAAAAATTATTTTATTTTTTGGATTCATAAGAAAGTATAAAGGATTAGATATTTTATTGGATTCAATTAAAATATTGCAGACCTCCTACCCTTCCTTTAAACTTTTAATAGCAGGGGAATTTTATGATGATCAAAAATTATACAATGAACAAATTGAAAGATTGGGAATTGAGCAGCAACTTATTTTACGAACCAATTTCATTTCTGACAATGAAGTAAAATATTATCTATGTGCTTCAGATTTAATTGTTCAACCCTATCGATCAGCAACTCAAAGTGGTGTTACACCACTAGCCTATCACTTTGAAATACCAATGATTGTTACCAATGTAGGTGGATTACCTGCACTTGTTCCGAACAATAAGGTAGGATTGATTGCAGAACCAACTGCGGCCTCTATTGCTGAAAAAATCATTCAATTTTTCAAAACCGGAGAACAGCATTATCTTCCTTATTTAGTGGAGGAAAAGAAAAAATACAGTTGGAGTAAAATGGTAGACGCAATTATGTCCATTGCTAAATTATAGGTAGTAAATTATATAATTTTAACTCATCTTATCCTTCTTTTGTTAATAGAATTGAGTTTTTAGATATCAAAAAGTTTTAATTTCTCTTTAACCTAAGCTTTCGTTAATTTTAAAAATTCAAATTTTATTATTCATGTTATTCATTTAATTTCAATAAATGAAGCCAATATATCTATTTATATTTTTTTTATTCAGCTTTCTCTCTATAGATGCGCAACAAAATTTGAAGACTGCAAGAATATCTTTGAAAAAATGGGAAGATTCATTAAAAAAATATTCCACACAAATTATTGAGGGAAAAAATCCTTCCGATTGCTTTACAGCAGATAGTATTTTTACTAAAATATTAGTAAGAGCTTTGGTCAACAAAAATTCTTTTTACTACCCTTTTAATTCACTAGAAAATATTTCTAAATTATATTCACCAGACAGCAGTTTTAAAATTTTTACCTGGCAAATGATAATCAATGAAAATATGATTCGACAACATGGAGCCATTCAAATGAGAACAGCTGATGGATCCCTGCAATTATTACCCTTGATTGATAAATCAGACATTATAGTCAATCAGACAGATACTGTTACTAACAACAGAAGTTGGATGGGCGCTATTTATTATAAAATAATTCACACAAAAAATGCAAATAAGCATTATTATACGCTAATAGGATATGATGAAAACAATATTAGAAGTACAAAAAAAATAATCGAAACACTAGAATTTATTAATGGAGAACCTATTTTTGGTTCTCACCTTTTTAGTTTTACGGAAGAGTCTAAAAATAAACCACCCCTTAGTAGATACATTCTAGAATTTAAAAAAAATACTGGCGCCAGAGTCAACTACGATGATCAACTAGGAATAATTATTTTTGAACACCTTGAATCAGAAACCAATGAGACTTCAAAAAAATGGACTTTTATACCTGACGGTGATTATGAAGGTTTTAAGTGGAAAAACGGAAAATGGCAGCACATCAATAAGGTTTTTAACCAAATAACACCTTTAGGAAAAGAACCCGTACCTAATCCAATTAAAGATTTAAATGGGAAAATAAACGAACAAAATTTAAAAGACAATCAACCCATTGAACAACTGTAATAAAATATTAACTTTAATAAATATTAATGCTATAAAAAAATTTGAAATGAAAATATTCCTTTTAATACTAGCCATGTTAATCTCAAACAAAATCTTTTGCCAAAAAGTATTTTCTGTTCAATATTCCAATCAAGCAGATGTGAAAGTCTACGTGGTGAAATATGAAAATCAAGCTGATCTGAAAGTTTTTAAAGTGAAATATAATAACCAGGCAGGTGATAATAATGGCAAATGGTTTTTCACAGATTATTCTAATCAAGCATCCAAAAAAATATTTTTTGTTGACTACGAAAATCAAGCAGACCTGAAAATATATTTTGTATCCTACGAAAATCAAGCTGGCTGGAAAAATTCAAGCAAGAAACAATTACTGTATTAATGAAATATAAAGTTGGAATGAAGATGGATATAGGAAATTAAAATACACCTATATCTAAAGAGTCATATCAACTTATGAAGAAGCTAGAAATATTAAGCTACAAAAAGTAATCAAGAAATTATTAGTCGTTCAATTTCAAAACTGCTAAAAAAGCTTCCTGAGGCACTTCCACATTACCTATCTGTTTCATTCGCTTTTTTCCTTCTTTTTGTTTTTCTAAAAGTTTACGTTTACGACTAATATCACCACCATAGCATTTAGCAGTAACATCTTTGCGCATTGCACTAATATTTTCCCTAGCCACCACTTTGGCTCCAATAGCAGCTTGTATAGCAATTTGAAACTGCTGACGAGGAAGTAATTCTTTTAACTTTTCACAAAGTTTACGTCCAAATTCATGCGACCTAGCTCGATGAATCAAAGCACTCAAAGCATCTACTTTTTCACCATTGAGTAAAATATCCATTTTCACAATATCACTCACTCTATATTCAATTGGATGGTAATCAAAGGAAGCATAGCCCCTAGTCATACTTTTTAATTTATCATAAAAATCGAATACGATTTCTGTAAGTGGCATATCAAATGTTAATTCGACCCTAGAAGGAGTTAAATATCCTTGACTAACTAAAACACCTCTCTTACTAATACATAAGGTCATAATATTTCCAATATACTCTGGCTTGCTAATCATTTGTGCCCGAATAAAAGGTTCTTCAATTTTTTCGATTCTAGTAGGATCAGGCATTTCAGTAGGATTATTGACAGTGATTACCTCACCTCTAGAAGTAGTAGCAATAAAACTAACGTTAGGTACAGTGGTAATAACGGTTTGATTAAACTCTCTTTCCAATCTTTCTTGAATAATTTCCATATGGAGCATCCCAAGGAATCCACAACGAAATCCGAAACCCAATGCTTTTGATGTTTCTAACTCAAATGTAAGTGAAGCATCATTCAATTGTAATTTATCCATACAATCGCGTAGCTCTTCAAATGCATCTGTTTCAACAGGAAAAATACCAGCAAATACCATGGGCTTAACATCCTGAAAACCTTTGATAGATTCATTAGATCCATTTACAGTAGTGGTAATGGTATCTCCAACTTTTACTTCTCTAGCATTTTTAATCCCTGTAATAATATAGCCTACATCACCAGCGCAAACTTCATTTTTAGAAGACAATCCCATTTTTAAAATCCCTACTTCATCTGCACCATATTCAAGACCCGTATTACTAAATTTAATTTTATCATTTTTCTTTAAAGTGCCATTAAACACCCGATAATAAACAATAATACCACGGAAACTATTGTAAACACTATCAAATATTAACGCCTGCAAAGGTGCATCTACATCACCTTTAGGGGCAGGAATACGCTCAATGATAGCAGTCAAAATTTCTTCAATACCTATACCACTTTTACCACTGGCTAATAAAATTTCTTCTGGCTTACAACCAATTAATTCTACAATTTGATCGGTTACTTCAGGTATCATAGCACCCTCCATATCAATCTTGTTGATCACTGGAATGATCTCTAAATTATTTTCAATTGCTAAATAAAGATTACTAATAGTTTGAGCTTGGATACCTTGAGATGCATCAACCAATAACAAAGCACCCTCGCAAGCAGCTAATGCCCTGCTTACTTCATAACTAAAATCAACGTGACCAGGTGTGTCAATTAAATTGAATACATATTCAATCCCCTTCCAAGTATAATTAATTTGAATTGCATGGCTTTTAATGGTGATGCCTTTTTCCCTCTCAAGATCCATATCATCCAATACTTGAGCTTGCATATCACGTTCCCCAATGGTATGGGTAAATTCCAATAAACGATCCGCCAATGTACTCTTACCGTGATCAATATGCGCAATTATGCAAAAATTTCTAATGTTCTTCATCCCTTCTAAAATGCTTTTAAGTGGAGCAAAAATAACTGATTTTCTGTGGATTGATAGTTTTGTTTGAATGATTTTAAGAAAAGAAACTTTGCGCAAAAATATTTACGAAACAATTTGTAAAATGGGTAAATATAGAAGGATCATTTATATACACAATAAATATTATATCAACCCGTTGATATAAATTATAAACTTGATAAAGACCTACTTAAAATCAATATCCGTATAAACTTCCTCCCTCTTCAAATAAATAATTTATTTTACTATTGGTAGTAGGATCTACCACCACTGGTGGAGCATGATGTGGTTTACTTCGAGCATCAATTACCAGTGGTCCATTACAACCCCAATGTTTATTATTATAGAAAGTTCCAATACCCTGAATATCATGGGATGGATTACTTCGTGTAAAAGTGGTCCATAAAAAATTATTGATATTTTCACTTACAAAATTGGCATCATCACAAATAATAATAAATGGAAAACCTTCCAAACTAGTTAGATTGCTATTTAGCTGACCATCTAGTTTAGTAAATTCAACTTTTGCTTCTGTATAATTGATGAAAGCAGGAGCCTGAAGGGCTATTACTCCGGGCATAACTAGCTGAGGGTTTTGAAATCCCTGTAAATCGTTTAGGCATTTTGGTACAGTGGTAGCCAATTCTCTAAGGACCGGACCATAGGCTGCTATCACCACCTTACTACCACTGTTGATAGAAGTACCTGAATAATCAAGTGTATCGATGGTAGTGTTGGTATAAAAATGAATATCGCGACTTAGGTCAATTCTTTGTAGAATATATTCAAAATAACCTTTTATATTTTTTGTATTTAGTTCATTGGTATCATCAGCAGTGATGAATAAAAATTTTGCAAGACTCAACTGACCAGTTCCTAGAACATGGTTAGCGATTGTGAGAATTTCGGCAGGTTGTTGAGCTGGGGAATAAGGAGTGTAGCGCTCACTTCCAATAGCCAATAATAAAGGGTGAACACCAGCAGCATCAACGGCGTTCACTTCCTTCAAACCTGGAATCTCTGCTTGTAAAGCAGAACCAGTCATTTCATGAATTAAATGCCCAAAGCTTGTATCTTCTTGTGGGGGCCTTCCAACTACTGTAAATGGCCAAATGGCATTTTTTTTAGCAAATACTTTATGCACTTTTAATACTGGAAAAATGTGCTGAAGACTATAATAACCTAGATGATCACCAAAAGGGCCCTCTGGTTTATTGTCTTCTGGATAAACTTCTCCGGTAATTACAAAATCAGCATCGGTACTAATACAATATCCATCTACATAGGTGTACCTGAATCTTCGATTTCCCAACACCCCTGCAAAAGTCATTTCACTGATTCCTTCAGGTAGTGGCATCACAGCGCTTACACTATGAGCAGGCGGACCACCAACGAAAATGCTAACCTTTAATGGTAGACCTTTTTTGTTGGCTTTAGTCTGGTGTACACCAATACCTCTGTGAAGTTGATAATGCAATCCAATTTCTTCATTAAGAACATACTCATTTCCTGTCAATTGTATACGATACATTCCAAGATTGGATTTCATAATGCCGGGCTGATCGATATCTTCGGTATATACTTGAGGAAGCGTCACAAAAGCGCCCCCATCCATTGGCCAATGATGAATAAGAGGAATATCTTCAATTTTTATTTCCTGGAAAAGAGCAGGTTTTTGGAGCGGATTTTTAAGAGGCAGCGATTTCAGTGCAGCCAGTCCAGCAGTAAAATTTTTTATAGGATTTTTTAAAGCCTTTACAGGATCGTTTTTTAATTCAATCAACTGTTGGACTAAAGAAAGGGTGTCTCTGAAAATAAATTTACTTCTCTCCAGCGTTCCAAAAATATTAGAGGCGACTCTAAATTTAGACCCCTTCACATTTTCAAATAACAATGCAGGTCCACCTGCAGCATAAACCCTTAAATGAATCGCTGACATTTCAAGATATGGGTCAACCAATTCCTTAATACGAATCAATTGACCCTTATTTTCAAGATCTATTAAACTTTCTTCAAGCGTTGAATAGCCCATTCTTTAATTTTTCGATGCAAAGATAAAGCAGATCAACAAGAGAATTAGGGTGTATTGTAAAAAAATAGAGGCTACTTAATCTTTTTTAAATAGTCCATATTTATTTTCATGCTCTCTGTTGGCGTAAAACTATATTCCTCCTGTTCAATAAAGAAGTATTTCAATCCAGATTGCTTACTGTTATCGAACATTTTTTGAATATCTAATCCACCCTTCCCAAATTCTGTGCTTTGTTTTTTTACCAAATCCATGTCCTTTAAATGCCACAAGGGGAAACGACCTTTGTATTTCTTAAAATAAGCCAAAGGATCATTTCCACTAGCCACTACCCAACCAAGATCAAGCTCCATGTGAACCAAAGAAGGGTCGGTGTTGTCCATTAAAACATCATATAAAGTGATGCCATTCTCCTTATCAAATTCAAAATCATGGTTGTGATATCCAAATTTTATACCTCTTTTTTTACAGTCTTCTCCAGCCTGATTGAACTTTTCTGATACTTTTTTATAATTATCTATCGTTTGTCCACGGGAAGGCAAAGAAGAACAAATGAGATATTCCTGACCAGATAACAAGGCTTCATCCATCGTTTGGTTCCATTTATCATTTAATGAAACGTGACCGCTACGAATAGTCATGCCAAGGTCTGAACAGATTTTTTTCATTTCTTCAGGCTTCAAACCAAAATAAGAGCCCTTCTTGCTGGAAGAACATTCAATTTGCTTAATTCCAAGGGAAGCAATATTTTTTAAAGTGCCAATGGCATCTTCCATCATTTCCTTTCGAAAAGTATATAACTGAATACCTGGATTACTTGTCTTTTTACCGTTTACATCAAAAGAAGATAGAAAGGCTGCTCCCAATGCCAGTGAGCTACTATTTTTTATAAATCTGCGTCTTGTATACATAATTTTATATTTCTTTAAAAGTAAGGAATAAATTGATTAAATGTATAAATCTGTTCAATTGTTACTTATTGATTAATCAGATCTTTTTCCAGTAAAACCAAAAAGAAGAATTGGCTATCTTTACAATCTAAAAAAAAATTATGGAAAACATGTTTATTCATCATGTGTATTTTTGGCTCAATAATCCAACTAGCTCAACCGACAGAGATACGTTAATTGCAGGATTAAGGAAACTATCTTCAGTAAAAAGTATCCATCAATGTCATATTGGAGTTCCAGCTAATACCAACCGACCTGTTATAGACAGTACGTATGCTGTTTCGTTATTATTAACCTTTAAAAACGATGCCGATCAGGCAAGTTACCAGACCGACCCTGATCACCTTGCATTTGTTGCTGAATGTAAGTCCTTATGGTCAAAAGTAATTGTTTACGATTCAGTTGATGCCCAATAACTAATATTAAATTAGACAACAACACTTTTTTAAAATCTGATGACGCCTTTTAAAAAGCAAGAGCATACTTTTTAAAGGGCGTCTTTTTTTAAAACTCTTTTAAAAAAAGTGAAATAGTAGCTTACATTTCAAATTTGATATTTGTTATTTATCACTTGGAAATCTTTGAATACTTACTTTCTGTCATCCCCCTCTTTCAACACATTACCTTCATCGTAAGGGGATTTTTTTATCCATCAAAATGGATTAATTATTTTAATTATAACAACTTATTTATTATTAGCAGAGACTGGTAAATCTTATATAAATTAAGCAATAGAAAAAAGGTAGTATCTGCGTTTAACAATAAAAAAATAGTGGACTATTTCCCATCAAATAGTTTTTAGCATTTTAATGCTACCAACCCTCAGTGTAACAAAATATCTCTATTCTGGTTATCTGTTTTCGTTTATATATCAAATGAGGAAATTGAATTAGTTAAATGACCATTCACCAATCTGAATTTTTTAATTAGTAATGTATCTATTGATTTTAAAATGATGGGTAAAAAGGCTTTCCGAATTAACTTAAATAAATTAACCGAACAAATTGAGGCTAATATATATTCAACAGCAAGAAAATCACTTTAATAATTTAGAATTATCAATAACTTGTGAAAGCATTCAAATGTTTTATGAATATCAATCTACTCCAATAGTCAATGGACAAAAGTTTAAATAAATACATCAGCGAGACTGGATTTTGCTCCCGAAGGGAAGCAGATAAATATATTGAACAAGCAAGGGTTACTATCAACGACAATGTAGCTATTAAAGGAAATCGTGTAATACCAGGTGACATAGTAGAAATTGATGGAGAACCCATTAAAAAAAAGGATAAAACAGTTTATCTTGTTTTTAACAAACCAGTTGGCATCACTTGTACTACAGATTTAAAAGATAAAAATAACATCATTTCATTTATTAATTTTAAAAGCAGAATATTTCCAATAGGCAGACTAGACAAGCCTTCAGAAGGATTAATTTTTTTAACAAATGACGGAGATATTGTAAATAAAATTTTAAGGGCTGGTAACAACCACGAAAAAGAATACGTTGTAACAGTAGATAAACCGATTTCAGGAGACTTCGTAAACAAAATGAGCAACGGAATTCGAATACTCGACACCGTTACAAAAAAATGCTATGTAAAACAGGAAGGTAAAAATCGCTTTCGAATTATACTCACTCAGGGACTCAACCGTCAAATTAGAAGGATGTGCCTTGCATTAGGTTATAATGTAAATACCCTAAAAAGGGTTAGGATTATGAATATTACACTTGCCAATTTGCCTGTTGGAAAATGGCGAAATTTCACTGAAGCCGAAATTAAGACAATGGATCAACTGGTTGCAGACTCTAGTAAAACCGGCGACCATTCGAATTATTCAAATGCGGACATGCAAGAATAACTGCCATTCCTTAGGACAATCTCTGCTTCATTGCCTCATACAAAATTACACCAGTAGCAACTGATACATTGAGTGATTCAAAGTCACCAGTCATGGGAATTTGAAATTGCTCGTCGCATATTTTCATGAGTGCAGGATATACACCGTGTTCTTCTCCACCCATTACCAAAGCACAAGGCTCGGAAAGATTAAGTTCAAAAAGTTTTTTCTTGGCCGTCATTTCACTAGCAAAAACCTTGATGCCATTTAGGTGGAGTTCATCTACGGTTTTCATCAAACTATTCACTCTGCATACAGGAATTTTTTCTAGCGCTCCAGCAGAGGTTAATATGGCATCTTCGTTCAGCGCTCCTACCCCTTTATCAGGTATTACAATGGCATTTACACCAAAACAAAAAGCACTTCTTGCTATGGCTCCAATATTTCGAATATCTGTAATACCATCTAAGATCAAAAACAATGGAACTTCGCCATTGTCCACAATAAATGAAATGATATTTTGAAGATCTTGATATTGAATTTTGCTAATTATCGCAACGCAACCTTCATGATTACTGATGTTGAAACCGTTCAGCTTTTCTACAGGCACCTTATTTATTGGAACTAAGTGCTGGTCGGCTAATTTTCGTATTTCATCAATTGTTTCTCCATGAATGGTAGACTGCATATAAATACGTTCAAGTTGCTTGCCAGTTTGCATGGCTTCAATAATTGCCTTTCGGCCAATAACCAATGTATTTTTTTTAGGTCTTTGCTGTTGTTGTCTGAAATTTTTCACCTGTCAAAATTAATTGTTATTTAAGCAAAAAAGACCATAAGTTTTACAAACTCATGGTCTTTAAAAATTTCTTAAAGAAAAGGACTTATAGTAGAAAAAATTATTTTAATCCGAAAAGCTTTTTAACATCTTTTACGGCATCTAGTTTTTCCCAAGTAAAAAGTTCTACTTTTTTCTTAACTGATTTACCAGTTGGAGAAATGAAAGTTTTTTCAACTACTTCATTTTTACGCCCCATATGGCCATAGGCTGCAGTTTCACTATAAATAGGATTACGTAATTTTAATCGTTGCTCAATAAAGTAAGGGCGCATGTCAAAACATTTCATTCCCATTACTTTTTTAGCTATTTCACCATCGGTTAACTTCACCTTTGCAGTACCGTAGGTAACTACATTGATACTGGTTGGTTGTGCAACGCCAATAGCATAACTCACTTGAACCAAAACTTCATCACACAAACCAGCAGCAACTAGATTTTTTGCAATGTGACGGGTTGCATAAGCTGCACTCCTATCTACTTTACTTGGATCCTTACCACTGAAAGCGCCACCACCATGAGCACCTTTTCCGCCATATGTATCAACAATAATCTTACGACCTGTTAATCCAGTATCACCATGAGGTCCACCAATAACAAATTTACCAGTAGGATTGATATGATATTGAATCTTGTTATTAAACAAATGAGCATATTTAGGGTACTTCTTTACTACTCTTGGAATCAAGATATTGATGATATCTTTTTTAATTTTAGCTAGCATCGTTTCCTCTTTTCCAAAATCATCATGCTGAGTAGAAACAACGATTGCAACGATACGAACTGGATGATTTTTGTCATCGTATTCAAGAGTAACTTGACTCTTAGCATCAGGACGCAAGTACTTAATTTCTTTGTTTTCCCTGCGGATAACAGCCAATTCAATTAATAAATAATGGGCCAAATCCAATGCTAAGGGCATATAATTAGCCGTTTCATTGGTTGCATAACCAAACATCATTCCTTGGTCACCTGCTCCTTGATCTTCTTTTTTCTTTTTATCAACTCCTTGATTAATATCGGCTGATTGCTCATGAATAGCAGAAAGTATACCGCATGAATTTGCTTCAAACATATACTCACTTTTAGTATATCCAATTTTACGGATAACTCCACGGGCAATTTCTTGCACATCCAAATATGCCTTGCTCTTCACTTCCCCTGCAAGAACAACTTGACCTGTAGTAACTAGGGTTTCACAGGCAACTTTACTATTTGCATCAAATGCTAAGAAATTATCAATTAAAGCGTCACTAATCTGATCAGCTACTTTATCCGGATGTCCTTCACTCACGGACTCTGAGGTAAACAAATAAGGCATAGATTTTTAAATTTTAGGCACAAAGATATGAATACGTTTGAATACAACAAATCCCCTATGTAAATAAACAGGATTTGAGGTAATGATACTTTACAGATTAAATTTTAGAATAAATAATGCGCATGCGAAGTCGGTATTTTGCATTGTTGCCATTTCCTATTTTTACCCGTCCGTAGGCTAAGTTGTTTTTATAGGGTAGCTTCAAACCATAATAGTATATGTTATAAGGTGCAAATAACCTGAAGTTATAATTAATCCCCCCTTTGGTTACCAGACTCTGAACGTAGCGAGTTACATTGAAATTATAATAAGCACGAATTCCCAATCCATCTTCCATCACTCGCTTGAATCCTCCAAAATAATTTTGATCAATACCTTGAGTTGGAAAGAAAGAGATAAAATTGTCTGGATCGTAGCTTTGGGTATTGTTTAAATCATAATAAATTGGTTTATATTTTCTAGTATTTCCAGAATCAATCAAATCAAGGTATAGATACTGCGGAGCAGAAAACACATCATTGCCTGTACTTCCAGCAATCTGCTCAACAATAATCTCTGCACGATGAATAATACGATTGGTCATTCCCGATAATCCGGGTACTTTCAACCTAACGGCAGACCCACTTGGAGATGATTGAATATACGATGCTGTAGGATCAGGTGAACGGGGGAATTCTGATGCACTAGTATCTCTTCGCACAAAATTAGCACTTGCAGAGGCAGTGACATTGAAAAAATTGCCATTTGACAACTTGAAAGAAGAAAATGCCGTATCTAGCTTATTTGCGTACCCTGCCACATAATGCACTTCAAGTCTAGTGGCAGAATCAGCCAAATTAATATAAAACAATCCATTGGCCGAATTTGTCCCATCGGCTACAATTGCAAATCCTCTGTACGCCTTTTTGAAAATCGAATCGCTATTGAAAAAGTTAAAAGAGCTATTAGAAGCCGTATCACCCAATTGAAGAGCATCCAAAAATGACGAATTTAGTTTGATACGAATCTGTCTAGTAATTGAGTCCTTTTTACTAGTTTTTAAATATACATATTTCTTAAGATCCGGTTGATAGATAGTCGCCTCACCAATCAGGTTAGTCAATGGTCTATCGGGCTGGAAACTCAGATAATGGGAAATAGTGTCAGAGAAATTAGTTGTCCCTTCATCTAACTGGTAAACCTTAAAATGCTGAGGCTTGGTACTGTCACCAAAAAAACCTGAATAGGAAAGGCAAATAAAGGCAGAATCAAAATGGGTTTTGGGATTAATGAAAGGATTGATTGTATCAGCAGGATTTCCAAAATAAAAAGGAAAAAAAGAAGGTTTTAGCTGAACGAAAATATCAGCCTTCGTCTTTCCAAAAATAGGATCATTGTTGATATTACCTAAAAGATGGGGCTCAGAAAGATTAATTTTAATTGAATCATTGTCTAAAGGCTCCCTAGAAGCATCAATTAAAAGCGTATCAGCAAAAGTATACACATTGTCAACTGCAGGCAAGATCTCCCCACCCAGTTGAGTGGTGTCTATTTTAGTACAGTTCAAATTAAATATAACAACGCAAGCCAGTCCGGCTAATAAAAATAGAAATTTTCTTTGCACAAAATCGAAATTTAAGGAATTTGGTTTGGTTTTTTAATACTACTTGGCAAGGTCGTCATATAATTGCAAATAGTCTGTTAAATCAGAATCAGCATTGAAAGGCAGAGTCTTTTTGCCCTTTACTTTACTAAATTCTTCCACCAGTTTTTTGTCTACAGCAGCAGCCCCAAAGGTGATCGCATCTGCATAAGCAGCACCTCCTTTAAACATGGCCACATTATTAATATCCTTGAAAAAATCCAACTCTTTTTTGGCAACCTGCTCGTTAATAGTAGCAAGCTTAAGAAAATCAGCTCCAAGCTTTTCCTTAAAAGTATTTTCACCTATTGTATAAACTACCTTACAATTACTGAATACAGGTTCTTTTTTATAAGCAGTTTTTATAAACATAGGGATTAATCCAGTCATCCATCCGCTACAATGTATAATGTCTGGAGGCCAACCAAATTTCTTTACCGTTTCTAGGGCTCCCTTACAAAATAAGGCTGTCCTCAGTCCATTGTCATCAAACCATTTTGAGTTCTCATCAGTAAAAATGGATTTTCTTTTGAAAAAATCTTCGTTGTCCAAAAAATAGACCTGCAACCTTGCATTGGGCAAGGAAGCTACTTTTATTACCAAAGGATAATCATCACCCCCAATTGAAACATTGATACCTGATAATCGGACCACCTCATGCAAGCGATGTCTTCGTTCATTAATAACACCAAAACGAGGCATTATGCAACGAACTTCCATTCCACTATCATTCGATTTTATGGCTAATTTATTAATGATCTCCGAAAACTCTGTAAGTTCCACATATGGAGACATTTCATTAGCAATAAATAAAATTCTTTTTTTTGTTGACATTTGTGCTAGATTAAAAAGGATATCGTAGATTTCCCAAAGGCGGCGAAGTTACGATAAATTTCTTAAAATCAATATAGAACTACATTTGAAGCAAATAAACTTAAATGAATGATACTTTTAAAACATCCGAATGACCTTAGCTCCTTAATACAAAACGGTTCAATTGCCCACAATTCCATTGGATTTGTACCCACTATGGGAGCACTTCATGACGGACATTTAAGCCTGATTAATACTGCTCGATTAGAAAATGCACTGGTGATAGCCAGTATTTTTGTTAACCCAACACAGTTTACCGATTTGACGGATTTTGAAAAATACCCCTCCACCATCGAAGCTGATATAATAAAATTAGAAAAAGCAGGCTGTGATATACTTTTTTTACCCTCAGTTGCTGATATGTATCCTAATGGAAGTTCCCCTACTCAACAATACGATTTAGGAAATTTAGATAGTATTTTAGAAGGAGAATTTCGTCCCGGTCATTTTCAGGGAGTTTGCCAGATTGTTCACCTTCTTCTTGAAATAATTTCTCCTGGAAGATTATATCTTGGTCAAAAGGACTTTCAGCAGTGCTTGGTGATAAAAAAAATGATTTCCCAAATTGGTATGGACACTTCGGTAATTATTTGTCCCACCCAACGCGAACTCGATGGTCTTGCTATGAGTAGTCGTAATGTGAGATTAAGCCATTTAGAACGGAAAAAAGCTGCAAATTTATTCAATACACTTAGCTACATAAAAGAAAATATTCAGCTTGAAGATCTTGAAAATTTAAAGCAGATGGCTCAAAATATTTTAACAGAACAGGGTTTTAAAGTTGAATACATTGCTATTTCCAAAGCACAAACACTTGAAACAGTTCAAAATTGGGATGGTAAATCTACCCTTGTTGCGCTGGTAGCCGCCTATATTAATCAGGTAAGGCTAATAGACAACTTAGTACTTAATTAATATTAGTTACTCAAAAAACTATTTATCATCTAATTAAAGAGTATAAATTAACGTAAGACTTAGCACTTATTAGCCATTTTATCTGAATTACTAATAGCTCTTTTCTCAACTTAACTTCGTAATTTGGTAAGCATTATGAAAAATAAGTTGCTAACGATTTTTAAATATTTGTTCTTTTTGGGATTTGGTATTTTTTTGGTTTGGTGGAGCATTCATAAGATGGGTGACAAAAATTGGCAGGAATGTAAAACAGCATTAAAATCTGCAAAATTTATACTATTTATACCTGTATTTTTTATTTTGGTAGCTAGCCATATCAGCCGAGCAATAAGATGGAAAATATTAATGAAGCCGTTGGGTTATTCACCTAGATTGTTAAATACTTTTTTTGCGGTAATGATTGGTTATTTAGCCAATTTAGCTGTACCAAGATTAGGAGAAGTGCTAAAATGTACCATCCTGGGTAAATATGAAAAAGTACCCGCCGACAAGCTGGTAGGAACTATATTGATAGAAAGAGTAATTGACGTTATATCACTGATGATTGTTTTTGCTATTGCCTTAGCTAGCCAAGCCTCAATCATAGGAACCCATGCTAAAACAACCATTAAAAATAATTTTTTAACAGGTAATTTCAGTGGAATATTCTTAAATTCAGTAATACTGCTTACCGTACTTGTGACATCCTATTTTTTAATTAAATTTATTTTTAATAAATATAGTGAAATAGGAATTATCAAAAAAATTAATACACTTTTTAAAGGTGTTGGAGCAGGAATAAGTTCAATTAAAAATTTAGAAAATAAATCAACTTTTATTTTTCATAGTATTTTTATATGGCTATGCTATGCAGCTGGAACCTACATTGGCTTTTTTGTAATACCAGAAACCTCCCACCTGCCGATTGCAGCAACTTTTCCAGTATTGGCATTTGCAAGTATTGGAATGATCATCACCCCAGGTGGAATAGGAAGCTATCAATGGTTTATTATGGGAGTAATGGTTTTATATGGCATCGATGAAGGTCATGGTTACGCAAATGGATTGCTTCAATGGATTGCTCAATTTTGTATTATTTTAATTGTTGGCTTTTTTTC
>Ga0164295_10001815_pt1 | contig 17704 bp, 11 predicted proteins | sample GEODES006metaG_FD_111798 | JGI IMG/M metagenome (GOLD analysis project Ga0164295, IMG submission 111798) | Oligotrophic lake water microbial communities from Sparkling Lake, Wisconsin, USA - GEODES006 metaG | ecosystem: Environmental > Aquatic > Freshwater > Lake | place: USA: Sparkling Lake... | reverse complement strand
CGCGAGAGTGGCGAAACTGGCAGACGCGCTGGATTTAGGTTCCAGTGCCGCAAGGCATGCGGGTTCGACTCCCGCCTCTCGCATTCGTCGGCTGCTTCGGGAGTCTGACCGTAGTCACCGCGTCTGCCGCATCCGAGCCGCTTCCTGCCGCGGATCGAAGGGCACTCGCGGCACCAACTGGGGGGCAGCCGCGCGACCGGCCGCCGGCTTCGTCGTCTGCTCATCGTGGTGGGCCGCCGGCTGGACCCGGGCCGCGACGGTTCGCGGCGCTGTCTGGTTCGCAGCGACCGTCGGAATCTTCCGCCGCACTTTGCGAGCCGCGGAATCGTCAAACAGGTTGTCGTCCTCGGGTCGGGGTTTGGCCGGTGGCGTCGCGGGCTGAACCGGCTTTTCTTCACCCCGCGGCAGGCCACCCGGTTCAGTCGTCTGCGGTGCTCCCTCGAGATCCTCTCGGGCGGGTGCTTCCGGCGCGGTCTCGGTGGTCGCGGCTGGTTCTGGAGCCGTTTGATCCGGCTCGGGCGCGAGCGGCGACCGATCAGCCGCGGGCGACTCACCGCGGGGGAAGTCGGGCTCGGGAAGTTCGGAGGGCTTCGGGCCGATCGACTCCTCGTCCGCACCCGGCACCGCCGACCTGGGCGGCTTGACGGGGGTGGCAGCCTCGTTATGAGAGACCGGCGTCACACCCTGGCCGGGCCAGCGCCGCCACTGCGTGCCATAGAAGCCAAACGTGCTCGGCCGCACGGGGCAGTAGGGTACGCAGGCTCCGTCGCGGCAGTCGCGGTGATGACGGTGGCCGTGCCCGGGTTGGCAACCGCCTGGGCCGCATTGACGGCAGGCCCCTCCCGCGGGTTGCACAGCGGGATCGACAACGGTTCGGGTCTGCTGCTGCCGTTGCTTGGTGGCGGCAGGACGGACCGGTTCGGCGGCCATCGCGACGGCGCCGATCGCCAGCAGTGGGAGCAGCTGGGCAGCCTTCCGAATCGCCGTCGAGGCCGTGCTGCGGCGGGTTGTCGGGATGAAGGTGGTCATCGGGGCGATCCTCGAGGCTGGTGTCTGGGCCTGTCTGGGCCCGGAACTCCCCGCGCCGCAGGGTCAACCCAGGCGGCACGGTCGGCGTTCTCATCGTTATCGTCACAACCCAACCCCGATCTTTTGCGGATTCGCGACGGGGCCGGGAATCTCCGGCCGGCGAGGTTCAGACCGTGGAAAACGGGCCCGATGGGTTGGTAGACTAGGTCGTCCACTACGCGTTTTGCCGCCCTCCCAACAGCCGGCTCACAACCGGCCGAAAGACGCTCCACCCGTGAAACGGATCAATCTGAAGTTTCTCCTGATCCTCGTCACCACGCTCGTGGTGGGGATCGGCGGCATCTACTTCCTGCGGCGGTTCCAGGTCTCCCGAAACGCCGGCAACCTGGCGAAAATGGCGAAGGAGCGGCTCGCCGAAGGAAAGCCCGCCGAGGCGATCGCCCTCTACGGTCGCTACATCGGACTGCGTCCTGAAGACGACGAGGCCTACGCGGAGTTCGCCAAACTGATGCTGGGTCGGACGGAGGCGCCGGACGCCACGCGGAACGACATGGCGCGGGCCTACAACACGCTCGAATCCGCCGTCCGCCGGAGTCCCGACAATGACGACCTGCGGCGGCGGCTCGCCGAGTTCCAAATCCGCATCGGGCGTGCCACCGACGCCCGGGAACATCTCGAGGTGCTCCGCGAGCGACTCGAGGCAGGGCTGATCAAAGACACGCCTCCGGCCGATGACACCGCGACAGGAGCCGACACCGAAAAAGCCGACGAGGCGGAGAAAGACCGTCGGCCGCTCGACGCCAGCCTTATCCAACTCCTGACGGCGCGGTCCCTGATGGGGAGCAACGATTTCGAGGATGCCGCCAAGTCTGTCGCCGAGATGGTGGGCTTCAACATGGAGACCCGCTCGTTCGATGCCGATTCGAAGAACCGCACCGCGCCGACTGAGGCCTACATCATTCTCGGTGCGATCCTCGAGGAGAAACTCGATGACAAGGCCGCCGCGAGCCTGATTCTCGAACGCTTGGTCGAGGATCAGGCCGAGGACGTGCAGGCCTGGCTGGCCCGAAGCGCCTGGCACCGTCAGCGCGGCGACCTGGCGGCCGCGGGGGCCGACGTCGCCAAGGCCATCGACCTGGAGCCGGAGAACGTCAACTGTATTTTCGCCGGCTTCGAACTGGCTCTCGCCCGCAAGGACTTCGAGGCCGCGGGCGTGCTCGCCCAGCGGGGCCGCGACACCAACCCCAGCGACGAGCGGGCCTACCGCGGCCTCGCGTCGGTGGCCCTGCAGCGGGGCGATCTCGCGGAGGCCGAGCAGGTGCTCCTCGACGGCATCGAGCAACTCCCCGGCAAAGCGTCGCTGCTGTTGATGCTCGCCGACACCCTGCTCCAACAGAACAAGCTCGAGCAGGTTGGGCAGACGATCGCCCGAATCACGGAGCTCTATGGCCCGTCGAGCCCGGCCGTCGGCCTGCTGGAGGGCCGGCTGCTGGTTGCCCAAGGCAAGTGGGCCGACGCCAAGGATCGGCTCGAACTCGTGCGGCCGCAGGTGGTGAGTTCACCGGAGCTCGTCCGGCAGGTGGACCTCTACCTGGGGCAGTGCCACGCGCAGCTCGACGAGTTTGACGCGCAGCTCGACGTCAACCGCCGCGTGCTCAGCGAGGATCCGACGTCGCTGGCTGCCCGCGCGGGCACGGCGGCGGCGCTCGCCTCGGCCGGCAAGCCCGAAGAGGCGCTGGTGGAGTTCGAAGCGATCGCGGCGGCGCTTCCGGCCGAGCGGCTCGCCAGCGTGCCGCAGGTCTGGTATCCACTTTTGCAGCTCCGGATGCAGCAGCAGGCGAAGCGGCCCGTGGAGCAGCGGGATTGGAGCGGTGTCGACAGCCTGCTCGACGCGCTCCAGGAATCGACCGACGTCACCCCCACGCAGATCTCGCTGCTCCGGGCCGATGTGCTCGTTCGCAAGGGCGAGATCGAATCGGCCCGCGAACTGCTCGAAGCGGCGTCCACCGAGGGCGGACCGCAGGTCTGGGCCGCCCTGGTCACGCTCGTGCTCCGATCGGCCGGCGGCGACGAGGCGGCGAAGGTGCTGGCGCGGGTGCCGGCGGACATCGCGAAAACGGCCGCGATGCTCACGGTTCGGGCCCAGGTCGCCGCACGGCGTTGGGACTCCGGCGGCAAGGATGAACTGGCGGCCGTCGAGAAGGAGCTCGTGGGTCTTGGCGACGAAGAGGCGGCCAACGTGCTGGCGACGATCGCGTCGGTGAACTTGAGTACCGGCGACACGGCCGCCGCCGAGCAGGCCTGGCGAGAGGTTGCCAAACGTCGGCCGGCAGATATCCGGGCCCGCGAGGCCGTGCTCGAGTTGGTCATGAATCAGGGCGATCTGGAGAAGGCCAAGGAGGCGGCAGCCGCGGTGGCGAAAGTCGCCGGACCGTCATCGGCCCGCTCCCGGGTCGCCGATGCCGGGCTGCGGATATTCGAGGTCCGCTCGTCGCAGAAAAAGCGGCAGCAGGCAGGGGATACCGACGCCGCCCTGACCGCCGACGAGAAGCGATCGCTCGACGAGGCTCGGAACCTGCTCATCGAAGCGGAGAATGACCGGCCGGGTTGGAGCCAGATCCAGACGCTGTTCGCCGAGATCGACACCATCCGCGGGGACATCCCCGCCGCGATCGACCGCCTCAAGAAGGCCATCAGCCTCGGCCAGGCCAATCCCGCCATCACCCGCCGGCTCGTCGCCCTCCTGTATTCGATGAATCGCCTCGACGAAGCGCAGCAGGCCATCGCCACGCTCGGCGAGGAGGGGGAGCAGGGATCCGACCGGCTCACGGCCGAGATGGAACTCCGGGCCGGCAAGGTGGACGAAGCGATCACGCTGGCCGAGCGGAGCGTGAAGGCCGATTCCACCAACCCTGACGACCTGCTCTGGCTTGGGCAACTGCTCGACCGGTCGGGCAAGCCTGACCGCGCGGGCGAGGTCCTGACGCGGGCCGCTGAAGCAGCGCCCGAGCGGTCCGACGTCTGGCTCGCCCTGTTCGCCCACCAGGTCGCCTCCGGCAAAAAACAAGGAGCCGAGCGGACGCTCGAGAAAGCGACGGATCTGATCGACGCACCGCAGAAGCAACTCGCACGCGCGCAGGGGCTGGAGATGCTCGGCAGGCTCGACGAGGCCGAGGCATCCTTCCGCGAGGGGGTGCAGATCGCCGGCAACGACCTCGAGACCCATCGGGCGCTGGCGTCATTCCTGGTTCGCTGCGGACGGCTGGCACCTGCCCGAGAGTCGCTGCAGGTGATCCTCGACGCACAGGATGAATCAAAGGCCGCTCTGGCCACGAAATCGTGGGCGCGGCGGCTGTCGGCGGAACTGATCGCCGAGCGGGGCAACTTCCGTGAAATGCAGAAGGCGATGGACCTCCTCAAGCTCAACGTCGACGACAAGGGGGAGACGTCGATCGACGATTCGCTGCTGCAGGTCAAACTGCTGAGCAATCGGCCGGAGCCGGCGAGCTGGAAGCGGGCCATCACGGTGCTCGAGGAACTGGGCCGCAAACAGCCGCTGGCGATGGGCCAGCGGATCATGCTCGCCCAGCTGCACGAGAAGGTGGGCCGATGGAACGAGTGCCGCAACGAGCTGATCGCGGTCACGGCAGCGCCGAACGTGCCTCCTGCGTACATCGCGATGCTGGTGGAGAAGATGATCGACCACGGCGAGGTGAACACCGCCCGCCAGTGGCTCACGCGGCTGCAGAAAGCCAGCCCCGACGCAGCCATCACGATCGCGCTGGAATCCAAACTGGCGATCGCGGAGGACGACCGTAAGCTGGCAGCCGAGGCGGCCCGCAAGCTGATGCCGGGAGGTGTCGTGTCGGGAAGCGAGCCCGGCCAACTGAACGCCGTCGCCAAGCTCATGGAGCAACTGGGGTTCCCCAAGGCCGCCGACAAGGTGTTCGCCCAGTATGCAGAAACGTCGGCCGACGGCGCCTCGGCACGGGCGGAGTTTCTGGGCCGCCAGAAGCGGGCTCAGGAGGCGCTGGATCTGCTCGAGTCTCGCTGGGACGACGTGCCGCTCGAGCGACTTCTCTCGACGGCCGTGCAGATCGTCCGCGTGCAGGACGACCCGAAGGAATGGGCCCCACGGATCGAGCCGTGGCTCGCCAAGGCGCGGCGGATCGATCCGGGATCGGTGGTGATCGAGTTGCTCCAGGCCGAACTGATGTCGCTCGAGTCACGGGATGACGAGGCCGAGAAGATCTATCGCGACCTGATGACCCGCGACGGTCTCGAACCCATGCAGAAGGCGATCGTGTCGAACAATCTGGCCTTTCATCTCGCCCGTCCTGAATCGGTGTCGGAGGCTAAAAAACTCATCGAAGACGCGATCAGTGAACTGGGTCCACTTCCCGACCTGCTGGACACCCGGGGGATGATTCGCATGGCGGCGGGCGAGAAGACCGAGGCCGTGGCGGACTTTGAGGAAGCCGTGCTCCAGCCGACCGACGTCAAGTTCCTGCACCTGGCGTGGGCACAACTCGAGTCGGGTGACCAGGCCGCCGCCAAGGCGTCGCTGGAGGCCGGACGACGTCGCGGGCTGGCCACATCGCGACTCTCGCCAGCCGACCGCGAGCGACTTGGAAAACTCGAAGCCGCCCTGGGTGTGCCGTCGACTGAGGTTCCGGATCCACAGGGGTGACCTACCGAATCGGGCCGGCGTTCACGCTCGCATGGATCAGCCCTGGAGCGTCCGCGAGCGGGCGAGCGCATCTTCCGCCTCGGGTATCAGGCCAGCTCGCATGCAGGCGACGCTCAGAGCCGTGTAACTGAATGGATCCCGCGGCTCCAGTTCGACTACCCGGCGGGCGTGCCGCACGGCCTCCTGGTGCCGCTCGAGCCGCGTGCACCAGGCCGCCAGTGCGGAGTGGGCGAGAGCAAACTCGGGCTCGTCGATGACAACCGCCTCAAGCATGGCCACGGCTCCCGCCAGATCGCCAGAATCCTTGAGTTGTTCGGCGGCTGCATAGCGGTCTTCGCGTGGTGACATCGTGTCTCCCGTGATCGTAAGGGCGCGGCTTCGGAGGTTGGTTTCGTCAGGGCGAGTATAGGGGCTGGACGCAGACTAGGGAGACTGGGGGACGAAACGAGCCGGGCCGACGGGCGAGAACGGGAAAGATCTCCCTGCGCGGCGGAACTGGCATTGAATCTGGCCTCGCGAGGAGCCGATAACCCCCGGGTCGACCTCGCCATTCTCCAGTGAAAGGCCCGCCGTGAGCATCCATCCGATGGCCGTTGTGAGTCCGGATGCCCGGCTCGGCGTGGGCGTGAAAATTGGGGCCTTCGCGACCATCGAGCCCGATGTTCAGCTGGGAGATTTCTGCTCGGTGGCCAGCGGAGCCGTGATCAAGTCGGGCGTCGCCGCGGGATGCCACAACGAGTTCTGCGAGCATGCCGTGATCGGCGGAGCGCCGCAGCATGTGGCCCGGCCCGCGCAGGTTGGTCGGGTCGTGATCGGCGACCACAACGTGTTTCGCGAGCACGTCACCGTTCACCGGGCCCTGAAGCCAGATGCCGCCACCATGATCGGCGATCACAACTATGTGATGGCGGGCGGTCACTTCGGCCATGACGTTGTCGTGGGCAGCAACTGCATCTCCGCAAACGGCGCGATGCTCGGTGGGCACGTTACCGTCGAAGATCGGGCGTTCGTGTCGGGTGCGGTGGCCGTCCACCAGTTCTGCCGCATCGGGCGGCTTGCCATGGTCGGCGGCCATGCCCGCGTCGTGCAGGACGTGCCGCCGTACATGCTCGTGGACGGGCAGACCGGTTGCATCGTCGGCCTCAACATCGTGGGGCTGCGCCGGAGCGGCCATTCCGTCGACGACATCGCCGAACTCAAGGCGGCCTACCGCGTGATCTACCGGCGTGGCCTGCCCTGGAAGGAAGTCCTCGACACGCTACGGCTGGAGTTTGAGAGCGGACCGGTCGGGCACCTGCGGCAGTTCCTTGCCGGTGGCTCGAGAGGTTTCTCCCAGGAACGCCGGGTGCCGCCGTCGACCACGCTGCGGCTCCGTGTGCCCGACGAAGAGGCAGCAGCCGTCGTCCGTGCCAAGGCCGGCTGACGGTCAGTCGGTTGCCGTGTCAGGCTCTTCCAGGCCGTATCGCTGGAGTTTCCGCCGCAGCACAGACCGGTCGATTCCGAGCATCTTGGCCGCGAGCGATTTGTTCTGCAGTGTCGCCGTGAGCGTCCGCTCGAGGTGCATTCGCTCCACGTCAGCGAGCGTCGGCCACGACTCACCCGACTCAGCCTCCGCGGCAGTCGCCTGCCCTTCGGTGGTGGCCGGTGCCGCAGCCAGGCCGCTGGTCATCTTGGGTTCGACGCGATACACGCCCGGCAGCGGAGTGGGAGAGACGATTCCTCGCGTGGTGGCCAGCGCCATCTGCGCCAGGCTGCCCTCGGCCGGTGACTCGCCGGGGCCACCGCTGACCATCAGGCCCGACAGGGCGTCGGGATCGATCTCGTCACCCGATGTGAACATGACCGCCCGTTCGAGGACGTTCTCCAGTTCACGGACATTTCCGGGCCACGAGTACTGCTGCAGCACGTCGACCGCCGCTGTCGACAGCGTGCACATCTGCATGCCGTGCCGCGCTGAGAGTTCAGCCAGGTAGCGGGCGGCCAGCACGGGCACGTCCTCAATCCGCTCGCGGAGCGGAATCGTGCGGATCGCCACGACGTTGAGTCGGTAGAAGAGATCTTCGCGAAACCTCCCGAACTGCACCTCGGACGCCAGATCGCGGTTGGTGGCGGCGAGCACTCGGACGTCGACAGGGATTTCCTGGTGGCTGCCCACAGGCACCACGACCCGCTGCTGGAGCACTCGCAGCAGCTTGGCTTGGAGTTCGAGTTCCATCTCCCCGATTTCGTCGAGGAAGATCGTGCCCGCCTCGGCCGCCCGAAAGCAGCCCAGCGTCGAGGACGTCGCTCCGGTGAACGACCCCTTCACATGGCCGAACATGTGGCTGGCAAACAGGGTGCCGGTCGTCACCGCACAGTCGACAGGGATGAACGCCTTCTTGCACCGCAAACTACAGGAGTGAATCGCCCGGGCGATGAGCTCCTTGCCAGTGCCGCTCGGCCCGAGGATGAGCACGCTCGACTGATGGACGGCGACGAGTTCGATCGACCGCCGCACCTGCTCGGCCCAGGGCGAAATGCCGATGATCCGCTCGATGGCGTCGTGGGCGGGTTGGGTGCTTGCAACCGACTCCATGCCAATGGCGTCCTCGGGGATCGTGGGCGATCAACCGGACGATGCGGGGTGAGCGAATACCGAAGGAGGCGTCAGATCCTCCGGCACTGTTGATATACCCCATTTCAGCGACCGGGGCCACCGGGTGGAATCGTATCAAAAACGCCGAATGGGGGGGTCGTGCCGTCGAGTCCGCTCCCGCCTGCCCCTGAAAGCGGGGTGATTTCTGCCAAAAAAACCAGTTTTTTCGCCGGCGCGTCGCCCGGTCAGGAAAGATGGACAAAGATTGCAGGATGGCTCCGCGGGCTTCCGCCCCGGGCCGACCTCGCGGTGTCTTCGAAATGCCCACGCGTTTGCATCCGCCCGTGAGCCGTCCCCGGCACAGCCTGCGTCGCTGGCTGGCCGCCGCTGCACTGGCCGCACTGCTCGCCGGCAGCTGGTTCGTCATCGACCGCCTGCTGGTCAACCGGCGGCCGATCGTCGTGGGCTTGCTGCACTCGCAGACCGGTCCGATGGCCGTCAGCGAGCGGTCGATGATCGACGCGGAGGTGCTGGCCCTCGAAGAGATCAATCGGCAGGGTGGCCTACTCGGCCGGCCCGTCCGCTGGGTGATCGCCGACGGGGCCTCGGACGGACCGACGTTCGCCCGCCAGGCGGAGGCGCTGATCCGGGAGCACGGCGTGAACGTGATCTTCGGATGCTGGACGAGCGCCTCCCGCAAGAGCGTGCTACCCGTGGTGGAGGCGAACGACCACCTGCTCGTCTACCCGATGGCCTACGAAGGACTCGAGCAGTCGCCCAACGTGATCTACACCGGTGCCTCGCCCAACCAGCAGATCACGCCCGCCGTGCAGTGGTGCCGGTCCACACTGCAGGCTCGCCGATTCTTCCTGGTGGGCTCCGACTACATCTGGCCGCATTGTGTCAACGCGATCGCCGCCGACCAGATCGCCGGACTCGATGCGGAACTCGTGGGCGAAGAATACCTTCCGTTTGGCAGCACCGACGTCGACGACCTCGCCACGCGGATCGCGATTGCCAAGCCGGACGTGATCCTCAGCTCGGTGGTCGGCGACTCGGCGTTGCCCTTCGCCCAGGCGGTGCGGGCGGCCGGGATGCTTCCGGAGAACACGCCGATCGTCACCTTTGCGGTCGCCGAGAACGAGCTGCGGATGCCGGCCGCGGCTGCGATGACCGGGAACTACGCGGCGTGGAACTACTTTCAGAGCATCGACCGCCCGGAGAACCTGGCGTTCGTCCGCGGCTTCAAGGCCCGCTACGGCAGCGACCGGACCACATCGGACGTGATCGTGGCGTCCTCGAACAGCGTCCAACTCTGGGCCCAGGCGGTCCGCGAGGCCGAGACGGTCGACGTGCGGCCCGTCCGCAATGCGATGCGGCATCAGAGCCTCAACGCCCCTGAGGGCATCATCGCCATCGACCCCGAAACCCAGCACACCTGGCGGCCTGTCTTCATTGGCCAGGTGCGGAGCGACGGCCAGTTTGACATCGTCTGGACGAGCCGCACGGCGGTGCGGCCCGTGCCCTTCCCGATCTCGCGATCGCGGCCGGAGTGGGAGGCCTTCGTGGCCGACCTGCAACGGTCATGGGGCGGGCAGTGGGGCAGGCCGGGCGGCACGTCGGCCATGAAGGGGGAGGCCCCACGATGACCGCTGTGGACGGCAACTCGAAGCTGCGCCGGTCGATTGCGGGCCGGTTGCTGTTTTGGTTCCTCGTGATCGCGCTGATCCCGTGCGCCATCGTGACTGCGATCACGGCGCGGATCGCAGCCACGGCCCTGGAGAAGTCGGTCCGCGACAACCTCGTGCAGATCGCGGCCGGCAAGGCGAACGAACTGGAGTCGTACGCATCCGAGCGGGTCCGCGACTGCGCCGCCTTCGCCCGCGGGCCGACGTTCACCCTCGCCGTCCGGAAACTCGCCGCCGTTCCCGGCACTGACGCCCTCCACGAGGCCGGAGCCGAGTTCCGCGAGTACTTCACGTACGTTGCCAAGGCGTTCGACTACGCCGACCTGCTGCTGCTCGACGGAGACGGTCGCGTGATTTTTTCCTTGGCCGAGTCGATCCCCTGCGGATCGTCGATCGCCAGCGGCAGCCTGGTCTCCTCGGAACTGGCGGCGGGCTTCGACCGCGCCCGTACGCTCCTGCAGTCGGATCTCTCGGGCTTTCAGCCCTACGGTAAGGCGGCGACGCCGCTCGCATTCGTCACCTGCCCGGTGCTTGATCAGGGACGCGTGACAGGGGTGCTCGCCCTCGCCCTCGGTCCCCAGCGGGTCTGGAGGATCCTCTCCGACCTGACGGGGCTGGGTGACACCGGCGAGATCGTGGCCGGCGAACTCGTCGGTAACGCCGTGCTGATCACCACGCCGCTGCGGCATGCCACCAACGCCGCGTTCCGAATGAAGATTCCACTGGCCTCGGCCCAGGCCACCGCCACGCAGCGGGCGGCCGCGGGCGACCGCGGCTACGGCGAGGCCATCGACTACCGGGGCATGGAGGTCGCCGCGGCCTGGTGCTACGTCCCCAGCTTCCGCTGGGGACTCGTCGTCAAGCAGGATGCCGCCGAGGCCTTCGGGCTGGTGCGCTTTCAGCGGCTCGCGGTGGTCGGCCTGTCGCTGGCCACGATCCTGGGGGTGACGGCCGCCGCCTTGGCGGTCGCCCGCTCGATCTCAACGCCCATCCGTACGGCGGTGGCGGTGGCCAATCAGGTCGCCGGCGGCGACCTGCGGGCCGACGTCGGGAACACGGCCGACGACGAAACGGGAGCCCTGCTGGGCGCGATCCAGAAGATGACCAATGACCTGCGTGGCCTGATCGGACGCATCCAGCATTCGTCGGTCGCGCTGATCTCGACGGCGACCGCGATCCAGGCCACGGCCAGCGAACAGCAGCAGGTGATCACGGACTACGGCGCATCAACCAGCCAGGCGGTCGCCGCCGTCAAGGAGATTTCGGTCACCAGCCAGGAACTGCTGCGGACGATGACCGAGGTCAACGACATGGCCTCACACACGGGCAAGATGGCGACCGCCGGCCGCGTGGGCCTTGGGGGCATGGACGGCACGATGCGGCAACTGGCCGAGAGCACCTCTTCGTTCGGCTCGAAGCTCGCCGTCATCAGCGAGCGGGCGGCCAACATCAACCTCGCGGTGACCACGATCACGAAGGTGGCCGACCAGACCAACCTGCTATCGATCAACGCGGCGATCGAGGCCGAGAAGGCAGGCGAATACGGTCTCGGCTTCCTCGTGGTCGCCCGGGAGATCCGCCGCCTCGCCGACCAGACGGCCGTGGCCTCGCTCGACATCGAGCGAATGGTCAAGGAGATGCAGTACAGCGTGTCGGCTGGCGTGATGGAGATGGACAAGTTCGCGGAGCAGGTGCGTACAGGCGTCCGCGAGATCGGCGACGTGTCGGCGAAACTCGGCGAGATCATCGAGGCCGTGCAGGGCATCTCGGGCCGCTTTGGCCAGGTCACCGAAGGCATGCGGGCCCAGTCGCAGGGGGCCGAGCAGATCCGCGAGGCGATGATCCGCCTCGCCGAGGGCGCCACCCGCACCGCCTCCTCACTCAACGACTTCAATGGCGCCACGGTCCACCTTCGCGAGGCCGTGGGCGACCTCAAGGAGGAAGTTTCCCGCTTCACGATCTGAGCGCCCGCCGTCACGAGCGCCCAGAGCCTCCTTCATGAGGCCCGGACACGTCGCGGATCGTTCCATCGACCACGCCGGTTCCACGGCCGGGACGTTTCCGCCCCGCAGGTTCGACCGTCGTCGCAGGCAGGTTCTCCGTCATGCAACTCCTCACCTTCACCGTCGCCGGACAGACGTACGCGATTGAATCGCGGCGGGTGGTCGAGGTCTTGCCACTTGTTCCCGCCCGCCCGATCCCCCACACGCCCGCCTACATCCGTGGCATCTTCACGTACCGTGGCCGGCTCGTGCCGCTCGTCGACCTGGGGCAGCGGCTTGCCACCGGACCGCTGGCGGAGCGGCTGAGCACTCGAGTGATCGTCGTGGAATGGCTGCTGGCGGGACGAGATCCGCAGCGGCTCGGGCTGGTGGCGGAGAACGTGATCTCGATCTGCTCCACCGAGGACGCGGAGGCCTCGCTGCCCTCGCTCGACTTCCACGACGCCCCCTTTCTTGGGAACATCCTCCGGATCGGCGGCCGCACTATCCAGCTGATCGCCGTCGAACAACTGCTGCCCTCCGACATCTCCACCGGCCTGTTCCCCGAACCCGCCGCGAAGGCCCCCTGATGCTTGACGGTGCCATCGAACTGCTGAGGGAGTGGATCGGCCTCGACGCCTCGACGATCGGCACGGCGTCGCTCGCGCGGGCGATCCGGGGACGCATGGAGGCGTTGGGCCTCGCCGACCCCGAGGCGTTCGTCGCGGTGGTGCGGGGCGACGTGGCCGAGCGCGACAAACTCGTCGAGGAGGTGATCGTCGCGGAGAGCTGGTTCTTCCGAGACCGGCAGGTGTTCGAGTTCGTCGCCACGATTGCCGCCACCCTCGCCCCGCTACCAGGCCGGTCACCCGTCCGGATCCTGTGTGCGCCCTGCGCGTCCGGCGAGGAGCCCTACTCCGTGGCGATGGCTCTCCTCGACGCGGGGCTCGCACCCGGGCAGTTCGTGATCGACGCGATCGACGTCAGTCGGGCGGCACTCGAGCGGGCCGCCCGGGGCCGCTACTCCGCCAACGCCTTTCGCAATGCCGACTGCTCCTTCCGAGAGCGCTGGTTCCGCACCGAGGGATCGGCCGCGGTGCTCGACGAGCGGGTCGTATCCTGCGTGCGGTTCGCCTGGGCAAACCTGTGCGACGACCAGTTCGCCGCCGATCGCAGCCCCTACGACGTGGTCTTCTGCCGCAACCTACTGATCTATCTGACGATGGAAGCGCGGGGCCGGGTGGAGCGGACGCTCGACCGGCTTCTCCGCCCCGACGGCATCCTCGTGCTCGGCGCCGCCGAACCTCCGATTCTCAAAGGGGACTGGATTCCAGCCGGTGCGGCCTCGCTGTTTGCCCTGCGGCGCGGCGTTCATCTGCCGCCGGCACCACCGCCGCCCGAGCCGCCGGTCCGGCCCCCACGTGCGAGCCTCCGGCCGGCCCGGGAGAGCCTGCGGCCAGCGGCCGCGGCCCCGGCGGTGCCGACCGCGCCTCCGGCCCCGGCCGCAGCGACACCGACCCTCGAAGAACTGCTCGAGCAGGCGGGGGCTCTCGCCAACGCTCGCCGGCATCTCGAGGCTCTCGAACTCTGCGCGCGGCACCGGGTGGCGCTTCCACCGGCGCCTGAGCTCTTCTTCCTGATGGGAATGCTCCACCAGTCCCTCGGCGATCTCGATCGGGCCGAGGGCTGCCTCCACAAGACGCTCTACCTCGACGCGAGCCATGAGGAGGCGCTGCTGGCGCTGGCCCTGCTGGCGAGGCAGCGGGGCGATACCCGGATGGCCGAAACATACCGCCAGTCGGCGGCCCGCGTCCTCGCCCGAAAGGCCGCACCATGATCGACAAGGCGCGGCGGGAAGTAGCCGTGGTGCATGCTCCGATGCCGGAGTGCTGGCGGATCATCGGCGTGGCGGGGGATCGGAGCTGCCCGGAACTCCAGGCCTTCGTGCACTGCCGCAACTGCCCGGTGCTTGCCGAGGCGGCCCGCACGTTCTTCGACCGCGCGGCACCGGAAGGGTATCTCGAGTCCTGGCGGGTGATTCTCGAGGAACCGGCCGAGGCGACCGAAGCCGCCGATACCAGCGTGCTGGTGTTCCGCGTCGATCGGGAATGGCTCGCCCTTCCCACCGCCGCCCTGGTGGAAGTGACGCCCACCCGCGCGGTGCACACCGTACCCCACCGCTCCGGCGCGGCCCTCGCCGGGTTGGTCAACATCCGCGGACAACTCCAGCTCTGCATGTCGCTCCACAAGGTGTTGGGCCTGCCGGGCGGCCCCCGAGCGGATGAAGGGAGCGACAGCACGGCCGAGGCGGGCACGCCACGTCTGATCGTGATGGAGCGGGAGACCCCGCACGGTGCCGAGCGCTGGGTGGTCGGCGTCGACGAGGTCGCCGGCGTGCACCGGGTGGGCACGACCGACCTGCGGCCGGTGCCGTCGACGGTCAGCCAGGCCGCGGCTCGCTGCTCGTCGGCCCTCTTCGCCTGGCAGGAGCGGACGGTGGCCCTGCTCGACGAGGTCCGCCTCTTCGAGACCCTCAACGGCACGGTGTCGGCATGAGCGGAGGACCGACCCATGGCTGACGACCTGAGCGGCTTCTCGATGCTGGAACTCTTTCGGCTCGAGGCCGAGAGCCAGACCGCCGTGCTCTCGGCCGGGGTGCTCGCCATCGAGGAGCTGGAACGGTCGCCGCAGACCGTGGAATCGATGATGCGGGCAGCCCACTCGCTGAAGGGCGCGGCCCGGATCGTCGGGCTCGATCCGGCGGTGCGCGTGGCCCACTCGCTCGAGGACGTGTTCGTCGCGGCCGGCAAGGGCACGTTTCGGGTCCAGCCGCGGCACGCCGATCGGCTGCTCGGCGGCGTCGACTTCCTCTCGTCCATCTCGAAGGCCGACGACGCGCTCGAGCCGACGAGCGACTGGGCGGCCCGAGCCGAGCAGCTCGTGGCCGAACTCACGACCATGCTCGCCGAGCAGGAGGCTCCGGTGACGACCGCGGCCGAGGTTCCGGCAGCCGAGGTGGTCGCGCCGATCCCGTCGGGCACGCTCCAGACCGCGACCCCGGCCATACCCCAGACCGCGAGCCAGCCCCTGCCCGCGGCCGCGGTCTCCGCCGCGCCGCCGCGTGGGGGCGAGCAGGCCGACCGGGTTGTCCGGGTCTCGGCTGACAGCCTCACCAGGCTCGTCGGCCTCGCCGGCGAATCGCTCGTGGAAACCAGGCAGCTTCGCCCCTTCGTCGACGCGCTGCTGCAGCTGCGGGCGAGCGACGTCGACCTCTGCGATGCGATTTCCGCGGTCGACGAGAAGCTCAAAAGTGGCGACGTCGCTGTGCCTGCGGCGATCACGGCCATGCTGACCACCATCCGCGAACGAGCCGACGCGAATCTCGCCACGCTGACCCGCCACGTGGAGGATTTCGAGAGCTTCGCCCGCCGCAACGAAGATCTCTCCAACCGGCTGCATCACGAGGTGATCGTCAGCCGGATGCGGCCCCTCGCCGACGGGATCCGGGGCTTTCCGCGGCTGGTGCGCGACGTGGCCCGCACGCTCGGCAAGCAGGTGCGGTTCGAGGTGAAGGGGGATCAGACGGGGGTCGACCGTGACATCCTCGACAAGCTCGAGGCGCCGCTGTCGCACCTGATCCGCAACTCGCTCGACCACGGCGTCGAGATGCCGGCCGACCGCGAGGCCGCCGGCAAGTCCGCCGCCGGCACGATCCGCCTCGAGGCCCGGCACCGGGCCGGCATGCTGCAGATCACGCTCACCGACGACGGCCGGGGCATCGATACCGAACACCTGCGGGCCAAGGCGGTGACCCGGGGACTGGTGGCCAGGCAGGTGGCTGACCAGCTCACCGAACTGGAACTTCTCGAGTTCCTCTTTCTACCCGGGTTCTCCACCAAGGATCAGGTCACCGAAATCTCCGGACGGGGCGTGGGGCTGGACGTCGTCCAGAGCATGGTCAAGAGCGTTGGCGGCAGCGTCCGCGTGGCGACCCAACCCGGTCGCCAGACCGTCTTCACCCTCCAGCTGCCGATCACGATGTCGGTGATCCGGGCGCTCCTGGTGCAAATCGGCGGCGAGCCCTACGCCTTCCCGCTGACCCGGATCGACCAGATCCTGTTCTGCAAGGCGGGAGACATTCGTACCGTCGAGGGGCGGCAGTACTTCGACCGCGATGGGGTGTCGATCGGCCTCGTGATGGCGGCCCAGATCCTCGAGGCGGCCGCCGCGTTGCCGGCCGACCCGATGCCCGTGGTGGTGATCAGCGACCGCGGTCAGCAGTTCGGCATGATCGTCGATGCGTTTCTGGGCGAGCGCGACCTCGAGGTTCGCCCGCTCGACCTGCGGCTCGGCAAGGTGCCCGATGTCAACAGTGCCTCGCTCCTCGAGAACGGCGATCCGGTGCTGATCGTGGATGTCGAGGACCTCGTCCGCTCGATCGACAACGTGCTGATGGGCCGCCGGCTCTCGCGAGTGGAGTTCGAGCGGATGGCCGAGCAGGCCCGGCAGCGGAAGCGGATCCTGGTGGTCGACGACTCCATCACTGTCCGCGAACTGGAGCGGCAACTGCTGCACGCGCGGGGCTTCGCGGTCGACGTGGCCGTCGACGGCATGGACGGCTGGAATGCTATCCGCGGCACCCACTATGACCTGATCGTGACCGACGTGGACATGCCGCGGATGGACGGCATCGGCCTGGTCACGCTGATCAAGGCTGACCCCACCCGTCGCGAGATTCCCGTGGTGATCGTCTCCTACAAGGACCGCGAGGAAGACCGACTGCGGGGGCTGGATGCGGGGGCGAACCGCTATCTGACGAAGAGCAGTTTCCACGACGAGACCTTCGTCGATACGATCATTGATCTGATCGGCGAGGCGACCGCGTAGGAACGACCATGCGAATCGGGATCGTAAACGACCTGCGAGCGGCGTGCGAGGCGCTCCGGCGCGTTGTGGACAGCCTGCCCGACCACGTGGTGGCGTGGACGGCCAGCGACGGCGTCGAGGCCATCGCGATGGCGAAGCGGGACCGCCCCGACTTGATCCTCATGGATCTGCTGATGCCCCACATGGACGGCTCTCAGGCCACGCGGCAGATCATGGCGACCGCCCCCTGCGCGATCCTCGTCGTCACGGCGACCGTCAGTGGCAACATCTCGCTCGTCTACGACGCCATGGGCTACGGCGCGCTCGACGCGGTCGACACCCCGATGCTCGGCCCGACCGGCGAGGTCACCGGGGCCGGTGCTCTGGTGGAAAAGATCGGCACGATCGCCAAGCTCGTCGGCATCACAGCCGATCCGCGTCGGGCTCGCCGAGCGGTCGCGGCGTCGACACCGCCGAGGCTCCTCGTCGTCGGTGCTTCGACAGGCGGACCGAAGGCGATTTCAGACCTCTTGTTTCCGCTGCCTCAGGACTGGAACGTGGCGGTGATCCTGGTGCAGCACGTGGACGTCGCCTTCGCCCCGGGCCTGGCCAAGTGGTTGGGCGATCGCACCGGCCGTGCGGTTCGCGTGATCGAACAGGGCCAGGAGCCGCTCGCCGGCGACGTGCTGCTCGCCGGCACGAATGACCACGTGGTGCTCACCAGGTCTCGCACGCTTGAATACCGCCAGGAGCCCCGAGAGGTATTTTTCCGGCCGAGCGTCGACGTGTTTTTCGAGAGCGTCGCCGATCACTGGCCCCAGAAGGGCACCGCGGCCGTACTCACCGGCATGGGCCGCGACGGCGCCAGGGGCCT
>Ga0164295_10001812_pt1 | contig 17712 bp, 20 predicted proteins | sample GEODES006metaG_FD_111798 | JGI IMG/M metagenome (GOLD analysis project Ga0164295, IMG submission 111798) | Oligotrophic lake water microbial communities from Sparkling Lake, Wisconsin, USA - GEODES006 metaG | ecosystem: Environmental > Aquatic > Freshwater > Lake | place: USA: Sparkling Lake... | reverse complement strand
TTTTAGAAACGGTCTTTCCTTCGTGATGGACAACGAGTTTTGGACGATTATCGAATTCCAGCACGTCAAGCCTGGAAAGGGTGGAGCATTTGTCCGAACTCGACTGCGAAAGATCAAGTCCGGCCAGGTCATCGAAAAGACCTTCCGGTCCGGCGAAAAGGTTGAGCCTGCGTTCATCGAAAAGGTGGAAATGCAGTACCTGTACAAGCAGGGCGACGACGCGATCGTGATGGACCTCGACACCTACGAGCAGATTCCGATTCCGATGACCACCCTTGGCGATCAGGCGAAGTACCTGAAAGAAGAGTCGAAGATCATCGCTTCGGTCAGCGGATCCGAAACCCTGGGATACGAACTTCCGAACTTTATGGAGCTCGAAGTGACCGAAACCGACCCAGGATTCAAGGGCGATACCGTCAGCGGAAGCAACAAGCCTGCGACGTTGGAAACCGGTGCAGTAGTTCAAGTGCCGTTTCACATCAATATTGGTGATGTGATTAAGGTCGATACTCGTACCGATTCGTATCTTGAACGCGTCAAGAAATAAGACCTATGGCCGCCGGCAGAGACCTCAACGAAACGCTTCAAGATTTTCTGTCGGCGTGTGCCCGATTCCTCCTGTATGCGGGCACCGTTGCCGCCATCGGGGCAGCCGGCCTCTTAATCTTCACGATCTTTAAGATGGCTGACCCAGGGGCAGCGTCGCAAACGGCAGACGCGCTCCGAAACGTCGGCATTTTCCAAAACGTTTTGCTGGTCGGCGTGCTCGCAGGAGCCGTCGGCGCAAGCTACATGTTCTGGGGCGAAGACCTGCTCAGCGGCGGTTTGCTCATCCTTGCGGCCGTACTGTACTTTGCACCGCTCTACATTCCGATGATGGTCAGTAACTCTGACCAGAACGATGCGGGACGGAAATGTTACGAAGCGCTGCAGTCTGCCGGAACTTGGCTCGGCGTTATCGCCGTGATTGTGGTTGTCGCAGACGTCACTAGCCGCGTTCGGAACAGATCGAAGGAAGGCATTAAGGCTGACCTTCTGAAGTACGGAAAAGGCGTCAAGCAAGAGCAAGACCGAGAGAATGTTTTCCTCGGCAAGTGCTGGCAGCTTCCGTTCTGCCGAAAGTTTGTTCGCGAGCGCTGCCCGATTTACCATTCAAAGCGGACTTGCTGGAAGGAGCAGGTTGGCTGTATGTGCGAAGAGCAGGTCATTAAGGGCGCGATGGAGAACCGCCCGATTCCGAAGGATGCTCTGCTTGCCGCAGAGATGATTCCTCGCAATCACAAGCTTACGCCGGCGCAGAAGAAGGAACGCTGCAACGTGTGCGTGATCTACAACGAGCATCAGCGGCACAAGTATCGAGCGTTGCTGCCGGGTGTTTTGGCAGGCTTCATCGCCTTCTATGCCCTCTTCCGCGGACCCTTGTTGGGCGGAATGACGACCCTTGTTGGGCAGATCAACAAGGTGATGTACGGATTCACTTACGGCGCGAGCGGTCAGCAGAAGATCCCAGTTCTATTTACGGAAATGTTACTGGTTGTCTTTTTCTTGGTCGCCCTGAGTTATGCATTGAAGATGATTGAATACGCGGTCTTCAAGCTGAAGATTTAATGAACCTGAGTCCGTTTTTGCGGATCGACGGTTCTTTTGGCGAAGGAGGCGGGGCGCTTGTTCGGACGGCTCTGACCGTTTCGGCGATGATTCAGCAGCCGGTTGAGATCATCAACGTCCGCGCGGGGACCCGGTTCCCGGGCCTTGATGTCGAAGACGTCGTTCTGCTGCGAGCCCTTGCAAGGGCAACTGGCACCGAGACGAGTGCTTGCAACGTTGGAGATCACTCGCTCACCTTTCACCCTAACCACCGGGCGAAAGGAATTTCTGGAAAGGTCGGCGGCGAGCGAAACGCCCACGGACGAACCGCAAATGGCCCGATCACGCTTACCGCGCTGATTCCCGCGTTGGCTCGGAGTGGCATGTACTCGTCGATCCTTATGGAAGGGGAGACGTTTGGTACGAATGCGCTGGGCTTTGATGCCTTTGCCGAAGGAACGCTGGGCGTTTTGCGGGAGATGGGGATTTATGCGTTCCCGGAACATCAGCAGGTTGGGTTCGGGCGGGATTCGGCGGGCGAGATTTCCATTGACATCGAGCCTTCGGTGGTGAATGGACTCGATTGGCCAGATCGAGGCAAGCTCATTGCGGTTCGGGGACGCGTTTCTACCGCAAAAGTGCCGGAATCGATCGCGGCGCGGGCGCTTTCGCACTTAGAGAAGTTGTCCAAGGCAGCAAATGTGCCGGTTGAGGCAGAAGCGGTGGAGCTGGAAGGCGCCGCATCAGGCGTTCATGTGACGCTTTGGGCGGTTTATGAGCGCGGCCTAGCGACGGGAACCTCGATGGGCGTGAAGGGGCTTCGCGTTGAGGCGCTGGTGCAAGATGCCTTCGATCAGCTTGCCGAATGGATGTCGGCCAACGCCACATTGGATGCCTATTTGGCGGATCAGATTCTGGTCCCGGCGGCGTTTGCTGATTCGGGAAGCGTGTTTCGCGTTTCGGAGCTCACGTCCCGATTCATGACGGCGGTTTGGGTGATTAAGCAGTTTGTTCCGGCCCGCATTACGGTGCGCGGCTCCGAAGGCGGCCCCGGGCTCGTGACCATCGAGCGGTAGGGAGTGGTTTCCTTCGGGTACTTTCCGTCGGTGCGCGTTGCCTTCCTTCTTGCGTTCGGAGCTTTGGCTGCCCTTGCTTCGGCTGATCGTGTGATCACGGTTCCGACCGGTCGGAAGATTCCGTTTAAGTCGTTCCGCGCCGAGCTTTGGTTTGAGCCGACCAAGAACGGAACAACGGAGTACTACTTCGGCACGGGACTGTCGGACCTTTTTGAGATTGAGGTTCGGAGTCAGCGACTGCCGGGGAGAGACGTTCGGAACGCGGTGGACTTGAGCTACAACCTGATCGGACCGATTCCTGACCTCACTCCCGGAATTAGCATTGGCGTGCAAGATGTGGCAGATGCGACGGCGGACGGCCGTCGGCCATATGCGGCGCTGACGTTGCGCCAAACCCTGACCGCGCTGGACGGGGACGCGAACAGCGACGTGACAATTGGCTTTTTTGCCGGTGACCGTGGCGGGCCGTTTTTGGGCGTTTCGCTTCCGATTACAACTCGGATTCGGCTTTTGGGCGAGCACAATCGGTTCCGCGCATCGGGCGGCATTGAGTACATCCCGCAGAAAGGAGTGGCCCTGCGCTACTTTGCGCGGGGCTCACAGCCTTTTGTGAGCGTTTCACTCACTCGGCGCTTCTGAGCCGGATTCGGGCGGTTTGATGGTCCAACCGTTTGCGGCCGCGAGGGCGATGATTTCTCGCTGGAGCCGCTCGTTGAACTTGTCGTCGCTACCTTCTTCTGACCACAGGAACGGCTTTCCGTAGACCAGAGTGGTTTTGGCTCGCTTACCTTTTCCATCTCGCGGCATGATGGTTTCGGTGCCGTGGACGGCGATCGGGACGACCGGGGCTCCGCTGCGCCGGGCGAAGAGGGCGGCGCCGCTGTTGAACTTGCCGAGAGTAACGCCATCACCTCGGGTTCCTTCGGGGAAGAGGAGAAGCGGGTGGCCGTCTTCGAGTCGCTTAAGCCCGGTGCGGATGGCTTCGCGGTCGCTGGCGCCTCGATGGACCGGGAACGCGGCGACGCCATCCATGATTTTGCCGAAGAACTTGTTCTTCCAAAGTTCTGCCTTGGCCATGGATGCCATGCGACGCTTTAGGCCGATGCTGATGGCGGGTGGGTCGAGGTAGGAGACGTGGTTTGGAGCCAGGATGATGCCGCCGGTGGTTGGCAGGTTCTCGGCACCAACGATTCTTAGGCCGCCTTTCAACCGCAAGTAGAACTCGGTGAGCTTGCGGATGACGGCGTAGGTTAACGGATGGCCAATTCTCACGGAGCTTGATAATACTTCCATACGTTCCATTTGCCGGGTAAACCTGCGGAATGGCCAATCAGCTTGCCGCTCAGATGTACACCCTTCGGGACTTTGTGAAGACCGGGGAGGGGTTGGATGCGGCTTTGCAGACTTTGCACGGCATCGGATATGCCGGCGTTCAGCTTTCCGCGGTTGGGTGCATGGAAGGCGAGAACCCGGAGGTTTCGGCGGCGGCGGCTCGGCAGATGCTGGACAGCCACGGGTTGGTTTGCGCGGCTACTCACCGATTTTGGGATCGGCTGTTGCACCATACCGATGAGGAGATAGAGTTCCACCAGACTTTGGGCTGCACTTACACGGCCATCAGTGGGCTTTGGGGGACTAACGACGACCCGGCGAAGTACCACGAGTTTGTGGGGGCTTCGAAGGCGGTGGCGGAGAAGCTATCGGCGGCGGGGATTCGCTTCGGGTTCCACAACCATGCCCACGAGTTCATTTTGGACCGGCATACCGGCAAGACCAACTACGACATCATCATCGACGCTCCGCACATGATGCTGGAGATTGACACTTACTGGATTCAGCATGCGGGGATCGATCCGGCGAAGTTTATGTTGCGGTTCCCGGGGCGGTTGCAGGTGATCCATGTTAAGGATAAGGAAGTCGTTTCCGGCGATGGGCCGGTGATGGCTCCGGTGGGTGAGGGGAACTTGGATTGGGACGCGATTATTGAGGCCGGGAGGGCCGGCGGGGTTGAGTGGTGGACGGTGGAGCAGGATTATTGTCGCCGCGATCCGTTTGACTGCTTGGCTTCGAGTTTCGAGTATCTGGCCGCGCGTGGTTTAGCGGGCTGATGGGCGTTGAGATTGTCTGTTGTCGGGTGGCCGACGTGGTGGCGGCGCGGCAGGCGGGGGCCCATCGGGTTGAGCTTTGCTCGGCGATTGAGCTCGGCGGGTTGACCCCTTCTTATGGTTTGACCGTCGATGCCCTTAAGGTCGGGTTGCCGATTTTGGCGATGATCCGTCCCCGAGGGGCGGGATTTCTTTATGACAACTCCGACTTCCAGGTCATGAAGGCGGATGTTTTGGCTCTTTCCGCTTTGCCGGTCGCCGGGTTTGTGACCGGGATATTGTTGGCCGATGGTCGGTTGGATACGGCCCGGATGGCGGAGCTTCGGGCTTTGGCGCCGGATTTCGACTGGGTCTGTCACCGGGCTTTTGATGCGGTTCCCGATCCGTTTGCGGCTTTGGACCAGTTGGTGGAGCTGGGCTTCACGCGGGTTTTGACCAGCGGGCAGCGGCCTCGGGCTACGGAGGCTGTTTCGCTGGTTCGAGAATTGGTTGCCTATGCTGGCGATCGTATTGAGGTTCTTCCGGCGGGCGGGCTGCGGCCGCACAACGTTGCTTCGTTTGTCGCTGCTACCGGGGTTTCGCAAGTTCACTTGGCTCCGTTTGAGTGGGTGACGGACGCCTCGACGGTCCGCGCCCGGGAGGCCGGGATTGGGTACGGCATCCCGGAGGTTCCACGAGAGGACGCTTTCCGGGAGATCGACGGCGACGCGGTGCGGGCGGTTGTGACGGCGATTGGCTGACCCCGAAAATTTATTATTTAATGTTCCCGCCTTAGGTGCGAAACAAAAATTTCTGTTTTCGGGTCCGTTTTTGGGCATCTGTACCCTTAAGCTTCTGCGGCGGGGAAAAGTAAACCTAGTGATTCTCGGGGCTTGATCAAGCAACAAAAGCTATTGACGGCAAAAAGTTATTTGCTTACAATGATCCTCGTCGCTCATGAAAAAGCTTTGCATTGATCCGGGTCATGGTTTGGGGAACGTTCGCGGGAATGTGTACGATCCCGGCGCGATTTCGGCGGGGGTGTCCGAGGCGGATATCGTGCTTCAGTACGCCTTGGCGATCCGCTGGTTGGCGAAGGAGCGCGGGCATGATGTCTTCCTCACGCGCGACGATGCGAACGACATTACGCCGGTCGGCAACCGAAACGAGCTCGCCCAAGGCGCGGGTTGCCAGGTGTTTATCAGCCTTCATTGCAACTCCGGCGTCGTCGCGGCAAACGGAACGGAGACCTACTTCCGCGATGCGGAAGACAAGGCGCTTGCGCAGAAAATCAACACGGCGGTCGTGAACGCGCTGCAGTTTCGAGATCGAGGGGTGAAGTCCGAGCGAGAGTCGCAACACTCGCGCTTGGCGGTGCTTGACTTCCGAGGTCCGGCGTGCCTGCTTGAGCTTGGGTTCATCTCGAACCAAGCGAATCGTGAGAAGCTGCTGCTGAGATCTTCGCGGCTGGCGGTCGGGAACGCGATTTTGGATGTTGTTGAGAAGCTGTAGGTTTTAGCGGAGAGCTTGGATCAGGATGCTCAATCGCGGTAAGTCCCGTTGAGCAAGTCTGACTTCGTTGAATTCCGTGAACCAGCTGACGTCACCGGTACCTCGCAACCAAGAATTTGACCGATCGCCGGTCAGGAAAGTTTGTCGGGAACATGGGATTCCAGAACACTGATCCCAGCGAAGCGATTCGAACCGCTTTAAGAACGCGATGTAATGACGGCCTCAGAAAGCAATTTCTCTCCGGGCAGCCTTCAGGTATTCCAAAGCCTCAAGAGAGTTTTGCCGGGCATCCGCCCGGGTCTTCCCTCGTGAGAACGCGCCCGGAACTTCTGGGATAGGTGCAATCCAGAACTTCTCTTCAACCATTAAAGGGATGATGGTTAGGCTGATTCACGCTCATAGAGTCTGAGCCGGCAGATGGTCATCCAGACAGCAGCCGTGTTTTTTGCTCTGCTAATATCGCGATTCGGTTATCAACACGCTTCTGAACCACGGAGATCTTGATAATCCAACTTGCGAAAAATACGAAGATCACCGGATGACTCTACGGAAAATTGGCACAAAAGCTGTGTGATTCTCGGAATTTCTGCATTTTCCCATTTTACGTGCCACAATTTTAACTGTCGCATGCTGCTGAATTTTTCGTTTGAAAACCATCGGTCCTTTCTAGAGGAGGCTAATCTGAGCATGGTTGCGACCAAGCTGAAATCTCCAGATCGGCGTGTTGACGTTGAAAACGTTTGGACGAACGGCGAGGTTCGATTGCTGAAGACCGCAGCAATCTATGGTGCCAACGGGAGCGGAAAATCAAATGTAATTCATGCCCTCAAACGTATGAGACTGATTGTCTTACGCTCGTCTCAGATTGCATCAGACGATGAGATACTCCCCTCCGCTCCCTTTCTGCTCGACTACGCTTCTCCTGAGCAAACAACAAGTTTTGAAGTCATTTTTCTACTGAACTCAAAAATATACAGATATGGCTTTGAGTTTGACGTAAACGCCATCGTGTCCGAATGGCTCTATAAAGTGGGTAAGAGCACCGAAGCAAACCTCTTCCTGCGAGCCAATGGTCAAATTAAACTCAATGCATTTGCAGAAGGGGCGGGCCTAGAAGGACGGACCGAAGATAGAGCTCTTTTCCTCACCACTGTAGCCCAGCTTAAAGGCGAGCTGGCTAAAGAAATTCAGAACTGGTTTCGTAACATCAGGATCATTTCTGGATACGGTGAAATCCCAGAGAGAAACTACACTATAACATGCTTTGAATCAGGAAAGCTTCGTCAAGAAATTCAAGATTTGATTGGTCAGTTAGATTTCAACATCTCTGCCATTCGCTGCAACGTGCCAGACATTTCTGACGTGAGCCTTCCCGATTTTGGTGACAAAGCTCCGTCTGGATTTAAAGAAGCCTTTCTAGAATCACTACGCCACGAAAGAACCGAAATCGAAACTGCACACACTATCTATGATGCCGAAAGGAATCCACATATCTACTGGCTAGATCTTAAGAAGCATGAATCGGATGGCACGCAAAAGATATTCGCTTTGGCCGCACCGATTTTAGAAGCACTACAAACTGGAAGGGTACTGATTGTAGATGAAATAGACGCGAGGCTGCATCCCCTGCTTACGCAAGCAATCATAAGGCTTTTCAATAATCCGCTCACCAATAACAAACCCGCGCAGTTGATTTTCACTACCCACGACACGAAATTATTGGAATCAAAGTCTTTGCGTAGAGACCAAGTTTGGTTCACTGACAAGAAGGCAAATGGCCAAAGTAAATTGTATTCATTAGCTGAAATTCGAGTGAGAAATGATTCTTCTTTCGAATCAGATTATCTTGCCGGGAAATATGGCGGGGTTCCATTCATTGCTGACGTTTTGCAAGCGTTTGAGGCTATTGATGATGCTGTTGTTGGTGAAGAATAATGCCTAGGGCGCAAGGCGGGCAAGCCAGGTTGAGAAGGGAAGTTGACCAGAGAGATGAGCTTCCGAGTTATCTCATTGTATGTGAAGGCGCTAAAACTGAACCTAATTATTTTAGGGCCTTCCGCGTGTCGACATCAGTATGTGATATTGAGGGAATTGGGCAAAACACGCTTTCACTTGTGCAGTCTGCCGTCGAAATTCGGGACAGCCGTGGACCGTATGATCGAGTTTGGTGTGTGTTTGACAAGGATTCTTTTACTGCCGATCACTTTAATCGAGCTCTGCAATTGGCCACAAGAGAAGGAATAAATGTGGCGTACTCAAATGAAGCTTTTGAACTTTGGTATGTGCTGCACTTTGAGTATTTAGATGCAGCAATATCACGAAATGGCTATATCAAGAAGCTGAAAGAGAGGTTTGGAGAGTACAATAAAAACGATAAAAATATGTATTCTAAGTGCTATGCGTTTCAGAGCGACGCGATCCGGAACGCAAAGCGGCTCCTTGCTGAGCACACTTCCTCAAATCCGGCCTTTATGCATCCCTCAACTACTGTACATCTTTTGGTCGAGGAGCTAAATCAGCTCGTTGGTTAGGTCAGAATTTCGATTGCCTCATTGTTCGGATCTTAAGAATAGAAGCTTGTTATCGGGTCTGGGAGTAAGCTTTCTAGCTTTGGAAGCCCAAGCACACTGGGGCTACCCCCGGCACTTTTGGTAACTCACCCGACCGGATACCACCAAAGTATCATTCGTCAATTTCAACTTCGCCGCCAAGCGGAGCTGCAACGAGGGCCGACTCCTGGGCAATGCGAAGCCGCATTCGGTTGTAATGAGCGCAAACCGTCTTGTGGTTCAGCTTCAGATCCTTCGCCACTCGGCTGGCCGGAACGAGCAGCCAGAACAACCGGGCAATCTCCTTCAGCTGAGCCCTCGTAAGCTTGCCGTTCCGAGACTTTGTCGTATATTTCTTTCCACAGGCGACGCACTTGCGCCGCCCATCGCCCAGTTTGTAATGACGTTTCTCGCCACAACCCTTGCGGCCCACTACGCCTGTAGCGATACTTGAACCCTTCGTTTGACTCTTCAACCCAGTTCTAGCTTAATCTAGTCCGAACTGACGGATGGACCCAATCTAAATTTGCCTTAACCCCACATGTCTTTGGATTCGACATGTGAGGGCAAGGATTAGCGCCTTATAGGTGGGCTAGAATTTGAATCCGAGGAAGATGCCAGCCGTGGCCCGTCCTTTGTCGTAGGTTACGGTGCCGCCAAAGAGAGGAACACCTGGTGCGCCAGGAGTGAGAAAATAGATTGCTGCTCCCGGGATAGGGTCCCTTTTGCCTTGGCCGGCATTGTACGTAACAAAAAGCGACGTCGCAATTTGGCTCTGCTTTTGACCTCCGGACTGCTCTCCCGGGAGAGTATTGACCCCTTCCTTGGATGCTTTACCGAAATTGAAATATTCTCCCAATTCCAAAGTTATTGGTATTTGGTTTTCTGTTTGGTAGTTCCCGAGTAGTGCCGCGGATTCTTGTTGACCAACTAGATTTCCACTGGCAAAGATCGATTCGATTAGTTGGATCTTTTTCAGGTCGCTCGCATTATTGGTTTTATTGAAGCCAATGCTTGCATTTACGAATCGACTTGAAAATGTTCGGGAGTAGTTGGCTTGAGCTGAGAAACCATTAAAGCTTCTTGAGAGCTTCTGGTACCCGCCGCCTTGTAGTGGGTTAGCCAGGGTATAGCTCGCTGTAGAGCCGCCGATGTCAAAGGTCAAAAGCTGAAGTTCAGCCGAAACAAGCTTCTGCTCGGCATCGCGTCGGATAATGGTTGATCTTTGGCCAAACGAGAGCGTCACGGACGTCTCTGGACTTAAGTTTTCTCCATTGAACAAGCTCGCGAATCCGGAAGCCACTTTTGCCCCGAGCCGGATGTTGAGAAAAGGATCAACGAAGCTTCCACCCTTATCCTTGGCTTCAAAGCGCTTTAGTTGAGACAGATACACGAGATCGAGCCGATTGTTTGCAGTATTCACCTGAAACATGCCGCTTCCGAATTGCGTACCGCTTGCTCCAGCCGAGTTGAAGACAAACGGTTGGCGTACCAAGGTCGGGGTGTAATTTGATTGCGCTTGAGCCGAGCCGAGAATCACTACCCCAGCGAGCACAACGAGGACACGTTTCAAAGTTTGCTCACCGGAATAGCTCCTATGACCGTGCTGAATTTTTTGCTGCCGATGGTGCCTGACGTGACAACTTTCTTATCAGTTGCTACCGTAAAAACCCAGTCAGTGCCGGGTAGGCCAAAGATTTCCAGATGAACGTCTAAATCGCCCTCAATCGAAACAGAAATCTCGGTGGACACCTTGTTCGGTCCCGATGGAAACAGGCTAACGTTAATGTCTTCGATCTTGAGCGTGTGTGACCAGATGGCCCCCTCAAGAGAAATCAGCAATTCTTTCTGCATTGCGAGAGGTTATCAGGAACATAAGTTTTGCGCGCTAGTATAAGTGCTTGGTTTTGGTAGATCGACGAACAGCACTCTCCTGGGCATTTGCTCGAATCTTGAGATTGGTCTTTCAGCAATTCGTATGCTCGTTTGAGGGAGTAAGAGACTATAGCGTGAGGTCAGTGCAAGAACGCACCCGTGCCAATGGTCATCGTCGGTGTGCTCACGGAAATGCCGACGAACAACCTTGTCTGCAACTTCAAGTCTTCCTGGTTCGTGGCCGAGAAGAGGGCGACCAGGTTAGAGAAGTGTTCTGGGGTTGTGATGTTCTTGGCGAAGAGGACTTCGATTGAGCGTTGCGTTTCCGGACTTAAGTCTCGCCACTTATGGCTGGCCGATTGGTTTAGGATTTCGAAGAGCTCGGGGGTGAGGTGGCCGGTGCGGGCTAGGGGGGAGAGGTTGGCGTGGAGGCAGCGCTTTTGCATGGCGAGCTTGTCGCTGTCGGTTGGATCGGTTTGACTCAAGACCCAGTTGGAACCGTTGGGTTTCCAGTCCAAGCGATAGGTGGCCATCATGGCGGTCACGTATTCCGTCATGGCGAGACTGCCCTTACCGTGAACGAAGACCGGCAGGGCTGCTAGTTTGGGATCGACCTCGACGGGCAGATTCAGGTCGGAAAGTTCTTTAACAAACTGTCCGATGCTGTTGCTTGAAGTTGAGAGTCGGCGCGCCAGTGGGCGGAGCGGGGCGGCAATTGCCTCGGGGAGGGGGCTCGCTGGAGCTGCCTCGTTTCGAAACGGCTTGGGTTCGAATGGGGTTCCGGAGTCGGCGGTTAGATCAACCGTGAGGGAGCGGCCATCTTTCGCGGTGACGGTAAGGCGAGGGTCGAGTTCGGCAGAGACATTTGCATCGTCAGGCAGGCTCATTCTCTGATGACCGTTTTGGTCGAAGAAGACAACGTTCAAAGTCTCAAGCAAGTCCGACGGTGTTTTGTGCCACGGGATTTCTGCCTTAGGCGTGGCGGGTGCTTTTGCAGCGGCAAATATCTCCGCCGCGACGAAGCCGGTTTGAATGCTGCCTTTTCTGGCACTTTTGAATACTCGGTTGAAGTGGTGGCTCAGATCTGACACCACGCGCACGGAGCCTGAATCTTGGATGGCGAAGGTAACGTACGGCTCGATCTCTTGCTCCAGAGACCGGATTTCCGGTCGAACCATGTTTGGAAGTTTGCAACTGATGACCAGCAGAGGAACTGCCGACGGCTCATGCGATTGGGCTAGGGCAACGGCAAGCAGGAGGGAGCTGATCATTGGATTTCCAAAAAGAAGCGCTTGCTACACATAGTAGCAAGCGTTAGTCAGAATGCCAACCCGAGTGATCAGTCCTTCGACTCGCGAAGCTGATCGGCAGGAATTCGAACGACCTTGCCATCTTTGAAGAGCACAATCGCGGTGTTTGTTTGAATGGCGATTTGTCTCGCCATTGCATCCGCCCGGCGCATGGCGATGAGCGAATTTCGAAGGTCGGGATTTTTCGCTTTCGAAATATCTTCTTGATTCATGGGTTTTTGCCCCGTTCAAAGAAACGGGGCGCCGTTTCTGCTTAATCAGCGACTTGCGTCAAGCTTCCTGAAGTTCACGCCTGCACTCTTCAACCGGTCCATGTGCGCAGGTAACCGCACCTGGAAGCCGGCCCAGTTCCTCTCAGACTTCGGCGACCAGAGAACCTCCGCCATGGCCGACGCTCGCGGGAACATCATGTATTGCGCCTTTCTCGCCGACGGGATGTACTCGGTCCAGAGGTTGGCTTGGCCGCCTAGGATGTGTTTGGCTTCTTCGGGCGTGAGCGAAGCAGGTATGGGCTCGAACGAATAGACCTTCTCCAAAGGCAGGTAGCCGCCGATCGCCAACGGTTCGCTGGCGGCGGGGGCTTGGTAGTAGTCGAAGTAGGCGAAGTCGGTGGGGGACATGACGACGTCGTGGCCTTCTTTGGCGGCGGCGATTCCGCCGGCCATGCCGCGCCAGCTCATGACGGCGGCGCCGGGGGCCAGGCCGCCTTCTAGGATTTCATCCCAGCCGATCAGGCGTCGGCCCTTCTTTTCAAGCCACTTATCCATTTGGCGGATGAACCAGCTTTGCAGTTCATCTTCGTTCTTTAGGCCGCGTTCTTTGATGAGGGCCTGGGCGCGGGGGCTGGCTTTCCACTGGGTTTTCGGGCACTCGTCGCCGCCGATGTGGATGAATTTGCTCGGGAAGAGGTCGAGGACTTCGGACAGGACGTCTTGCAAGAAGATGACGGTCTTTTCTTCGGGGTTAAAGACGTTCTCGAAAACGCCCCACTTGGTTCCGACTTCGATTTGGGTTCCGAGGTTGCCGAGTTCGGGATAGGCGGCGATGGCGGCTTGGGCGTGGCCGGGCATTTCGATTTCGGGCACCACGTTGATGTGTCTTTCGGCGGCGTATTTCACCACGTCGCGAACGTCCTGTTGGGTGTAGAAGCCGCCATGCGGGGTGCCGTCGTACTTGCCGTCGCTATATCGGCCAAGCATGGTTTCCTTTCGCTTGCTGCCGATTTCGGTGAGCTTCGGATACTTCTTGATCTCGATTCGCCAGCCCTGGTCGTCGGTAAGGTGCCAGTGGAACGAGTTCAGCTTGTGTATCGCCATGAGGTCGATGAAGCGGTAGATTTCGCCCTTTTGCATAAAGTGGCGGGCGGTGTCGAGCATGAGCCCGCGCCACTTGAAGCGGGGAGCGTCTTCGATTTCGACGGTGGCGAGTTGAACGTCAGCGGCCTTTGCGCCGGTGGCGAACTGGGCGGCGGGGAGAAGCTGCTTTAGGGTTTGGGCGCCGTAGTAGTAGCCGGCAGGAGCGCTGGCGCGGATAGTGATTCCGTCTAGGCCGACGGAGAGACGATAGCCCTCAGGGTCCTTGATGGCGGCGTCTTTCACGAGGCGGATGGTGCCGGTGGCCGGGCCATCTTGCTTCAGGTTCAGGAGGTCCGCGATCATTGCCGCTTCGGCTTTTTGCGATTTGTCGGTGGAGACGACTTTGGTGTTCGCGGAAAACTGGACGACCCCATCGCCCCACTTTACGGAGGTTGGGAGGGGGAGAAGGGGCGGCATCGTCGGCGCGGCAAGAATCGTGAACAACATTGCGGTTATTCTAGCTTGGTGCGAAAAGGCGCGTCGTTTCCAATGATGCAGCAGGTGGGTCTGCTGGCGGTTATTCTGCTTCTCAGCCTGGTTTTGGTGCGGTTTTCGGGCACCCACGTAGACCGCGAAACCGGGCAGACGGTTAGCAATTTCTTTAACCCCGGAAGCCTCGTTCAGATTTTGACGGAGACGAGCTTCTTCGCAATCATGGCGGTGGGGATGACGCTGGTGATTGTCAGCGGAGGAATCGACCTTTCGATAGGTTCGGTTTATGCGCTGGCGGGGGTCGGCATGGCGCTGACGATGCGGGCGGCGGGGTGGGATTCGCCTTGGGCGGCGCTCGCGCTTTGCATCGGGTTTGGGCTTTTGGCGGGAGTGCTGAACGGGACGATGGTGGCGACGCTCGGCGTGCACCCGTTCATCGTCACGCTCGGCACGATGTGGGTTTTTCGCGGCGTGGCGTTTGTGGTTTCGAAGGCGGAGAGCGTTTTGGTTCCGGGTCCGGTGACGGATTTTGCGAAGAATCCGCTGTTCCTGGGCAAGGGGCTCACGCCGGTTCCGGCGATCGTGATGGGGCTGTTTATTCTTGGCGGTGCGCTGTATTTGAACCGGACCACGATGGGTCGTCGGGTGCTGGCGGTTGGTGGAAACGCCGATGCGGCTCGCTATGCGGGCTTGCCGATTCCTTACATTCTTGCGGGGGTTTACGTGATTGCTGGCCTTGGCGCGGGGATTGCGGCATTCCTTGGAGCGGCTTACTTTGGGTCGGCGAGTTCGGCGGATGCGAATGGTTATGAGCTGTACGTGATTGCTTCAGCGGTGGTGGGCGGCGTTAGCCTAAACGGGGGCCGCGGCACGGTTACGGGGGCGTTTCTCGGGGCGCTGCTGATTGTGCTGATTCGAACCGGAATTCGATTGCTGAGGCTTGACCAGAACTACGAGTGGATCATCATCGGCGCGGCGATCATCATTGCCGTCGTGCTCGACCGGCTTGGGGCGAGGTTGCTGGAAAAGCGGATGGTCAACGGTTGAAGGTTTCGGTGGTCGGGCTGAGCAAGCGGTTCCCGGGAGTGCAGGCCCTCTCGGACATTTCGGTCGACTTTTTGCCAGGCGAGATTCACGCGATTTGCGGGGAGAACGGGGCGGGCAAGTCGACGCTCGGGAAGGTTTTGGCGGGTCTGTATTCGCCCGAGCAAGGGCATGTTGCGCTAGATGATAAGCCAGTTCGGTTTTCGAGTCCGCGAGAGGCGCAGGCGGCAGGGATCAGCATTGTCCACCAGGAATTGCTGTTTGCCGAGAACCTGACGGTGGCGGACAACTTGTTGCTGGGCGAGATCCCGAACCAGTTCGGCTGGGTTTCGGACCGGCAAATGCACGAAACGGCGCTACGGTGGTTGCAGAAGGTCGGTTCCGATATTGACCCGAGCATGGAAGTTTCGAAGCTGTCGGTGAGTAAGCAGCAGCTGGTGCAGATTGCGGGCGGCATCGGGCGCGGGGCGAAGGTGCTGATTTTCGACGAGCCGACGAGTTCGCTTACGGCGACGGAAGCGACGGCTTTGTTGGGCCTGATTCGAGAGCTCGCGGCACGCGGGACCACTTGTTTGTACGTTTCTCACCGGCTCGATGAGATTTTTGCGATTGCGGATCGGGTGACGGTGCTGCGAGACGGGGCTTGGGTGGGGACTAAGCCGATTGCGGAGGTCACGCCGAGCTCGCTGGTGCAGATGATGGTCGGGCGAGAGCTTTTGGCTTCTTCGGAAGGAGGTGGCGCTTTTGGTGCGCCAGTGCTGGAGGTTCGAGGCCTGAGTTCGGTTGGGCGGTTTGGAGACATATCGCTCACGGTTCGCGCAGGGGAGATTGTCGGGCTTGCTGGCCTGGTCGGCGCGGGGCGGACGGAGGTTTGCGAGGCGATTTTTGGGGTGGACCGGCGGGCGACGGGCAGCGTTTCGGTGGCCGGAAAGTCGCTGGCCCTCGGGTCGCCGCAGCGGTCCATTGCGGCTGGGGTCGCGTTGGTGCCGGAGGACCGAAAGCGGCACGGGTTGGTGCTGGGGATGACGATTCGGCACAACGGTTCGATGGCGGTGTTGCCCCGGCTTTCGACGCTCGGGTGGCTGAATCGGACGGCGGAGAGCCGAACGGTGCGGGAGTTTACGGATCGGCTGCGGGTGAAGGCGCCGAGCATCGAGTCGGTGGTCGGCGGGCTTTCGGGCGGGAATCAGCAGAAGGTGGTTTTGGCGAAATGGCTGGCAACGGATGCGGCGGTATTGCTGATCGATGAGCCAACGCGGGGCGTGGACGTGGGGGCCAAGGTGGAGATCCACGGGCTGATTCGGGAAGCGGCGGCCTCGGGGAAGGCCGTGCTGCTGGTGAGCAGCGACATGCCGGAGCTGCGGGCGCTTTGCGACCGAGTGATTGTTCTGCGGGAAGGGGTGCAGGTGGCCGAGCTGGGCCGGGCGGCCTCGGAGACGGAGATTTTGTCGGCGATGGCGGGGGTTTGATGCGGATTTTGTCGTTACGATTTGCGGGTTCTTGCGTTAGTCTTTATATCCAATGAGATGGCTCGTCCTTGTTTTGCTGCTGTCCTTTGGGGCGATTGGTTTTGCGCAGCAGCCGGGAATTGACGGGATTGCCGAGGTTGAGACTGGTTACGTGCGGCTACGCACAGTAATTTCTGGTTTGACCGATGGTGAGCTGGTTTCTGGCACGTCGGCGCCATTTTCCGCACATGCCATGGTTGTTGGATTACCGAGAGATGAAGATGCGGGACCGGAAGACGTCATCGATGCACGGTTAGATGAGTTTAAGGTTGAAATTGCTGGTGCAGTGGTGTATTCGCGGCCGGGCAGTGCACATAGCCCAAACGTATTTGTCTCATTTGCCAGTACACATTTCTCTCATGGTTCGGCGATACCGCTTAGAGTTTCGGCGAAGTGGAGTCTTAAAAAGGCAAAACATCGTGGCACTCAAATTTTTGAGCCTGAACAAAGGAGCCTGAGCTGCAAGATAACCGTTTTCGCTTACAACGTCGGGCTTACATTGCATACGGACGAAGTGCGTACGGAAGATGGGTACCGAGTGCCGCCGCAGCCAACGAAGTCGGACTGGGATACGGTTTCGAAGCTCGCATCCGCGCGCGGCCGTTTGGCGCTGTTCGGTTTAAATCATCAGATTAGGGCGGGCGGATCTTTGACGAAGGCGGAACTCGAGAAGCAGCTCACGCCGATGACGGTGTTCTTTGGTTTTACGCACGGTGAGGCAACGAGCTTTCGGGCGACCCGTGATGGTGCGCTTTCGTTTGAGACCAGCAATAATGAATTGCAATCCGCGGTTTCGTCCCGTGCTTTGCGGTATCCGCTACCGCGGTTGGTCGTCATGCATTCTGGGAGTTTGTTGAGCATTCCGGATCTGGAATCCAGCTGGTTTGGAACACGTGCTGGGACGAGGATTGCACTTGGACAAGCTTTTGCCGGGTTCGATCAGCCGCTCAATGATCATCCAGAAACGATCGCACGACATGCGACTTGGATTATCAAGTCGCTTGCGAGTGGGGATTCGATTGGAACGGCCGTTCACGAGGCAGACCAAATAGCGCAGATTCGCAATCCATACACTAACGGCAAGATTCAGATGAAAGTCATCGGTGATCCTCATGTGCGGTTAAAGAATGTTTACACAGGCGCTTCAGTGTCCTCGTCGTGGTACCGAGTACGAACTCTTCCGTGACCCGTAAAATGTTGACGCTCGCCTTCTTAACGTCATTTTTGCAGCAATCTCCGCCTGACAGTCTCATTGAGTTCTTGAAGGTGGCGTATCAGGGGACTTTGCCGAATTCGGCTTTTGATCCAGAATGGATTAAGAGCCCCGTTTCAAAAAAGCTAGATTATCCATTCAGTGAACTTCAGAACTGCACGCTCACG
>Ga0164295_10001811_pt1 | contig 17712 bp, 12 predicted proteins | sample GEODES006metaG_FD_111798 | JGI IMG/M metagenome (GOLD analysis project Ga0164295, IMG submission 111798) | Oligotrophic lake water microbial communities from Sparkling Lake, Wisconsin, USA - GEODES006 metaG | ecosystem: Environmental > Aquatic > Freshwater > Lake | place: USA: Sparkling Lake... | reverse complement strand
GTTTGCTGGTTGAATTGTCCAACGGTTTCCCACACTTAGAGAGGCTATGGCTGATATTTCCACATATACGGGCGGCATTGCCCAGACCAATGGTTACCTTTTGAATCTCCCCGGTGGAACGATTCTAGTCGATGCGCCTGATGGTGTGGCTGCTTGGTTAAAAATGCGCGGAGTGAAAGTGGATGTGCTTTTGCTGACACATCAGCATTTTGATCATGTGATGGACGCGGCTGCAGTGAAGGAGCAGCAGGGATGCCAAGTGTATGCTTGGTCCGCGCTGTCGAAGGATTTAACCCTAGAGGCGCTCTTTGGAGCCTCGCGTGGCAGCGCGTATGCGGTTCCGGAGTTTGTGGTGGATGTCGCACTGGCAGGTCAGTCAGAGTTGGCTCTGCTGGGCCTGAACTTTGAGCTGATGCATGTGCCGGGGCACTCGCCGGACAGTCTCTGTTTTTATTTGGCCGAGGCCAAATGGCTCTTTGGCGGAGATGTGCTTTTTTTAGATGGGGTCGGACGCACGGATTTCCCAGGTGGCTCCTTTCAGCAGCTAGCGGATGGGATTGAAGCCAAGCTGTGGCCACTGCCGGCCGAAACCACGGTCTGGCCAGGTCACGGTGGTAAGACGACGATTGGACGGGAAAAAGCGGAGAATCCGTTTGTCGGTCAGGCTTGATCTATGGCGAGTTTGGTCATGGCGCTCTGCACATCTCCGCGGTGCGGTAGTCCCTCTTGCGCACCAAGTTGGAGCGTCGATAAAGCCGCGGCAACGTTGGCCCATTTGACTGATTCGGTGATAGAGACGCCTTCGGCAAAATGAGCAGTGAAGGCCCCGGCAAAGGCATCTCCAGCACCAGTCGTGTCCACGGGGGTGATGGGATGTGTGGGTACTTCAGTGACCGTTATCTTGGTTAAACATTGGGTGGATTTATCTCCTCGAGTGATGATGAGTTGACGAATGCCTTTGCAACTGAGTTGACTCTGGATGGCTGCTGCCTCGGTGAGTTCAAAGATCTGCAAGGCTTCCTTTTCATTGACGATGAGGACGTCGATGGTCACATCTCCCCATGGGAAGTCTGTGCGGATGGGGGAAGCATTGAGAATGGCAGGAACGGAGGTTTCATTGGCGATGCTAATGGCAGCTAAGACCGTATCGAGTGGGATCTCCATCTGCACGAGCATGGCTTTGGCCACAGCAATGCGTGAACGCTGCATTTTTACAGAGGGTGCGGTCAGGGCAGCATTGGCCCCCGGGATGACGACAATTTGGTTTTCTCCTAGGGCATCTACGCTGATGAATGCGGAGCCGGTGCTGCCGCGAATGGTGTTTAAGGAGCTGCAGTTGATGTTCTCACGTCGAAGGTGATTGCGGTAGTCTCGGCCTTCGGGATCATCGCCGAGGCAGGCAATGATGTTCACCTGAGCTCCCTGACGGGCGGCCGCGAGTGCTTGATTGCCACCTTTGCCCCCGAAGCGTTTCTCTAACTTCGAGGCTAACACAGTTTCACCTGCAGTAGGCAAATGCGTCACTTGCGCGATGAGGTCGAGGTTTAGCGAGCCGAGGACGACGATGTTTGCTGCATTAGATCTGGCCATGCGAATGAATACAGAGTCTGTTTGTCTGATCTAGCCAGTTACTTCAGCTTGCTAAGCCGATCTTTCGCCCAGTTTAGCCCTTGCTGAATGACTTCCTCTCCTGGACTGACGGCAGAAAGCTTCTCCCATCTCAGAGCAGCTTTAGAGAAGGCGTCTTTGGCTTCCGTTTTTTTGGATAGAGACTGGCTTGTGTGACCAAGCACTCCATACATTTGAGCCAGTTGGATCTCCCATTGGCGGCGCTCAGGTGAGGTAGCTGTTTGCTGGTCTTTGGCTAAAAGCTCTTCCATGGCCTCGACCGCTTGTTTGACGATGGGAAGTCCTGAATTGGGTTTCCCGAGATCAGACATGAGCTCAGCATACTCCCCACGCATTTTTGCGAGGAGAGCGCCATAGCGAATGTTGTCCTTTTCATCAGCTAGGATCTCATTGAGCAGCTCAATGCCATCTTGCTTCTTTTTGACCGCATCACCCGGGTTCCCAGCATCCCGATCTAGCAGGGAAATGTCGCCATAGTTACGCGCCATGAAGTATTTCACATCAGCCCATTCTGGCAGAAGACGATTCAACTCCAGCAGGATGGGGATCGCTTGTTGATGGGCTTCACGGGCTTCTTTGGCGCCGATATTATTGCCGATCAGTTCGGCAAGCTCGGTGTAGGCTTCCGCTAAAAGCAGCGCCTGCTCCTGATTGCGCGGAGACGAGTTCATGACCAGCTGCCCCATCTCTGTGACAGCATCGATCAGTGTGGTTAGCGCGTCTTGCAGGCGCCCAGCTTCCCGTTGAGTCTGGCCTTTGGCAAACTTGGCCCGGGCTAGAAGAAAGTTTTCATCGGCGATCAGTTCAGCGCCAATGATCGAAGAATCTAACACCTCGGGAACTTTGGCCAAAGCTTTTTCGGCTTCTCCTAAATCGCCAGATTGAAGGCTGCGGCGTCCATACTCCATCCAAGCACGCGCCGATTCATTCCTAGCGAGTCGGTTCTTCGGATCTGCATTCAAGCCCTCAGTCAAAGCAGAAGTGGCACCTTTAAGAAGGGTCAATGAGGCTGCGTGCTCACCGCGATGATCATGAATATCTGAAAGCAGCAAGCTGTAGCGGCCAAGCCATTGTTGATAGAGTGGGCCTTGAGGGGTTGTGCCAGCACTCTGTATAAGGAGCGCCGCCTGATCCCGCGCTTTTTGCAGAAAGGTCAAAGCCTGCGCGTGGTCACGCAGGCGTAGGTGAATTTGGCCGATATTGCCATAGGCACGCAGGCGCTCCACTCCAAGGGCTGGATTAGCCTCTAACGCTGGCAGACCTGCTGTGCAGAAGCTAAGGGCGTCCTTGAGTTGGCCTTTGGAGAACTCAACATCAAGCTCATTGCTTGTGGGTGTTTGCAGGAGTTGAGTCAGGAACTGATCCACGGCATTCTGGGAATGCTGAAGGTTTATGTCGGCGGTCTTTTTGCCGTCCATGGCAGTATCGCGCTGTTGTGTCAGTAGGCCGATTTTATCATCGCGCACCTTTTTCTCCTGCGCCAAAACGCTGTCTTGCTGGGAAATGATGACCTCATCTTTTTGAGCCCGGCGTAACTGTGAAAACAGGAAAATAAAACTTAAAGTCAAAGCAATGGCCAAAACAACCGCAGTCGTTACAAGGCTACGGATTTTGATGGCCTGCTTTTTGCGTTCTTGAACCGTTTGCTCGCGAGACTCTTCAAGAAGGTAGTCAGATTCTAGAACCTCAAATTCACGCACCACTTCACGCAGATCGGACCAACGAGCAGCAGGATTTAAGTCCAGAGCGCGCTCAATGATGTTTCGGCGGCGTTCGTCCCATTTGGAATGGGGCAGGGTTGGCCAGCTAATTTTCGGCTGAGCCCGGACGGCTCTGACCAGAGCCGCACTGTCGATGCTACAGGCGAGTCCTGAGGCCGCCTTCGTTTGCACCAGATTCAGTTGATCTTGCCAGGCCTGAGCGGCGCGGGGAACCTGACCAGTCAATAGCCGATAGGAAAGAACGCCAAAGCTATAAACATCCCAAGAAGAGCCATAACCTGCAAAAACGCCGTCAGGATTCTCGGCCTGTTCCGGGCACAAATGCACGAAATGATCTGTTAGTTCCAGATGGTGAATGCCCCCCACCCAGCCTTGCGCGATATCCGTGAGGCGGATGCTAGACTCGGCATCATCTTCGAGCAGGATGTTGCAGGGCCGCAGGTTGCCATGCGGAATGCCATGCTTATGTAGCCAAGCCAGAGCATCGGCAATTTGATAAATATAGCTCCAAGCGCTCTCGGCAGGTATGCCATTGCAGACGGACTCTAGGGTAGGTGACTGCCATTGGCGGCGGCCCTGACTATCTTTCGTCATGACACCTACCAGCGGTGTGGCAAGGTAATAAGGGCTCTTGTCAAAATTGTAATCTTCAATCGCTAAAATTCCGCGATGATGCGGCATCTGCTGCATCACCTGAATGGCGGTGCTTAGAGCTTTACGATTGATTGCCATTGAAGAGAAAACCTTCACTGCGCAGGACTTTCCACCAGCGCTAGCGCGGTACACTGCCCCGCAGCGGCCACTGCCGATCAAATCCAACAACTCATGTCCGGCAATCTCGGGGAGACTCATACCGCAGGCTCTAGGTTGGTTGTCATGGTAGGTGGTTCATTGCCAACTGGCTGAGACGGCATGAGGTAGAAAGATGCAGCATTTGACCAAGGGAATCAAGCCGCGCCTTAAACTTGAGAAAGAAAGTCTCTTTTCACTGCAGCTCCACATAAAGGCTACTGCGCAGGCGCTCAGCCTCAATCAGTGATCGAAATTTCGCCTCATCATTTTCCCTTGTGTCGCTGATCATGCAGTAGCGGTAGTCCCGCCAGTGTTTCATTTCCGCTTCTGCATTCGTCATTCGTAGTTCTACGATTTCGGCACTCTCGGTGCCGCGCCCAGACAGGCGATTACGCAGCTCATTCAGGCTGGGCGGCATGATGAAGATGTCCGTCAGGCAGTGACGCACTAGATCATCTTCGCAGCCTCGCACCTGGGTGGCCCCCTGCACATCGACGTCCATGAACACGTCCACGCCACGGCGGAGATTTTCGAAAACGTAGCTCTTCAACGTCCCATACCATCGATTATGCACTCGGGCGTATTCAAAAAGTTCTCCACGATCCACTCTGGCTAAAAAGTCGGCTTCATCCAAAAAGAAATAATCTTTGCCCTCTACCTCGCCCGGCCGTGGTGGGCGTGTCGTGCAGGAGACTGAAAAGACCGACGAAATGCCATCACAGACCTTCCGGCAGAGCGTGGTCTTTCCTGTCCCAGAAGGACCAGAGACGACGATCAGCATGCCGAGGCGCGGTGTGTTTGGAATCATCGTCATGCGTTTACCCATGCCCATCCTTGATGCAACCGCTTTGGCACAGTAGCTCCCTTGAAATGCAAATTCGCAAGAAGGTTGCCAGTCGTCATTCGCGGTTTAGCTTGAGGTTTGTGATGCGCCTCTTTCTCGTTCTGATTTTCACTTGGATCTGTCTAACTGTCCAGGCCCAGGATACCGGTCCGAATGCCAATGCTGCAAACGTGCCTACGGATCGTCATAAGATCCTGCAACTGCAGATCTTTATGGATCATCATCTCTTTGGTCCAGGAAAGCTTGATGGTGCAATCGGCGAATTCACCTACAAGGCCATCGTGAACTACAATTTTGCTCGGGATCACAAAGATATCTATAATTGGTCCTACGCCTTGGCAGAAGCGGAGCGTGAGGTGCCGGTCATTTTTGCCGCCTTCAAAATCCGCTCTGATCTGATGCGCTTCGTGGTCCCAGATCTTCCCATGGCCCCAGAGGAGCAAGTCAAATTCCCCTACATGGCTTATCGCAGTCTCTTGGAGCTCGTGGCTGAGCGCTTCCATACCGAGGAGGAGTTTCTCATCAAAATCAATCCCGATAAAAACCTGGCCAATCTTAAGGCCAATAGCGTGATCGTCGTGCCCAATGTCAGTTCCTTCCGAATCGAGGACGTGAAATCCATGGCTAGCTTTAAGGCTGATCCAACTCTGAGCAGAAACACCATTGTGGTCGATACAACCGAGCGCATCGCTGTCGTATATAGCCCAACAGAAAAGCTGCTCGCGGCTTTTCCAATTACGCCAGGTAAGCCTGAGTTCATTCCAGTGGGTAGTTGGCAACTCATGACCATGATGACCACGCCAACTTTCCGCTACGACAAGCAATTTCTTGAAGAAGGCGTCCGGGGTAAAGAAGCTTTCCAGCTTCCTCCCGGCCCCAACAGTCCTATTGGTATTATTTGGAACGGCATCAGCAAATCAGGCATTGGCCTGCATGGCACAGCTTCTCCAAAGACGATTGGTCGTAGTCAAAGCGCTGGCTGTGTTCGCTTGGCCAATTGGGATGCTGTTCGCCTACCTACCCTCGTTCGGCCTGGTGCCAAGGTGATCGTCAGATAATCGATTGGCGGTCACGACTGAATGTTTTGCTCTCATGGGTGAAAGATCCATCGGAGGCAGAGCTAGGGCTCGCAAATTTGATTGCATTTTTCAGGTGAGTTATTGAATCAGTTGATCTAGTCTAACGGCATGACAACTCGAATCAGTCCTCTCTGCCGGCGCCTTTTCAGTGCTGTGGGAGTGTTGTGTGTGTCTGGATTCGTGGGCTGCACAGGGCTGCCTCTTTCTGGCACAGGTTCGAAGAAAACGGATGTTGCCGCTGATGTCGAAAAAGCTGACAAGGAAAAGGCCGAGCCAATAGCCGCTGATGCAGCGTCATCGGTAGATCTGAGTTTTCTTCTGTCGATGAATTATTCTGAGGCAAAGGCTATATCGACCCAAACAATCGAACTTCCTCAAGGGGTGCGGATTGCCGCGGATCGTATTGAGGTTCTCAAATTGGACAAGGACAATAACCCTAAGCGTATCCGTGCTAAGGGAAAAGTTTACCTTGAAAGTGGCGAGGGTGCAGACTCTTCGAAGGCGCTTTGTCAGGAGGCGCTCATCACCTACGATGAAATCATTCTTCGCGGGAAACCCATCCTCCAGCGCGGTGGTAGCGTTGTTGAAGGTCTGGATGATCAAACGGTCGCTTACATGCTCGGGACTCGACTTCGCGTCATTGGACTTCATCGTGTGACCCATCAGGATGCCATGGTGGCGATGTTACCTGATTTGGGGCCTTGGGCAGCAGGGCCAAATCTCTTGCTTCCAGCCTTGGCTGAGGACTCTGTGCCAGAGAATATCCGTGACGAAATGCTCAAGGCGGCAGAGGCAGAGGCCGTCCTGCAATACAACCGTTCGGAGGCCCTGACTCAGCCTGATGCTCCGCCAGCACCCTGGGTCAAAGGTGCTGAGGGTAAGCCAAAATCGACACCTTTGAAATCAGCTGCGCCTCCAGCCAAAGCAAACGAAGGCAGTCGCAGTTCTGCCAAGCCTAGTGTTCGCAAGGCGGCCTGATCCAAAGGGTGGTCTTGCACCTTGTATAAAAGGTGAAGCTCGATTGACGAAAGAGGCGTTATGAAGCGGGCGTTTCTTTGCGCCCCCTCCTTTTCATGCGCTTGTTACTCCTCTTCCTCTTGGCTGCTGCTGCTCTTTCTTTGAATGCTGCGGGTAAAGTTCAATCCGTAGCTGCTGATCTCGGATCGGTTAAAATTATCAGGCTGAAGACCCTGACAGCTCAGATGAAGTATAATGAGAATGAGATCAGTGTTCGCCCTGGTGAAAAGGTGAAGATCGTCTTTGAAAATGGTGATGATCTTCCGCATAACCTCGTTTTTTGTCAGCCCGGCACTGACACGATGACGATGGCTATGAAGCAGATGGAAAAGCCTGAAGAGGCTCTCAAGCGTCAATGGTTGCCCGACGATAAGCGTATTTGGCTACACTCCAAAATGCTCAATCCCCATGAAAAAGAGGAGCTCATTTTCACCGCCCCAGAGAAGCCTGGTGACTATCCCTATGTCTGCACTTTCCCAGGCCATGCCTTAACCATGAACGGTAAATTGAAGGTCATACCGATGGGGCAGGGATTGAAGGATTTGAAGTTCGCTTTGTTTCTTGGGAATTGGAAGATGTTGCCTGATTTTTCAAAACTCAAACCGCATCGTGAAGGAGTCGTTCCTAATCATTTGATCGACATCAAATTGGACGATTACAAAAATGAATTTGGGGTCGTTTTCACTGGGAAAATTCATGCGCCCCGCAAGGGTAGCTATCGTTTCTATATCGCGGGTGATGATGGGGTGCGTCTTTTGATCGATGGGAAGAAAGTCGTTGAATATGATGGCATTCACCCTGCTGGGACGATTAAAGAGGAGGCCGTCCAGCTGACTGAAGGCGATCACGAGTTACGCTATGAATATTTTCAGGCTGGCGGTCAGATCGCTGTCTTTGCGGCTTGGAAGGGAGCCAACTTTGACATCACGCCGTTATCTTCGTGGCGTCCGGCTGGATGGGAAAAAGGAGCTAAGGCCAAGAAGAAAGCTGAATATGCACCCATCCCGATCGTGGTTGCTGCAGAGCCTGTGATTTATCGCAACTTTATACAAGGGGCTGGTAATCGTGCGATCGGAGTTGGTTATCCTGGGGGAATTAACATCGCGTGGAGTGCGGAAAGTATGAATTTAGCGCTGCTATGGAAGGGTGCATTTATGGATGCGTCGCTGCATTGGAATTCACGTGGCGGTGGCTATCAGTCGCCCATGGGATATGATGTCTTAAAGCCCACAGGTGAAGTGACTCCAGCTTTCTTCATTGCTGAAAAACCAGATGCCGTATGGCCTGTTTGGGATAAGACCAAACGCTACGAAGGTTTCGTCTGGAAAGGTTACACGTTGGATGCCAAGCGCAGTCCGACCTTCCGCTACACCTGGCAGGGCGTGGAGATCGAGGAAAGCTTCTCAGCCAGTGGCGATGGCAATAAGCCTGGTGGTCACCCAACGCTTGTTCGTCGCATTCAAATCAAGGGTGACTTGCCTGCAAACTCTTGGTGTCGCTTTGGAGTAGGTGCGTTTGAACGTAAGGATGGCCGCTTTTTGGCCAAGGGAGCTTTGCCCTACAGTATCGTCGCTGAAGGGGCTCTGATTGCTGGCCAAAACCTTGTTATCCCCGCCAAGCTAGGAACCCTGACAATCACTTATCAATGGGCTCAATAACTCTTAGCCATCGAATCCTCATGAAACATTTTTCTCTTTGTTTGGCCTTTGGTTTGCCACTCATGGCTGCCGATCCTGTCGAGTCAGATTTTTACAAGATCACCACCTTTGAGACTCCGAAGGAAACCGCTATGGAAGTTGGGGCTATCGACTTACTGCCGGATGGTAGGCTCATCATGGGCACACGTCGTGGTGAAATCTGGACGGTTAGTGGAGCCGGCAGCAGTGACCCATCGGCCGTGAGTTACAAGCTCTTTGCCAGTGGTTTGCACGAGGTGCTGGGAATTGCTTACAATCCAAAGGATAAAAACATCTACGCGACAACACGCTATGAGATCACTCGATTGCAGGACGTGGATGGTGATGGCCGTGCTGATGTCTTTGATAACGTGAGTGATGCCTGGGGGGTCTCGGGTGACTATCATGAATACGCCATTGGCTCACGTTTTGATAAGGCTGGCGATCTTTGGGTGACACTCTGCCTGACGGGGTCATTCAGCAGTGTGACACCGTTTCGCGGCTGGGCGTTACGAATCAAACCAGATGGGACCATGGTGCCTACTTGCAGTGGCATTCGTAGCCCCGGTGGTCTTGGTTTTGATGCCGAAGGAGAAGTCTATTACGCTGATAATCAGGGCCCATGGCATGGCTCCTGCACGCTACAGCATCTTGTCCCAGGCTCATTCCAAGGCCACCCTGGGGGCAATGAATGGTATGCACTGGCACCCAACATGGGAGGAAGACCTATCGATCCCAGCCCAGAAAATTACCAGGGTGATAACAAACGTAGAGAGGCGAGACAGGGTGGAGATCCGGGCCGCATGGTCAAAGAGCGTCAGCGCATCAAACAACTGCTGCCACCAGCCGTGTATCTGGTTCATGGAAAGATTGGGAACTCAGCTTCTGCCATTATTTGTGATACTAGTGCTGGGAAATTTGGTCCTTTCATGAATCAACTGTTTATCGCCGATCAATCGCATAGCAATCTGAGCCGTGTCTTTTTAGAAACCGTTAACGGCATTAAGCAGGGTGTTGTCTTTCCCTTCCGTTTAGGTTTTGCCAGCGGTCTCATCGGTGGGCGTATGGATGGGGAAGGCCGCATCTTTACGGGCGGCAGTGATCGTGGCTGGGGCGCTCGCGGTGGTAAGCCTTACTGCTTTGAAAAATGCGAGTGGACCGGTAAGACACCCTTTGAGGTGCATGAAATGCGCGCTAAACCGGATGGCTTTGAACTGACTTTCACTCAGCCGATCGATCCAAAAACGGCGGGTGATCTGAAAAGCTATTCCATGCGCGAGTTTACCTATGCCTACCGGGAAGCTTATGGTGGTGATGAGATTGATGAAATCCTGCCAACGATCATAGCTGCCGAAGTCGGCGCTGAGGGTCAATCGGTGCGCCTCAAGATTTCACCGCTCACCAAGGGCCACATTCACGAACTGCATTTTGAAGGTGTTAGAAACAGAGCTGGTCATCCATTGCTGCACACAGTCGGCTATTACACGTTGAATGAGATTCCAGCTAAGTGACGGTATCAGGTTCCACAGAAAGTTTGATAGCCGCATGAGCCTGATTCAGCGGGGCGGCTGTATTCAGGCAGGCTTGAGGTGTAATCGAAGGGTTTGCTAAGGACTTCGAGCAGGCGGTGCATGACATTGAAGTCTGCTTTATCTGACGCTGCTGAGAGGGCTTCTTCGACTTTGTGATTCCTCGGGATGTAGGCCGGATTGCGGCGTTGCATGAGTTGCAGAGAGTCACTCATGGATTGCTGCTGGTGAGTGAGGCGTTTGATCCAGCGTTGATGCCACGATGTAAATTCGGGTGCTTCACTGACTGGCTTTCCCTGGCTCAAAGTCACAAAGGTGTTGGTGAAGTCAGCTTTGGATTGCTGCATCCAGTCTAGCAGTGCTTGAATCAGAGTACTATCATCAGTCTCTTCAGTGAAGAGGCCTAATTTGGAACGCATACCCGCCAACCAATGCTTCTGAAAACGATCCTGAAAGCGATGAATGGCTTCGTTAGCTTTTTCGATCGCCAGCTTTTCATCTGCATGCAGGAGTGGCAATAGAGCTTCGGCCAGTCGAGCTAGATTCCATTGGGCAATGTGTGGTTGATTGCCGTAAGCATAGCGGCCCTTGCGGTCGATGGAGCTGAAAACGGTCTCTGGATCATACACGTCCATGAACGCGCAGGGGCCATAGTCGATGGTCTCCCCGCAGATGGCCATGTTGTCTGTGTTCATGACGCCGTGGATAAATCCGACGTGCATCCATTGGGCGATCAATGCCGCTTGCCGTTCCATGACGGATTCAAAGAAGCGCAGATAGACATGTTCGACACCGGCCAGCTCAGAGTAGTGACGCTGGATCGTATAGTCGGCTAAGGCTTGCAGCTCTTCTTTGCTGCCTCTGGCCGCAGCCCATTCAAAGGTGCCGACTCGGATGTGACTGGCTGCCACGCGTGTCAGGATAGCTCCTGGGAGCGGTTCCATTCTCCGAACTATTTCTCCCGTGGTGGCTACGGCAAGGCTGCGCGTTGTCGGGATGCCAAGAGCATGCATTGCCTCACTAATGACGTATTCCCGCAGCATCGGGCCCAATCCAGCGCGCCCGTCGCCACTGCGTGAAAACGGCGTCTGTCCTGCGCCTTTGAGCTGAATGTCAAAACGTGCGCCTTTGGGCGTGATCTGTTCACCCAGAAGAATCGCACGGCCATCTCCTAGAGCCGTAAAGTGACCGTACTGATGTCCAGCATAAGCTTGGGCCAGTGGCGCTGATCCCGTCGGTAGTCGATTCCCCACAAAAAGGGATGGATTCTCTTTTAAAACCTCAGCCTTGAGCCCGAGTTCACTGGCTAGCGGCTGATTGAAAATTACGAAATTGGCCTGTCGAACTGGAATCGGTAGAGTGGATCGGTGAAACAGCTTGGGCAATCCAGCATACGAATGCTCCAGATTCCAACCTGCCGTTTCATGAAAGTTATCTGAGAGAATCGACATGCAATGGATGGGGTGCGGGCGGTCTAGGCCTTAGCTTGCAGGGCAAAGGCGTGAATCGTCCGCAACATGCTGCTCAGGCCGGATTGACGTGAGGGCGATAAAAGTTGTGCCACCCCACTCTGCGCAAGCTCCTGCGGATCAAAGGCCAAGATTTCGGACGGGGTCGCATTCTGATAAAAATCACAGATCAGAGCTGCCACGCCTTTCGAGATCAAGGCCTCGGCATCCATGTGGAAGTAGGCCTGGCCATCTTTTAGTTCAGGCTTCACCCAGAGACGTGAGATGCACCCAGCGAGCAGGTTTTCTTCCACTCGAAATTCGTCAGGCATCACTGGGTAGCGGCGGCCTAAATTCATGAGGTGCATGAGGCGCTCTTCAGCATTCGGCAATAACTCGAAGGTTTCTTTTAACTCTTCGGACTTGGCCGAGAGGCGGGTGGAGTGGCTGTCAGGGGTCATTTCAATCAGGAGAACATCTGTTTTAGCATCCATTTACGTCTCTAGCCAGTGGTCCTGTTTGTTTTTGACTAGAATATCATCGCTGGAAATCCATTCTGAACGTAAAAGAAACGTGTCCGCTGAATCGCCCTGCACTTTGAATCCGCACAATTATGCCAAGCATGACATCATGCCTTGTTCGTTGTGTGAGGACACTTTCGTCTGTCTCTGCAACCGTGCCGCTGACTGCCCCTGTGCTCAGGTCAACCTGAGTCGGGATGAAGCCGAGTGGATTGGCTGGCAGACGGATGGTGAATGCATCTGCATCACCTGTTTGTTACGGCTCCGCAGCGAAGCTCGCGAGAAGCTTGGTGTGTGATCATGAAAAAATCGCAGTTGCAGGTTGGCTTGGCTGCGTGCTTGATCCAGCCACCATGCCTGCTCTGACTCACGAAACTCCCCTCATTCTTCCTTCTCTGCTGGCCGCCGACTGGTCAAACGTGGCAGGCGAGGTCGCCAAAGCTGAAAGGGCAGGGGTCAAGTGGCTGCATCTGGACGTGATGGATGGTGCCTTTGTTGATAACATCTCCTTTGGCCCACAGATGATCCGGACGGTCAGAAAGTGCACCGACATGTATCTTGACGTGCATCTCATGATTCACCGTGCAGATCATTATCTGGAGCGCTTTTTGAAAGCCGGTGCTGATAACATCACGATTCATGTGGAGGCTAATTACGATAGCTCTGTCACTGAGACCCTGAAGCGCATCCGCGCCGCTGGCAAGCAATGCGGCATCGCCCTGCACCCAAGCACACCGTTTGAGGCAGCCCTACCTTATGTTCATGACATTGATCTACTGCTTGTCATGACCGTCGTGCCAGGATTTGGCGGTCAACCTTTCATGGAAAAGGAAACCATGCCAAAGCTAGCTGCTGCTCGTGATTATCGTGATCAGCATGGCCTGAAATATCATCTCGAAGTGGATGGCGGCATCTATGTTCACACCGCTCCCATTGCGAAACAACATGGTGCTAACCTCTTTGTCTGCGGGACCTCATTCTTCGGGCCTGAGAATACTGGGGCTGCGATGCTTCAACTGGAAGACGCTGTGGCCTGAAGTGCTTGCTCACTCACAAGCTATAAAAATACCGGAAGGAGTCATGCCTGAGCGGGAGCAGCAGGTTAGAAGGGCGTTGGTGTTTCTATGCTGAGATTGTTTTCTTCTTTGGCGATTTTTGATCTCCTGTTATTGGCCATGTCTGTCTCTGCGCAGGCAGTGGATGGACTTGTATCTAAAACCACCCATGCGGCTGCTTATGGACCGACAAAGAATGCCGTGAGGGTGGACCCCGTGAAGGATTTGCCGCGATATCCGGCGGTAGAGCCCAAGGATGCCGTCAAAACGTGGCAGGTGAAGAAAGGATTTAAGCTAGAGATCGTTGCCAGCGAGCCGCAGGTGCGTGACCCGATTGCGCTTTGTTTTGATGAACGCGGGCGAATGTTTGTTTGTGAAATGATCGACTACTCGGAGATGCGGGATGTTACGCCACATCTGGGTCGTATTTCAGTGTTGGAGGATGTGGATGGCGATGGGCACTTTGAAAAGAGCCAGGTCTTTGCTGACGATCTGCCTTGGCCCACGGGCCTGATTTGGGTCAATGGTGGCCTCTATGTGGGTGCCACACCTGACATCTGGCGTTTCGAAGATCGGGATGGAGATGGTAAGGCTGAGGTTCGTGAAAAAGTGTATACGGGTTTTGGCACAGGTCTGAAAATCCTCAATGTGCAGGGGCTCATGAATAGTTTTCAGTGGGGCCAAGACAATCGGGTTCATGTGCTGGCAGGTGGAGGGAATCGCGGTGTGATCACCTGCGTGAAGCGTCCTAATTTGAAAGGCATCGAATTGGGTGGAAAAGATTTTTGGTTTGATCCGTTGACCCATGAGTTTGGTCTGGAAGCTGGGGGAGCTCAGTATGGCATGAGCTTTGACAACTATGGCCGGAAGTTCGCCTGCTCGAACTCGGATCACCTCCAATATTGGGTTTATGACGAACGTCTGGGCGCAGCCAATCCCTATTATACGATGCCTCCACCGCGACAGAGTATCGCCGTGGACGGCGGGGCTGCGGAGGTCTTCCGAATTAGCCCAGATGAGCCTTGGCGCATCATGCGTACTCGCTGGCGAATTGCTGGAGTGGTGAAGGGAGCGGTTGAGGGGGGCGGTCGAGTGAGCGGTTATTTTACAGGTGCTACGGGCACGACCATCTATCGCGGAGATGCTTACGGACCCGACTTTGTGAACAATAGCTTTACCGGCGATGCCGGTGGGCAGTTGATTCATCGAAAGGTGATCCGATATGCAGAAGACGGTATCAATTTGATCGGCGAACGCCCATTGGATGAGCGCGGCTTTGAGTTTGCAGCCAGTAAGGATACCTGGGTGCGTGTGGTCAACTTTGCCAATGCTCCTGACGGCTGTCTCTATGTCTGTGACATGTATCGTGAAGTGATCGAGCATCCCTGGAGTGTGCCAGATGAGATCAAACAGCATCTGGATCTCAATAGCGGCAATGACCGTGGAAGAATCTATCGGATTGTCCCCGATAAACAAAGACCCGAGCGTATCGGACAAAAAGTCACGATCGGTCAAATCAGCCTTAATGAATTGGTTGAAACGCTCGGCCACACGAACGGCTGGCATCGGGATACGGCATCGAGATTGCTCTATGAACGACAAAATCCGGCCAGCGTTCCACTGTTGAAAGTCGTGCTCAGGACGAGTTCTGATCCACTGGCAAAGATTCATGCCCTGAATGCTTTGCAGGGGCTCAAGAATCTGGATGAAGAGTCGATCGCGCTGGCTGCAACGGATGCAGATGCCTTTGTTCGTGAGCGTGCGGTGATTTTGGCCGCATTTTCTGACAAACCATTGGGCCAAAGTGCCCTGCAAAGTTTAGCGAATGACCCTTCGAACCGAGTAAAAATGGCCTATGCGATGACACTATCGCGAAGTGTTGAATCGACTTCGGAGCAGCTCAAGCTTGCGCAGGCATCTGTCTCAAACCCTTGGATTAAAGCCGCCATTTTGCGAAGTCTGGGTGCAAATGCCATGTCACTTTTTGAAAGGATAATCAGTTCGGATCATCGTGAGTTGGATGAATCGTTTATTCTATCGCTTATCGAAATGATCGGTCAGCAACAGGAGACGAAAAATCATCAGCAATTGTTGGAGTTGATGGCTTCAGAGCACACGTCTGACGCTCAGCGGAAAGCTCGCATCAAGGCCTTTGTTGTAGGGCTTCGCCGCACTCGTCGTTCTTTGACTGAGGTTGATACGGAAGGAAAGCTGGCTGCGCTTTTTGCCAAGGCCGCTGCCAAGCTGAGTCAAGGTCAATCAACGGATGTTGAGAAGGTGGATCTGATCGAGTTGCTGGCCATGGCGACGCCAGTTCAAGGGCAGTCAGTTTTGAAGTCTTGTTTGAAAGCAGCGCATGCAGAGTCTGTGCAAGTGGCGGCTGTGCATGCCTTGTCTGGCTTGGGCGATACTCAAACAACGGTGCTGCTTTCGGCTTGGTCAGAGTTAAAGCCTAAAGCGCGTCATGCTGTATTGACGAGTTTGATGGTTCGGGATCGGGGGGCTTTGGATCTGCTCGCCGAGATGGGCGAGGGCCGAGGTGGGCCGACACCTGGTGATCTGGCAGTCTCTCAAGTGCAGGCTTTGGTGGCCAACAAGAATGCCAAAATTGCTAGCTTGGCGAAGACGGTTCTGGCCGCTGTGATCCCGCCCTCTCGTGAGGAGGTGTTCAAGACGTTTCAGCCAGCGCTATCGGCCAGAGGCAATGCTGCGGCTGGGGAGCAGGTGTTCTTGTCGCGCTGCTTGGCCTGTCATGTGGCAGATGGGCAAGGCATTGAGGTTGGGCCGAACTTGGTGACGGTGAAAACCAAAGGCCGGGAAGGTTTGCTCACTGCCATTCTAGAGCCGCATAAAGAAGTGGCTTCCCAATACATCTCTTACACCATCCAGACCAAGGATGGGGAGACGCTTATCGGTCTTATATCTCAGGATGATGCCAGCAGCATGACCATCAAAATGATGGGTGGTGCTCTCCTCACGGTTCAGCGCTCCAACATCCAAGGGAGTAGTTCGAAAGGACAGAGTCTCATGCCCGAAGGCATCGAACAAGGCATGACCGTTGAGGACATGGCTGATTTGCTCACCTTCATCGAACAACTCAAATAACCCCTGCTCACTATGAAACACTTCTCCTGCATTCTATTCGTTGCCTTGAGCCTGTGTGGCCTGGTTTTATCCGAAGAATCGGTGCGTGTGGCCACCTTTGATGTGGATGCGACTCCGCCTCTCGGGGCACCCATGGCTTATGATGTGGTCAAGCGATTGGACGAACTCACGCTGCGCTGTCGTGGCATTGTGATTCTTGGAGCAGGGAAACCCATGGTGCTATGCGCCGTGGACTGGATCGGTATTGCCAATGAAAGTCACGATGCTTTCCGTGAAGCTCTGGCTAAAGCAGCGGACACCGAGCCAGCAAGAGTGGCCGTGCACAGTCTGCATCAGCATGATGCTCCTGGCTCCGACTTTACGGCAGAAAAGATCATGCATGAATTTGGCATTCAGGGTTTTGATCGTTTTGAGGGCAGCTTTCAACGGCAGGTGATTCAGCGAGCTGCCGATGCCATCCGCACGGCCTTGCCGCTGGCTCAAACGGTCACGCATTATGGTTATGCCGATGCGGCTGTTAAAGAGGTGGCTTCGAATCGGCGGGTGGAGCGTTTAGCCGGTGGGCGCATTGGCCGCATGAGGGGCAGCAGCAACAAGATCCCTGAACTCACCGTTCTGCCAGAAGGGTTGATTGATCCCAAAGTCTCTGTCTTGGTTTTCTGGAACGCCGAAAAGCCGGTAGCGGTTCTGAGTGCCTATGCATGCCATCCGCAGAGCTATTATCGGCTCGGCATACCTAGCCCAGACTTTCCAGGGATCGCCCGTTTTATCAGAGGTCAAGATGTGAATGCGGCGCTGCATGTTCACTTCAATGGAGCTGGCGGCAACCTCGCTGCGGGGAAATACAATGACGGCTCGCAGCCAAATCGCATGCTGCTAGCCACACGCTTAGCGGCTGGGATGAGAGAGGCTTATGAAAAAGCGCCACACTTGCCCCTCACTCCTGCTGATATCGGTTGGTCCAGCATTCCGGTCAGTCTTCCGCCAGCGCCTCATCTTGATGAAGCGGATCTTGTCGCCAAACTGAAAACAGCTCCTGGAAAACCCGGTTACATCTCACTCGCAGATCAGTTGGCTTGGCTGCGCCGTGCCAAAAGCGGACATCAGATTGACATCACCTGCCTGAAAATGGGTGCAAGCAGGATGCTTCATTTACCCGGTGAACTTTTCGTTGAGTATCAGTTAGCGGCTAAAGCCATGAGGCCTGACTTGAATGTTTTTATGGCGGCTTACGGCGACTATGGTCCCGGTTACATCGGCACAACCATGGCCTACCCAGAAGGCGGCTATGAAACC